>Ga0209536_100008784_pt1 | contig 15107 bp, 14 predicted proteins | sample DeeMarSeWOR28_12_FD_187461 | JGI IMG/M metagenome (GOLD analysis project Ga0209536, IMG submission 187461) | Marine sediment microbial communities from White Oak River estuary, North Carolina - WOR-2-8_12 (SPAdes) (version 2) | ecosystem: Environmental > Aquatic > Marine > Intertidal zone >...
TAACTTAGACCGGATGGACGATGGTATCGCATTTTATGTGATCAACAAACTGCGAAATCGTCTGGGGCAAAAACCACTGTACACGTACAACAGGGAGCCTGTACCTTTAGGTACGCAACTGGATTGCATTTTTGTCAGACAACTCGTTCCGGAACTGGTGAGCAGTGCCATCTGCTATGATTGCCTTGTTTTTTTGGATGCCCACGTCCAAATTGACAAAGAGGACGTGATGTTTTATCGTCTTAGCCTGGAGCATGTTTCTTCCCCGTTTACCCACTTTTTACAACCATCTGAGTTTCTATCAATCATCAAGTTATTCGGCGATCGCGAACCGGCAGCATTTGTCCTTTCACTTGGAGGCCATCGGTTTAATTTGGGTCGGGGTCTTTCAGTGGAGACCCGCAAGTTGGTCAATTTAGCAGTAGATATCATTTTCAGATTATTTTTCGAACAACCACACCATTTGTCATCTTGTTTGAAAGGCTCCTCAGCCCATCCATCCAAACATGCCAGCCAAGGAGAATGAATATGACTATTAACACCCAAAAGATAAAATACATTCCGGGCACATATGCCAAAAAGCGACCGAATTCTGTGCAATTGGCCAGCCAGTATATTCGAGAATGGGAAGCCAAGCGTCTCAAAGCGAAACCAAAAGAGGTCCTCCCAGCCGATATTTGCCCGGCTATTTGCTTTTCACGAAAAATCGGTGTCGGTGCCCTGGAGATCGCAGATATTCTGGCGGATAAAATCAATTTTCGGGTAGCGGATCGGGAAATCATCGATTATATGGCCAAAGACGCCAAACTGAGCAAAGAAACCGTCTCCTTTTTCGATGAGCGCTACCCCGGAAAAATGGTTGAGTTATCAGCCATGCTTTTCGGCGAAAAATCGTTTATCATGAGTGATTATATCAGGAACCTTATCAGTGCGGTATTTACATTAGCAGCTATGGAATGCACAATTTTTGTTGGCCGCGGAACCCACATTGTCTTGCCGCGGGATCGCGTTCTGGCTGTGCGATTTATCTGTTCTGAAGAATATCGGATACAGCGCTTGGCTAAATTATTTGACCTGGGGGAAAAAGAAGCCACTAAGCTACTCGGCAAATTCGACAAGGAACAACGCCATTTTTTTAAAAATGCGTTCGGCAAAAAAGAAGCCTCACCCTACGAATTCGATATCGTCATCAACTGTGATTATATCACTGATCCCCATGGTGCTGCAGAGATTGTGGCGCGGGCATATGAAGAAAAGTTTATATCTGAAAAATGAAAAACACAGTAATCAGAGAACATCCAAAAATTTTACTGACCATTGATGGATCTGAGCAATCCCTTATCACTGTGCGCTATATTAGCCGAGTCTTCTCAAAGCAAGCGCAGATTGTTTTATTTCATGTCATGGGTGAGGTGCCCGAGGTATTCAGAGATGTGGATGCAGATCCATTTACGGATAAAGAAAAGTATCCGCTCAGTATCTGGAAGGTTCACCAGGAGGAGATTGTAAGTGAATTTATGACCAAAGCTCGTGAAATATTAGTTGATTCCGGCCTGGCGCAGGATGCTGTGGCCATTAAGGCAAAAACAATAACGGCCGGCATTGCCAGAGATATTATCAACGAATCACATCAGGATTATTCAGCCCTAGTGATTGGACGTACCGGAGTCAGCAAAATTGAAGAAATTACGATGGGAAGTGTTGCTGCTAAATTGGTTGATGGTGTGAGTCATATTCCCATTATCATCGTCGGTGAAAAACCTGAATCCAATAAAATCCTTATTGCGTTTGACGGATCGAAAGGAGCAGTGAAAGCGGTGATGTGTGCTAGCACGCTTCTATACCAGGCCGTTTGCGAAATCATGTTATGCCACGTCATTAGGCCTTTAAGTATTCAACAGCTGAGCACCAAGGAGCTTTTCACTCAAAAACATGAAAAGGATTGGATTGAAGTCAATCAACGAAAAATAGTCCCTGCTATCATGCAAGCCAAAAAACGACTGATGGATGCAGGTTTTTCAGAAGATCATATATCCAGCGAAATATTGACCTATGCGCAGAGCAGAGCGGCCGCCATCGCTAAAGCAGCCAGGACCGGTTATTATGACACAGTCGTACTGGGAAGACGCGGGTTTTCAACGGTTGAAACTTTTCAGATCGGGCGAGTCAGCCGCAAAATTTTGCAGTTTGCCTATCAACGGGCCCTGTGGATTGTAAATTGAACGATAATCATTAAAAGAAGAAGAGTCTGTAAAAACTTTTCTTCAGAAGTATGGTTCTGGCCTTCGATTTTTTAGCCTGCGGCTGCCTCCAGGGCAGTAAAGGCGTCGGATCGATTTTTACATCCTGTAAAAAAAATCGACATCCGCTCCACTGACACCGTTTGGATATTCCACTCTCATTTAAATAATTTATTTATTTTCCAGCAAGTTAAAGGATATTACATTGCTCTTGATTATTGGCATGGACCTTGCTGATCAAGGTCTTTAAAAGTCTAAAACTGAAAAAACATAGGAGTAAAAATAAGCGCAACACCAAAACAAAACCTGGTTAAATAAGGAGGTATCATCATGAGAAGCAAATTAAGTTTAGCGTTAATATTAGCTGCCGCTTTCCTTTGGGTTGGCGCCATGATAACAGCTTCACCCGTCACAGCGCAAGAAGAACTGAAATATGCCTGTTCAAATCAGGTGTACAAGGCATTTGAGAAAGAAAAATTAGAAGCCTTTACCCAAAAAACCGGAATTAAAGTAAAGGTCTATACGGCTTCATCTCCTTCTTGTGTTTATCGTTTAATGCACGGCTATAGCGATATAGCAAGCACGGCAAGAGCGTTGTATCGTCGACATGCCGATTACGGCTTCGCGCAAATACCGATTTGTAAAGACCCTTTAGCTGTAATCGCAAAAAAGGGTTGCGAAGTTGATAATTTATCAGAGCAACAGCTACAGGATATTTTCAGTGGAGAAATCACAAATTGGAAAGAAGTTGGTGGAGTCGATCTACCCATTACCGTTATGGTACCTGATAAGGATACCGCGGCAAATAAGAATTTCAGACGTCAAATCATGAAGGATAAGGAAATTCAGCATCATTTCGAGACATACGATTCTACCATGGTCCTTGAAGCAGTGAAATACTTTCCATGCGGAACCATATCCTTTATAGGACAGGGAGCTGTTACGAAATACGAAGAAATTAAAACGCTTAAAATAGATGGGCGTTTACCCACGGATAAAGATTACCCTTACCACCAGGTTTTCTACTATATTACCAAAGGAGAACCTTCTGGCACAGCAAAAGAATTCATAGATTTTGCATTTTCGCAAGAAGGGCAAAACATTATCCGGAAAAATGGTATGTTGCCCCTTTCAAGATAGTAAAAGCCGGTCTTGGGACATCGGGGCTACCTGGGTGCAGGCGGCCCTGGTGTATGTTAAGAAAAAATGATTCGTCATCGGTAGGCAATAGCTTGCCAAAATCGTATTCGGTCTATCAGACATTGTCTTTTATAAACAGGGAAAACATCGATTTTTTTCCTCAGACGGCCGTAAAATAAAAACAGAGGTAAGCTCGATGGACAGGCAATATACCATATTGGTGGCAGATCGAAATTCCCATGTACGTGGATTCTTGAAACGGGAATTAATGGCCGAAGGCTACCAGGTTCAGCTGGCAGAAGACGGCAAGCAAGTGCTGAAAAAGGTATATCACTCGGACCCGCTGGATCTCATCATCCTGGACCCGGATTTACCCGATGCAGAAGAGAACATTTTACTGAAAGGACTTCAGAATCGAATCCCGTCGCTGCCGGTAATCGTGCATGCGTTACAGTCAGAATGGGACGCGTATGGGTTTTTACCCAATGATGCTGTCTTCGTTGAAAAAGGAGGTAAGAGTATAGAACATTTGAAACTGGTTGTCGCTGAAATTTTGCATAAAAAAACATTCAAACCGAAAACCGAATCGGTCTGATTGAAATTTATAAAAAACATCACCGAAAATCAGCAAGACACAGATGATACTAAAGACGTGATTTGAATTTCCTAAATTATGAAACCCAAACCATACGGTGCGTTGAAGAAAACGATTCTGACCTGCATGATCCTGGTTCCGTTCATTCCCTTTATTCTGGTTCTGGGCATCGGTTACTATAATTTCACAGCTTCCTTGGAAGGTGCTACCATTTCCACCATGAAGCGGATTGTCGAAGATCACCGGCAGATGATTGAATCGTTTCTTAACGAACGCTCAGGCGATTTAAAATATATTTTGGATTCCTACCCCTTTGATGTTTTGAGGCACACTGAAAATTTACAAAGGGTTTTTGAGAATTTGCGCAAAGTCTCTCAAGCATTTGTGGATCTTGGGATTTTCAATGCAGACGGCCTGCATGTCGCCTATGTCGGACCCTTTCAGCTGACGGGCAGAAGTTACGGGCAATCCCCTTGGTTCCAGGAAGTCATTAAAAAAGGATACTACATCAGCGATGTTTTTTTGGGCTACCGCCAGATACCCCATTTCATCATTGCCGTTGCCAAAGAAGATTCTGATCAAAGGTGGGTAATTCGAGCCACGATTGATACCCACAGGTTCAACGAGCTGGTCAAATCGGTGCGCATCGGCAAAACCGGAGAAGCATATCTGCTGGATGCCGATGGAACTTTTCAAACTGAAAGACGTTCCGGCGGAACATTGATGCAAAAAGATGCGGAGCGTTACAGGTATGGAACTTCCCATGAGGGGATCAAAACATTTATCGATAACGATGTACAGGGTCAAACTTACCTCTATGCCACCACCTGGTTGAAGGATAAAAGCTGGCTGCTGGTGGTTCGACAGGAAAAAAGCGATGCGTTCAAGTCCTTGCAGAATGCCACTTATGTGATTGTTATGATCAGCGTTCTGGGAGGCGCCGGAATTGTGGCGGTTGCCTTTTTTCTCACCGGCCGGATCATCCGACGCATGGAACGGATGGATGCGGAAAAAGATCAACTTGGCCAGCAGCTCATCCGCGCCAGCCGACTGGCGGAAATTGGAGAGATGGCCGCCGGATTTGCCCACGAAATAAACAACCCGCTTCAAATCATCAAAAACGAATATACGCTGATTGATATGATATTAGCGGAATTGAAAGAAAAAGGTCAGCTGCGCGAAACGGAAGATGTCACCGAATTGCAAGATTCCCTCGATCAGATTCATAAACAGGTCGAACGCTGCGCCACCATCACCCAGGCCATACTGAAATTCGGACGCAAGAGTGAATCGGTGCCACAGGATCTCGATTTGCCCGCCTTTATACCCGAGGTTACTGAAATGGTGGCAAAAAAGGCCAGCGTCCATGGCATAGCCATCAAGCAAAATATTTCTCAAAGACTTAACTTGGTCCATGTCGATCCCGGTCAGCTTCAGCAGGTGTTGTTAAATTTGTATAACAACGCCATCGATGCCATCATTGAGCGGCATGGATCCGCCGGCGGAGAATTAAGCATCGAAGCGGATGCGATTTCAAACGCTCACGTTGAAATCCGTGTAACGGATAATGGAAGCGGCATTCGCTCCGAAAATCTCAAAAAAATATTTACACCCTTTTTTACAACAAAACCGGTGGGCAAAGGAACAGGGCTCGGTTTGGCGGTCTGCTACGGGATCATTGCAAAAATGGGTGGTGAAATGACGGTTGACAGTCAAGAAAACGTTGGAACAACCTTTAGCATACGGATACCGGCCGCCGTATGAGGCTTAGCAGAATCGTTGAGGTTTAATAAGCAAACCAGAGGAGTTAACGATGGAAAAAATAAAGATTATGTTGGTGGATGATGAAGAACGGTTTCTTTCCACTACTAAAAAATTACTTATAAAGAAAGGCTACGAGACATTGACTGCAACCAGCGGTGCCGAAGCGCTTGAAACTTTGAAGCAAAAGAATATCCATGTCGTCATATTAGATGTCAAAATGCCCGGCATGGACGGCATCGAGACATTGAAAGAAATAAAGCGCCAATTTCCCCTGGTGGAAGTTATCATGTTAACAGGCCATGCCACTGTGGAGTCCGCCATCGATGGGCTCAAATCCGGCGCAACGGATTATTTGATGAAACCGACGGGAATTGAAGAACTGCTGGAAAAAGTCGAAGAAGCATTTGAAAAACGCCTGCGATTGGAAGAGAAAATCCGATTGGCTCAAACACGCAAATTCATGAAGTCTCCCCGTGAAATTCTGCGTGAAAGCTAATCTGTCGCTTATCATACAGATATGATGAACTCAAGCGCTTAGAAGGGGCTGATCGATGGCAACCGAAACGACCAAAAAGGCAACGGGATATGACAAGTACGTGAATTGGAAAATTTTTATCATACCGGTTGTTCTTCTATTTGTTATTTTGTTCATGCCCACACCCTATGGCATGAAAGATGTGGGAACCGAATACCAGGTGGGTCCCAAAGCGGTGGTCAATTTTATCACCCAATCGCTTTTTAACAAACAGGGTGTGGATGCGGAACAGTGGGAAGTGATTGCCGCCCGGATAATGGAACAAAACATGTTGATGGGTGCATTGGGGAAGAAGAGTTTTTTAAAGCGCAATTTGAAGTGGGCCCAGAGCTATGGTATCCAGGCAGATCAGAAGAATTTAGACAAAGCCAGGGCTTTTGTAAAAGACACGCTCAGTGATGAAACCTATCTGGACATGATGCAAAAAGCATTGACACTTCGCAAGCACGGCTTGAAATATGAAGAATTGTCCGAAAAAGACAAACCGGCGGCCGACAGAGGTGCCTGGCATATCAAAGTGGCCATGGCCATGGTCGTCTTTGTCGTACTTTGCTTTTTGACGGAATGCATCCCCCTGCCCGGCGTGGCGTTTTGTGTCGGACTGCTGCTGGTGTTCACCGGTTTGGTTTCACGCAAAGAAGTGGCCATGCTGTATTGGGACGATGCCGTCTGGTTTATCATGGGCAGCCTGATGTTTGCCGCTGCTTTTGTGAAAACCGGCGTGGACAAGCGCATCTGCCTGATGATGTTTCGCAAACTCGCCGTTCCCAATGTGCGCTGGATCACCCTTATTTTTTTCGTTATCATCAGCCCGCTGGCGGCATTTATATCCGACCACGCCTTGGCGGCCATGTTTCTGCCCATCGGTATGCTGTTGTATCAAAACAGCCTTACACGGGAAATCCCGGATGATCCAGAACTGAGCAAAATTCTGATGATCTCCATTGCCATGGCCTGCAATATCGGCGGTCCGGGCGCACCGTCCGGCGGCGCCCGCAATGTCATCATGATGACCTATCTAAACGACATGTTCGGCATGGACATCGGATATTTCCAGTGGATCATCTATTGTTTTCCGTTTGTCCTGATCATGATTCCTATTACCTGGTTGGCGGTAAACATTCGATTTAAGCCCCGGATCACATCCCTGGCACCGGCCATGATCCAGCTCAAAAATGAGATTGACAAAATGGGAGGCTGGAACCGAAAACAGATCTCGGCATTGATCATATTTATCATGATGGTGTTTGGCTGGTTTACGGAAAAAACCTTTTACGAAATGGGAATCCTGCCGGTGCGCCTTGGCATCGGCGTCATCGCCATGGCCGGAGCCGTGGCCTACCTGTTTGCCGGCGTGACCAACTGGCGAGATTACCAGGAAAGAGTGGACTGGGGGGTGATCTGGCTTTATGCCGGTGCCATCATCTTTGGAAGAATTCTGGACAGCACCGGAGCGGCCTATTGGCTGGCTAGAACCGTTCTCGAATTTTTGGCGCCCCTTGGCATGAATTCCGGCATTCCGCTGCTGGCTACCTCCAATGGGATGACCGCCGTTCTCACCAATTTGATGGCAGACGGTCCCGCCGCCGCGGCCGTAGGTCCCATCACCTTGAATATGGCGGGACTGGCGCATCCGGGCACGTCTTTTCTACCGTTTATGGCGATGGCAACCGCGATTTCATCCTCCTTTGCCTACTGCCTGATTATCGGCACGCCGCCCAATGCCATTGTTTACGCCAGCGGTTATCTGGAACCGAAAGATTTTTTACGGGTCGGTCTTCCGCTTTGGGTGTTGGCCAACGTCTTCATGGTCGTGCTGGCTGCCATTTTATGGCAAATTGCAGGGTTCGGCGAGTTACCGGGTTTTTAAATAAATGCCATGGAAGGATAAACACCGATGGAAACCAATAGTACTGAGAATATCCGCAAAAAGAAAATCATCCTGCGGTTTGAAAACGGCAAAATGTATTTTACCAAAACCGCTGAGCGCAGGTTCTATTTTGGGATGACGATCATCATGCTGCTGGCCGGCATGTTGTATAAACTGGGTGTGCTGCAATGAAATCCCTATCCATCGAACAGATCAATAATTTTTCCATGAGCGCTTATTTTCAAGCGGTGGTCGGGCTGCTCGGGCGTCCGAAGCAATTTTTCAGCGATTTGCCGGATTCAATGGGGATCAGACACGCACTCGGGTTTTTGACCGTATCGGCCATTTTTTCAAGCGCTGCCGGCATGATAAATACAAAGTCTTCCAGTCCGTTGATTGCAGCCGGCATATATTTGATTAATGCCGTTGGTATGGTGTTTATTTTGGCAGGGCTCGGTTACACGGTAATGGTGCTGAGTACCGGCAAAAAAGTTGTGTTTGCCAGGGTTTTCATCATCTACGCGCTGGCGTCCAGCGTAACCTTATTGGTTTCATGGGTACCTTATCTTCTGGTTATCACCGAACCCTGGAAATGGTGGCTGATTGGAATCGGCATGGTCAAAGCCTGCAGACTTCAACTTGGACAGTCAATACGGATAATCGGTTTATCACTGGCAATCTGGATCCTTCTCTTTTGGGCTCTGATTCCGCTCACCATGCACTAAAGCACATAGATTGAAATAATCCGGTTCTATCGGGCAACGCCTTGCGCAGCAAAAAGGAAGAAAACAAAATGAACCCCAAAATAAAAGTACTAATGGTAGATGATGAAGCTCAGTTTCGGGCGACCACCGAGCGGATCCTGACCCGCAGAGGATTTGAGACCATTCTGGCTGAGAGCGGGGAGGAGGCCATTGAAAAACTTGGGGAGAATCCCGATGTGGTTGTTTTAGATATCAAAATGCCCGGCATGGACGGACACGATACCCTGCGAGAAATTAAACGAATCAAACCCGACCTGGCGGTCATTATGCTCACCGGCCATGGTGCACTGCCGTCTGCCAAGGAAGCACTGGCGGAAGGGGCATTTGATTACCTGGCCAAACCCTGCGACATCGATATTCTGGCGGCAAAGATCACCGAAGCCAGCAAAGCACGCAAAGCAGAAGCGGCGATGGAAGAGAAAAGCGTCAAGGATGTCATGATCCCGCTTGCGGATTACACCACCATAACCCAGGACAATACCGTCAGGGAAGCGATCGACAAATTGCGCGAGTCGTTTCGCGCGAAAGTCTCTACCAGTCGCATCATGGAGACCGGTCATCGCTCGATTCTGGTGTTTGACGAACGGGGAAAGATAAGGGGCATCCTGACCATCATCGATTTTTTGAACGCCATCATGCCGGCCTACCTCAGTGCACCGAAACCTTCGATGGCTGACAGCATTCAGTATTCACCCATGTTCTGGAGCGGCATGTTCCAGCGGGAAGTCATGCGTCTGGCAGGAAAAAAAATTAAAGATGTCATGTCACCTGCTCCGTCCAGCATTAACGCCAATGCCAATCTCATGGAGGCTGCTTATACCATGATTAAACTTAATCAAAGACGGTTAACTGTTGAATTGTCCGGCGAAATTGTCGGTGTGATCCGTGAGCAGGATTTGTTCTTTGAAATTGAGAAGATCATGCAGGAATGAAGAGCCGTGGCGACAGAAAAACTGGCGATGTGAAATCACCATCAAATTTTTCGCTTCTTAAAACAATTATCACCAGTCAGTATATCAAGAAAAGTCGTTCATCTTACGCACAAACCTTTTTATATTAACTCATTGTCAAAAGGAGAATAGCTATGATTCCAAAGATTCAAAAAATTCTTTATGCAACGGATCTTTCTCAAAATTCGGCCTATGCTTTTCGCTATGCCCTCAATTCGGCAATCAAGCATAATGCCGAGATCATCATTTTGCATGTTTTCGAACAAGTGCTTCTTGCTAAACGTGCTATGCTGGACATGTACCTTGACGAGGAACAACGCAAAAAAATTTTTAAAGAAGGTGCAAACCTGACGATTGATCGAATCCGAAAGCGACTGAGGGCATTTTGTGATAATGAATTAAAGGATAATCCTGAAGTTTTGAATAAAGTCATATCCATAGAAGTGTGTGAAGGATTCCCGGCAGAGGTGATCTTAAAAAAAGCGGATGATTTAAACTGCGATGCAATAATTATGGGAACCCATGGAAAGGGTATCATCAGTCATACCTTTTTTGGAAGTACGGCGAAAAGGGTGTTACGTAGAACTAGAAAACCTGTTTTTATTATTCCATTACCCAAAGGCGAGACTGATATCACCTTCTACGATGAGTAGATCGAGTTCAGTTCATCTTCGCTTAAAGACCTCTAGATTATTATAGAACTACTTCAACTAAGCATGCGACCGGCTAAGCCGGTGGTACTGACCTTATGCACATGAATGTGCTCTTTTCCTTTTCACCGAGCTTGATGACGTCTTCGGACATTATTTTTTACTTGTTTCAACGAATAGTTAATCCAAGCATCACCACAAATTCTAAGCAAGAGGTAGCAAAGGTGGTACGCTTTTTTCATTATAAAGTCAGAGCTTGGAGTGTGCCAGAAGGGGGCATCGAAGGAAAAACCTTTTTAAATTTAGGGGTTATATTAATATGTGTTTGGGGGGCAGAATTGATTTGATATTTAATTTCGCAAAATTTCGATTTTTATTTCGCAAAATTTCGATTTTTTCGGTATCTTTGAGTAGAAAATTATGGGCTGAAATAGATTTTCATAATTTATGATTTTGGTTTTTTTCGGGGTACATACCCATGTCCATCAGAAATAAATTAATACTTATTTTATTTTCGTTTTCCATCCTTCCAATGGTTTTTGTTGGGACGTTGAGTTTTTTTAATGCCAAGAACGCTCTGGAAAACCTACGAATAGCAGAATTGACTCTCATTACTGATCTTAAAGTCAAAAAGATTGTCGATTTTTTTGCCGAACGTAAAAAGGACATACTCGCAGCTCAGACATATCCAGATATAAAATACAATGCCTCCTTACTGGCCGATTGTCCCGGCAATATATCGGATCCATCTTATCGACCAATAAAAAATGAATTAGACCGTTTGTTGAAAGGGTTTCAACTCGTTTATAATTACATGAATGTGATACTGGCCAATTCAAAACGCAAAATTGTGTATGTTCTAGATGCTAGTGGCTCGGAATATCTATGCAATTACCTACCTGATCCTTTGAGGAAAGCATTTGAAGAAGGCAAGGATAGAGTTTATTTTTCAGACATTTTTGCAAGCCCGTCAACAGAAGGCCAATTTGCAGTGTTAGTTGCAGCACCGGTTCAAAATCTTGAAGGAAAAATTGTGGGTATCATTGCCTATGAGATTAACATGGCGCCGATATATGAGCTCATTCAAGATTCCACAGGATTGGGTCAGACGGGTGAAACCTTAATTGCCAGGAAAGTCGATAACAAGGTATTGTTTCTTAATCCTCTGCGTCATGATTTAAATGCAGCCTTGAAACGAACCGTTAGTTTTGGGAAAAAACAGGCAATCCCGATCCAGGAGGCCCTGAAAGGTAATGATGGGCATGGACTGGCTATTGATTACCGCGGCAAAGAGGTAATCGCCGCCTGGCGATACATACCTGACCTGAACTGGGGAATGGTGGCCAAGATAGACGCCTCAGAGGCTTTTGAGACGGCTGTCAGGTTAAGAGATTTTGTCCTCATTCTGGTGATTGCCGTTATGGTGCTCAGTATATTTGTCGCTTTCTTCGTTGCGAAATCCATTTCTGATCCGATTCAGATTTTACACGAAGGTGTGGAAGAAATCGGAAGAGGCAATTTAGATCATGAAGTCGGGACCAGTGCAACAGATGAAATCGGCCAGCTCGGCAGGGCTTTCGACCAGATGACCCAACAACTAAGACAGATTGCGGCCTCGCGTGACGATCTGGACATGGAGGTAAAAGGACGTAAGAAGGCCGAAAAAGCCCTGCAAAAAAGCATGGATGAGCTTACCAAACGTGTTAATGAGCTAAATTGCCTGTACGAATTATCCCATCTGGAGCAGATACGAAACCTTCCGCTCGAAAAAATTCTCCAGGAAATTGTCGAACTTATACCACGTGCAATGCGTTATCCTGAAATTACGTGTGCAAAAATTATGCTAGAAGAACAAGAGTTTAAAACAAACAATTTTAAGGAGACAAAATGGATGCTTTTGCAGAATATAAAGTTACAGGAGGAAAATAAAGGCATCCTGGTCGTAGGTCACCTTGAAGAAAGTCCGGCTGTCGATGAAGGTTCGTTTTTAAGGGAAGAAACGGACTTAATTGCAGTCGTTGCCGAGCGGACGGGCAAAATCATTGAGCGCAGACAGGTGCAATTCGCCCTGGAGGAAAGTGAAAAGCGATTTCGGGACCTGGTGGAAAATTCCTTAACCGGCATATCCATCATCCAAAATGGTCGTATTATTTACCAGAATCCGGAACAGGAGAGACTGCTGGGCCCATTGCCCAGGCGCCTCTTATTTGAAGATATTGAAAAAATTCACCAGGATGATGTCGAAAAGGTCACGCAATTCTATCAGGATTTAATTTCCGGCCAGCGGCAGGATATGGATACAGAGCTTAGATTTTTCCCATCGGGGAAAAAAGGGCGCCCGGCTGATATGCGATGGGTTCATTGCCGGGCCAGCATGATAGAGTATCAGGGCAAGGAAGCGATTCTGCTAAACATAGACGAATTTACCCGGGCCAAAAGGCTGGAAAATCTTTTACGAATACAGGATAAAATGAGCTCGCTGGGCCGGGTGGCTGCCGGTATCGCCCATGAAATCAGAAACCCGCTTTCGGGCATCAACATTTACCTGAACACCCTTAAAAAACTTCATCACAGGGATGGAAGCGAACAGAAAGTGGACCAAATTCTGGATCAACTCCAATCGGCTTCCTACAAAATAGAATCCGTCATCCGCCGAGTGATGGATTTTTCAAAACCCAGCGAACCGAAACTCTCTCTGATAAATATCAACGTGCCTATTTCGGAGGCCATTGATCTATCTGCCGTTTCGCTTCGAAAACGGGGCATTAAAATCAAAAAAAAATTGGCCGAAAATCTGCCGCTCTGCCATTTGGATCCCCAGTTAATCGAGCAGGTTATGTTGAATTTAATTGCCAATGCCGCGGAAGCCATGAAGTATAAAGAGGACAATGGGGTCATAACGGTTGCTTCGGCGGTTGAAAGGGATCACATTCAAGTCAAAGTATCTGATTCCGGTCCAGGGGTTCCACCGGATATGAGAGAAATGATTTTTGATCCATTTTATACGACCAAAAATGACAGTTCCGGAATCGGCCTGAGTATCAGCCACAGAATTATTACGGACCATGGTGGCTCTTTATCTGTATCAGATAGCGAATTAGGAGGAGCCGAATTCCGGATTGAAATTCCAATTGATAAATAAATCTATGGAGTAACCCATATTCAGAAGTCGGGAGCGCGTCATGATTACATATTCAATTTACATTGTCGACGATGAACAGATCATCAGGGATGGGGTAACCATGGCCCTCGAAGATGACTACCAGGTCAAAGCCTTTTCTGATGCAGAAACTTCGATCGCGGAAATCGAAAAAAAACCGCCGGATTTGGTTCTGCTTGACATCGGTTTGCCGGGTATGAATGGAATTGATGCACTGCGACATATTAAAAATCTGTATCCGGATATTTTGATCATTATGATCACGGCCTATGAGGATATCGACACCGTCATCTCTGCCATGAAACTGGGTGCCTACGACTACGTGGTCAAACCACTTCACATGGATGGCTTGGAAGTCACCATTGGCAATGCCTTAGACACGATTCGCTTAAGAAAAGAGGTACAGGCCCTTCAGGAAAGACATCTAAAAGAGCATATTCCATGTTTCATCGGCGAAAGCTATGCGATCCAGGATGTTATGGAGTTTATCAAAATGGTTGCTAAAAGCCCGGACACACCAATCCTTATTATGGGTGAAACCGGCACGGGCAAGGAACTCATTGCCAGCGCCATCCACTACAACAGCCCTAATTTCAAGGCGCCCTTTGCTACCGTGAATTGCGCGGCGATCCCCAAAGATCTTATCGAGAGTGAGCTGTTCGGCTATGAAAAAGGAGCCTTCAGCGGTGCCGGGGTCTCCGGCAAAAAGGGGCTGATCGAAGAGGCTGCGAACGGAACGCTTTTTCTGGATGAAGTCGGAGACCTTAGCCTGGAAGCCCAGGCAAAACTGCTGCGGTTTCTGGAACTGGGTGAATTTTACAGGGTCGGTGGAACAAAGAAATTACACATTGAAACCAGAGTGATTTCTGCCACCAATAAAGATATAGACAAAATGATACAACAGGGACATTTCCGTAAAGATCTTTACTTTCGATTAGGGGTCATCAAAGTGCAGGTGCCCGCATTAAACGAGCGGCCGGATGATATTGTTCCCTTGACAAAATTTTTCATCCAAGAATTCAGCCAAAAGTTCGGTAAAAAATTCACGGGGATTTCCCCACAAGCCGAAACCGTTTTACTAACTCATAACTGGACCGGACACGTGCGAGAGTTAAAAAATCTGATCGAAGGAGCGGTTCTCATCGGCAAAGGACCGGAACTTACGGTAAAAGATTTGGGATTAGAACCACAAAAGCAGAGGGATACGGTAAGTTCTGAAGAAACCGGTTCCGGTTTTCCTGCTCTTCCCCCCGAAGGCATGAATCTTTCTGAACAGCTTCAAAATCTTGAGAGGCATTATATCGAAGAAGCACTCAAAATTGCAAAGGGCAATGAAAGCAAGGCCGCCAAGCTCTTAAACATGAATCATCATACGTTTCGTTACCGCAGAAAAAAATTCCAGACAAAGTAAATTCCAGTCAGATTACCCTGAATCCGCG
>Ga0209536_100008785_pt1 | contig 15106 bp, 16 predicted proteins | sample DeeMarSeWOR28_12_FD_187461 | JGI IMG/M metagenome (GOLD analysis project Ga0209536, IMG submission 187461) | Marine sediment microbial communities from White Oak River estuary, North Carolina - WOR-2-8_12 (SPAdes) (version 2) | ecosystem: Environmental > Aquatic > Marine > Intertidal zone >...
ACATGATGAGCACTCCCCGAGGTGAGATGCTGGTTCTTAGTTCTGACTCTGCATTTCAGCTAAAACTCATACCCCTAAATCCGTATGAGTTTACAGGGGCGGGAGTGGAACTGCCTGAATCCTGTGAAGCAGTTGAAACCATTCGTTCTTCTCCTGAATTTGGTCTTCGACCACTTAGCGAGTCGGACCTTCATGGTATTCTAAACTCTATCACAGGCGATAAGGGCCCAAAACTAAATCTTGATGACATCTTGAAGAGAGCACCTAGGTCTCTAGATGACCTTTCAGTAGACATACCCTCTCCTATCTTAAGGGGCCCAGTCCTCATGAGACCGGACTTGGGTTCGTTGAGTCCGGACATTTTGAAGCGGCAATTGTCGTTGGATCGGTCTGCAGAGAAGACGTTCAGGAAACGATACCCTGAGCGTGCTGGGATGTTCTTCTAGACTTAGCCCTTGAGCAGTCTTGAGAGTGTGATTACTGACACAATAACAGTGAAGTAAAACCTCTGTACAGCCCATAACTTGATGAATAGCCAAGGGAATGGAACTGCACGTGATTGGTCTATAATTGTAATCTTAGTCCTATGCTTCTCTCTGATTCCTCTTTGGTTATTCTCTAGAATACTCTGGGTTGTAGTAGCCTGGATTGGTTCCTTTGTTGTGTTGCTTCGTTATCGACAAAGAACTAAGCAAGTTTTGACAGCAATATTCACAGGACGATTACTTCAGGGAATAGCTCTACTTCTTGCGCTAAATGTTGTCCTGTCATTTGTGATAATTCACGAATCAATCTATGCTGGAGATCTCAGTTGGGGCGTTGAAGTTGGAGATCATTTCTCTTACAGTGTAGAGGCATTGGGATATGATTTCTATAATAAACCGTGCACAGTGTTGAATAATACAATTGTTGTCTTCGAAATAACCAATCTTCCTAGCATTTCCGAGTATTTCGATCGAAACCAGTTCACTGACTCCATAGTTGATGAAGGAAAAGCAAGTGTGACCTTCGATAATGGCACTAGCTTAGATTCCGAATGTGCAAGTGTCCTGACTACGTTGTTTTCCAACAGTTTATTGCCCATTGGTGATTGGAGCTACATTGATGGTCTTTACTATGACCGAGCGAGGGGTGGCATAGGAGCTCCAGTTCAAGATCCATGGTTTTCTCGCCTCTCTAGGGATAGATTCCACTTTGGAGCAATAGCCATTTCATGTGTAGGTGCATTTGGCTGGTCGGCTGGAATATCCTTGGAGGATGGAGTTCCAATCGTTTTTCGTGAATATCCATATTTCTGGGAAGGAATAACAATCACTCTTACACGTATCTAATAATATCTACAAATCTGGAAATACCTCTCTGTTTGATGAATTTTCTCAGATAGTTTATAGTCTTCTGGCCACGTAATTGCAGTATCTCAATGGAGGTTGAAGCTTGAAGAAAAACGCTACCCTTGTACTAGTTGCATTGATTGCTTTTGCACTTGTCATCCCACAATCAGTAGCAATTACAAGTCAGGGATTATTCTATAGAATGGAAGATGGAGATCGTTTTTATTTCACATTAGATGTATCAAACGAGGGAGATGTCAGTCCAACTGAGATAATCTATTTTGAAATAATGAATGCAAGCAAACCAATACCTGACCCATTAACAAACCTAACTGACCTAGATTACTTGGATAAAACTGCCTATTATGAAAATGGAACAGCAATGGGCTTAGAAGTACTCATCTTTCTGTTTCTTGCGGGTTTCGAATATCCGGTCGGAAACTGGGACTTGATCAATACGCTTGCAGCCACAGATCTTGATGATGTGATTCTCCCTGATGTGCGAGACCTTTCAATAACCTCTGGCGCAGACTACTGGGGTTTCACCTACAAGACTAATAGCACCAATGATACTGAAACCACTGTTTGGGGTGAATATTCCAAGTTCGATGGGATGTTCTCATACTACCGTGTTGAATATGTTAACACCACAACTTCAGAGCTACTATCTCATTATGAAGCTAATCGGTTTTCATATCACAACCTGATGTGGGGATATCAAGATGGTGCTCGATTTGATTTTCATGTTGTCCTAACAGACGGAGACTCTGGATTTCCAGATTTGGATGAGATGATGTACATCGAGATTGATGAGGATGGTCTGCCCACTATCCCTGCAATCATGACTGACTTTGACGACCTTCCACATGTGGGTGCAGAACTGTACTGGGCTAATGGTACCGTGTCGTATGACGCCTTCTTTTCACATACTTGGAAACTCTCAATGCCAATTGGAAACTGGTCTGTGGTCAGTGACATGACAGAGACCCTGAATCCTGCGGCTAATGTCACTCTCGATGCTCCAGATCCTTGGTTCTGGGGATACTCGCGTGATATTGTCAGCGGCGATGTTCACCATCAGGTTCATACTGATTACCTGAAGGTGGATGGATTTCTAGCACGTCACACAGCGGTCTTTACAAATGTCACAACATCAGAGCTCATCGGGACTATCACTATCGAGCGAACTGGATTACTACCCTATACTGACCGTACTGCTCCAACCATCAATCATCCAGATGACCTAGAGTTTGTTGAAGGTTCGACAAATCAGAACATCACTTGGGCTCCAACAGATGATAATCCTACTACATACGAGGTTTCAGTGAATGGCACCGTTGTGGACTCAGGTTCCTGGACTTCAGGCAGTTCAATTGTGTTGGAATTGGATGACTTTGAAGCTGGAGTATACGACTGTACTATTACTGTCTATGACATTGGAAGCAACTATGCTATGGACTCGGTGACTGTCACAGTGACTGTTCCTGGAGGAGGACTTCCAGACATAATCATGGACAACCTTCTCTATATTGGAATAGGTATAGCTGTAGTAGTCGTACTCGGGGCAGTAGTAGTACTGCGTAAGAGATCTTAACCAAAGGAAAATGGGTGTGAAAGCACTCATATTCCCTCTCTTTTTTCTTGATATTCGTTAATGAAAAGAAGTGGTGGGCCGGACGAGATTTGAACTCGTGACCACCGCACGTTTGAACGTGCGTGGAAGTCAAGCACATGTGTCAATGCGGTATTTTCTCTCCAGCTGGAATGATTCCAGCCAGATCATTCGACTATACCATCCAAGGATGATACAATAGCCGGGCTAGACCACCGGCCCAAGCAAATCAGTCACGAAGACTGACGATTAAAAACGTTACTACGCAGTCTAACTACCTGTGCTTCCGAATCCCCCCTCCCCTCGTTCTGTGTCTGATAACTCATCGACCTCGACGAACTCGACCTCAGGAACAGGTCGAATGGCTAACTGGCTTATACGCATGCCCTTTGTGATCTTGAAGGGTTCTCCATTATGGTTCATCATGATGGTCTTAACCTCGCCACGATAACCACTGTCGATTGTACCTGGAGTGTTGAGGACCGTTATTCCCTCTTTCAAGGCAAGACCGCTCCTTGGTCTAACCTGTCCCTCGTATCCTCGTGGAATCTCAACTGCAATCCCTGTAGGCACTGCAAAACGCTCTCCTGGTCTGAGTTCATAATCAATAACTGAATAGAGATCAAATGCAACATCTCCTTTCTTTGCAGCCCTTGGTATCTTAGCATCAGGAGAGAGTCGCTTTACACGTACCTTCACAGTCATTGTTTTCGCCTCTTACTACAACGCATATCTCCGTCAGATATACGTGTGGGTGATATTACTACCTAGTTGATAACATTTATATACAAATTATGTATAGTACTATATATCGTACAGTACATTGTTACACACAATGACTGCGAATACAAAGATTATACAGAGGTAAACTAAGTGTCAATGTCAAAGAAGACACAGGAAGAACTGGACCGATGGTCCAAAGAAGTGAAGCGAGGCGCTGTGACGCTGGCTATCCTTGCTCTTCTCAGCAAGAGAAGGGCTTACGGGTACGAGGCAGTGAAGCTCCTCGATGAGAAGATGTCTTTCTTGGCTCTTGAACAGGGCACAGTCTATCCTTTGCTGAGACGACTAGAAAAGCGTGAGCTCCTTCTGTCCGAATGGGACTATGAAGATCCTACCAAACCAAAGAAGTACTATGCAGTAACCGAAGAGGGTTTAAAGGCTCTAGGCGCGATGACGCAGACCTGGTCCGTTCTCTCACGCGAGATGCGTGATGTCATAATGGAGGTTGAATAATAATGAGTAGTAATGATCCATTGGAACTTATCGATCAGTATCTTGATCGTGTTAGAGTGTACCTTCCTCTAGACAGTGAGGATACCATCGTCGAACTTCAGACTCACTTGATTGAGGAGGCTGAACGAATCGGCGGAGGCACAATGACTGCTGGCTCTGCCATGATGGCCATTGAAAGAATGGGTGATCCAAAGAGTGTGGCGCATGAATACGCTGGCTCTGGAGAGAAGGTTGGACCAGTTCCAGCTGAGTATGTCAGTCCGGTGAGCCGCATGCTTGTGGTTCTAGCTGGTGTTGCGCTGGCACTCATAGTTGGGGCTTCAATGATTGGAGTCACATTGTCTGAGGTGTTTGGTGCGAATATCCAGAACTGGCCTTTCAGTATCCCTGTAATGATACTGATCAATCTAGCCATCATCTTCGTAATAATTGGTGGAATCTCGTTGCTTGATCGGAGTAAGCCATTGACTGAGAAGACAGTCCTTGAGAGTTTCTTCGGGATAGGTGTGGAAGGCTTCAAGCCAAAGGGCCGCGTGGAAGCTTTAGGTGATTTGGTCATGGGAATCCTTTGGGGATTAATCCTGATGGTACCATTTGCCGTGCCACTCTACACTGTAGCCTTTAGAGCAGTTGCCATCTATGTAGTAGTATTTCTATTCCTCGGAGCGATTCGAGGTTTACTCTTCTTCATCGGAGGCGAGAACAACTTCAACCTGGCTGTTGAGGGTATCCTCAGCGTGGTCTGGATTGCAATAGCTGTTGTACTCATCAACGTGGGTTGGCCACTTCAATACGCATACGTCTATGATGGCGGGGCTTGGACTACATTCGATCTGGTTGAATTCTTCCAAACCCATAGCATCCCATTCATACCATTTGATTGGATATGGGCATTTGTAATGTTCGTAACAATTGCGATTGCAGTCTGGAGAATCATCGTTTCCAGCATGAAGATCACCATGCACCTTCGTGCAGGTAGGGGAATCTGGTGGCAGGGCAACTGGGGTAAGAGACGTCGTCTGAAAAGACCTTTCTGGAAGAGGATCATTGGCGACCAATTCCCAGAACTGACCGGGTCAACATATCACGATGGGTACAAGGAGCCTGACGAGTCACAATAGATTATGAATTCGTGGGGGTGCGATTCCCCCACATCTCTTCTTTTTATATTTCATTGGAATCTGAGTCATTCCTTTGTTTCAATTCTCTGACACCATAAATAATTCCACAGATAATGAGAAGTGTGCCAAGAACCGCATAGAACCAATGGAAGACAATGAACATTGCAATGACAAGCAGTGAGAGGATGAACAGCGCTAGGAGCATCATCACCAGATCGGTTTCATCAATACCTGCTGGAAGTAGTCCCCAATCCGCACTCATGTTGTAACTCCTATTCTCTAGACACTCTCCATTTGATATGAATGAAATGGTGATTTCCTAATTCGTGCGTAAACAGAAACTGCTATGGTCCTGTTTGTATCATTTGATATCTATGTGGCGAGAGATTGAATTTGAGATAGTTGAGAGTGGCTGTTCAAGGCACAAGGTTGGTGACAAGTACAAGTACCCCGAAGACTTGGGCAAGATGTGTGACTGGTTGATTGATAGCGCAGGCTATATGATCCGTGTACTGCAGTATGGTGGAACACTTGGCTGGTCCTATGAGGGAACACCCTACGAGAAGATTATCAACAAGGATGGAGTAACAACTGAGTTTGTACGCTGTCCGGACCCAACTAGTGCTGGAGTGGTCCTCAAGATTATCGCAACAGAGATGACGCCTGTGAAGAAATAGAACTGGTGGGATGTGGCGGATTCGAACCGCCAATCTTCGCCATATAAGAGCAACGTCATTTACCGAGCTAGACCAACATCCCAGTGGTGGGCCAGGAATGACTGAAACCATCGATCTTCACAATGTCAGATAGATGTCAAACACAAAACCACTGGCCGATTAATAGAATCAAAACGAGAAACCTGATACTCACTCATACCATGTTATGTAAACTGCATGATTGTGTAGAGTGTCATCTGAATCGTTGACAAGGAGTGTAAGGCTGAATATAAGGTGGTGGTCAACTTGGATTGTCTTCAGGTCGCTAAGGTACGGATAGCAATATTATTAACAATTGTTAATACATCTAGCTTGACCAATGATGATAATCTCCCCCACTATCATATCAATACGAGAAGGTATTGAAGCAGCACTAATTATCGCAATAATGCTGTCATACCTCAGAAAGACCAACCAGACTGATCTAAGAAAGTACGTGATCTCAGGAACTATCGCTGCCATACTATCCAGTCTTGTTGTTGCTATTGTGGTTGGACTGCTTTGGGGAATATTCGAAGGTCCGATGCTGAACATCTTTGAGGGTTCTGTGGTTCTGATTGCAGCTCTACTACTTACAACCATGATTGTATGGATGTGGAACGCTGGAGCCAAGGTAACTCAAGAAATAGAGGAATCTATGGAGATGTCCGTTGTCCAACAGAGTGGTATTGGTCTTGCTCTCCTCAGTTACTCGCTGGTCATGAGGGAAGGTGTAGAACTTTCACTTTTCAGTATGGCATTGGTCATTCAAGATGGGCTTCAGATTTACATTGGAATCGTTCTTGGATTAATGATTGCAGTAGGCTTGGGTTTCGGAATCTACAAAGGTTCACTTAGGATTAGCATGAAGGCACTCTTCAAGTGGACATCAATTTTCCTCATTCTATTTGCGGCAGGGATGGTTGCCTATGGTGTTCATGAACTGCAGGAAGCTGGTCTTTTACTGATTGGACCAATTGAAGTCTGGAACATCAATCCACCACTACTACTAGATGGAGGTTATCCATTACTCCATGAGAAAGGTCTAATCGGTGGCATGTTGAAGGCTCTCTTTGGCTACAATGGAAATCCATCGGCGCTTGAAGTAATTTCATATCTTGCGTACTTGGGCATCGCTTTCACTTATCTCTGGAGGAAGCAAAACAGAATGACAGATCTCTCCTCCAAGGAACCAGAAGAAGCCCCACTTGTCACGGCAACTTCTAGTTGAGATAATATGGTGCCGTGGGCTGGATTTGAACAATTCTGGCAAATTGTCAAGTGTAGTCTTTCATCCTCCCCCACTTTTCCACTTTGTTGTCTTCTTCTTTTCGAGCATTGAAATATACATGGATTTGTGCATCATCCAAGATAGGTACTTCTTCGAATATCTTTCTGTCACCAAAACGAAATGTTTCCAAAACCAAATCCAGCTCTCTTCGAAAGATTGTTTCCCTGAAACTTGATGAGCCCAGCCCTCGTCCAACCTCACAATGAACATGTAGTTCCGGGTTTTCTTGATTATCTGTCCAATTCGCCAAGACCTCATCCCGTATTAAACGAGTATACCATCCTCGTATCTGTTTTCTATCATAATCTGGTCCGATAGTCAAGTAGAGTTTTCCAGTTCTATCAGAATGTGTCAACGTATATGCTCGCGGATACACAGGACCGTTAGCTTTTGTAGGATTGATAAATCTGACATGAATTTTTTCTGGATTCAGTCGTCGCATTATCTGTTCACCTCTCTCTACTGAGTTTCACATAATTAGTGTTAATATAGTACTATAGATAGTGGAACTCATTTGTACCGGCGAATAAGATAGAATAGAATGAATGGTGCCGCGGGTGTGATTTGAACACAGGTATTGCTGAGGACTCGCTATTGGTATAACTGCTGCCAGGCATCGTGTGGATAACCGAAAAAGAATCGAAGAAGTCATGCAGGGACTTTTCAAACATCTTCAGAGATTTGGGAAGGACAATAGATCCATCATCTTTGACGATGCTATTATCAAGTTGGGCTCATGTTTTGTTCTATCTTCTGTTTGGTGTGTTCTTTCCTTGAACAATCTATCCAGTTTTCCGTACCTTCAAAAGATAGTACACCAGCGAAATTATGAAGAGGAGAAGACCCCCTAGGTGAATCACAGTAATCGCCCACCACTCAATCGCCACGGCTTCGGGTGGGGCCACCCAGTTACCTGAGAGCAAATCCCTAAGGTAATAGAAGAACGTGATGTATAGGGGCTGGTCAAGTCCATGATGAGCAATGATCCCGGGGATTGCAGCATCCGGAGTACTCTCCGTTATATACATTGATAGTGGATCACCAACAACATAGGCCAGAATGAACGTCGCAATTAGTCCGCCTATGAATAGGACTATGCCCACTATGGCTAGTTTTCCTGAGATGTGCAAAAGACTCCCTCATCCGAATATATAGAATACCTATCCAATTAATTTTGCGTTTGCCCTTCGATGCTTGGGTTCCCACAATACACATGGTATGAGCTGTAATCGGAATTCAGCGTAATAGACTAGGCAAAAGCTGAAGGGAAAGAATGGTGCCGCGGGCCGGATTTGAACCGGCGACAAATCCCGTATCGTCGGGACGAACCCGAAGACAACACGGTCTTCAGCCGTGCGATCTCCCTGGCTGATCTACCGCGGCATATGCGATTGATGGGTCAAAGTCCAAGTTTTATAAACGTAGCGACACCTCGATGGAGGAACTGAGACAATTGTAGGAGTCAAACAAATGAGATGTCCTAAGTGTAGACGAACACTTGAGCCCGGTACAATGATCTGTCCCAATTGCAGAAAACCCGCTATAGTGAGTGAATCCGATATTGGAACGGATCGATTGAAACCACGGTCAGAGGTTTCTCTCAAGGGTGTTAGTTCTAGAATGTCAGGAACATACCATGTACGTGCTACCCGTCATAGAATTGTTGCTTCGGATGACTTTGACTCCTCCCCCAAAACCCGATGCTTAAGATGTGGCGCAGTGAATGATGTGGGTAGTCGAAAGTGTAGGAAATGTGGGTCCAGAATCACTTGATCTTGTAATTCATGTAGCTGGCAACAAACGCAGTCGCGATAGCTGCAGCGTTCACTCCAAGTATATAGACATAGAGTGAATCCAGAAATGCAAGTGTTGCTATCCAGGATGGAAGACTTCCAGCATCTGCAAAACCAAAAGGCACGAAGTAAAACAGGAAGAAAACACAGGTCAAGAGACCAACGCCAACAAATGCAGGCAAGTCTGTGGAGGAACGTGCAAAGGCTGAGAGTTTGCCAATCCAGTTCAGCTGACCTCTCTGACGTCTACGCGTCTTTCTCTTTGATACGATGTGTGCCCAACGATACATGGCCTCAGCCATGAGAATGTATGAACCTCCAAGTACAACCATGACTCCAATAGAAACGAGGATTTGAAGCTCTGCGCTCAGGACATTCACATAGACTTGGGCATGCCAGATAATGGGTATCTGGACAAAACCTGCGATTCCTAGGAACATCAGGATAAGTCCTGGTTTGCTACCGCGTCTCCACCATACTGCAAGGCTCATCGTTTTCACCCAGCTTGTGATTGTCCGCTCAGGTTTGAGTCTGTACTTTAAGGTTTTGGAACAGAAACTACAGCCTATAAGAAACTAGCTTGAACCACTCCTCATGGTCCTCATACTTGTGCTGATCAAACCCTACATCACTGACTAATTCCAAAACTCTTGGAAGTGTTTGATTCTGTCCACCCCTAATACCGTATCCGGTCTTCGAAAGAGTTCCATCTGGAAATGTGAAAGTAGCCCAGAATATTAGACTGGCGCCTACGTCTGGAATATGACTGGCCATGATGGATAATCGTCCATTCCTCTTGAGAACCCGATATGCTTCTTCAAGAACATCTCGCTTTGTGTCCCAGTCGCTCATGTAGCCAAGCGAGAACCATAAGGTCACGATATCAAAGACCTCATCGTTGAAACACAGGTTTCGACCATCTCCTACAAACCAGTTTGTTGAGTGTCCATGAATCTGAGCCTCTCTTATCTCACTCATTCTGATGTCCAAAGCACAGACCCTATCACCCTCAATTCTCGAAACGAGTCCCTCTCCTCCCCCTCCAATGTCTAGAATTAGCCCTTTGCTATCTACTCGTTTAAGTTTGATTTTTTGTTCCGAGGTTTCGATGTGAGTCGGAAGCTCTTTCATAGACTACCCACCCTGATGATTAGCGAGCTAGCTAATTTTTCTGGGAATGCCCTCTCTTATGAAGTGTCTGGAATCCAAATAATGATGGAAGCAGAGACACACAATCTCTAAGTCCTCTCGGAGCTCTAGGATACCACTGAATGTTCTATATCTTTCCAAAGGTGTGAGTGTTTATGGAAGAAGATGAGCCTGACCTAGAAACAGCTTTCAAGGTTGTCGCAATCATGCAGACAATCACAGAGGATCTTGATGAATCAGGGAAAAGAGCTTGGAGAAAGATGTTGGACATTAAAACAAAGTCTGCTGAACCTTCATCATCAGACATGAAGAGAGAATCTGAACAATCACATTCAAATGATGAATGAATCAACTGACGCATCATTGATTTCTTTTCTAAAGTTTTTGTAGATGCAACTTAAAAGTCACCTGAGTTGAATCAATCTTTGTTTGAAATGATTGAGAAAAACAATCCACGTTATATGAAAACAGTATGGAGTTTTCGATAATGTTTAGACCGTCACCAAACACATACACGCGGCTTCAATCTTCCTATTCTATTGCTATATTGAGATTTGGACGAGTTGCGTTGTATTTGCTTGGTTTTTGGACAATGTTTGTCTATTTTTGGGACATATTTGGAATTGCAATTGGAATAGGAATCACTTTAGTTTCAGGTGCAGGAGTCTGGCGCAAACATGGTTTGGTGCTAGCATATTCCACTGCATTCTTTTCAGTCGCTTTTTCTATGTACGCATGGTTCTGGATTTTCTCTGTGGCCTTCTTCCTGATTCTGTATGGCATTTTTCTTTTTAGTGATGCAATTCGTATGTTATTCGATAGACCGAAAAACACTGTACTGGACCTCCTAAAGTTCGACCTGTTGAAGAAGCGACTAAGTCCATCTTCAAGGACAAAGACCTTTGCAACCATATTGATGCTCGTGGGACCTTTCCTGATATGGTCAAGTACTAATATCGACCTTGGAGTGGCGTTCAATAATGATCCAGAATTACTATGGGTGCATGCTCCCTCTACGGTCAACTTGGGTGAAGCGTTTGAGGTCGTTGTTGAAGTATGGGACCCTTATGAGCGGCTTAGCTCAAACTATCGAGCTACAGTAGAATTTTCTCTACAATCATTCAATCTCACAACAGGACTACCTCTTTCTGATGTAGACTCAAGGATACCTGAATCATATACCTTTACAGGAGGTTCTTATCGACCAAGACTACATGTATATGCATTCTCAGACTCTAAGGACTTTGGACTTCATTCATTCAATGTCGAGATTAACACTACTGGTGTCCACTATGTGCTAGTTCAGGAACCCACCACCCAAAACGTCTACTGGAGTAATCCCATCATTGTCGATGACTATGCTATTGATGCACCCCGCATTTATTGGGGCGATGTCCATAGCCATTCCGCCTTTTCTGACGGGTCTGGATCCCCCACTGAAGTCTATCTTTTTGGTCGGTATATCTCCCGTTTGGATTTCATGTCATTAACTGACCATGGAGAACATTTCACGATTTTTAATCGTTATAAGGATAACACATTGAAATTCAGGGACTATCAGCAAGCAACTATAGATGCCAATGAACCTGGAGAATTCGTTTCATTCTTCGGACTAGAATGGACATCGAGATATTCTGATCAGGCTCTCTGGTTTGTCCCAGTTCCCGATGTTAGAGGTGGCCACTACACTTGCATCTTCAGTGGTGACAGCATGCCTCTCTTCTCTTCGATCACCGAAACCAAGGTTAGTGCTCTTTGGACAGTTCTTGATGAATTCACAACGTCAACTGGCTCCAGAGCTTTAGCCATACCACATCACACAGTTCGAGATAGATTCATTCAGGACTGGACACTGATGAATCCAAAATATGTCGAACTAGTAGAAGTAACATCGGTGCATGGTTCGTGTCTCTATGATAACGAATTGAACTATAGAGGCTCTGTTGACCTTCCAAGAGTCCCTGTACCTGGATCGTCTGTCATTGATGCGTTGAGCATGGGGTATAGATTGACGTTTATGGCTAGTGGGGATAGCCATGATGGTCGACCCGGGCATAGTATAACTCATACAAAAGCCTACGTTGGACATCAATACCCGTTCACACTCTATAATGCAAGGAGTGGGCATCCTTATCCGGGAGGTATCACAGCGGTGTACGCAACTAGTCTGACCAGAGATAGTATTTTCAGTGGACTTGAGAACGGAAGAGTATATGGGACATCAGACTACGGGAGACCAATTCTTGAATTCTCCATAAATGATGTGCCTGTTAGTTACAATTCTACGGTAACGCTGACATCACCTTATGCGGAAAGGAACATTACAATTTTTTTCGCTCAAGATGGTTCGCCTGCAGCTAGAATTGATCATGCAGCCTCTGTAGAACCCGGATGGATGCCTAATTGGAATGCAACTATTGAGGTTATCAAGAATGGTCTGATTTGGCAGAAAATCGATGTTTCGTCACCGATCAATATGCTGACCGTATCTGATACTGAAGAGGTGACAGGAACAAGCTATGACAGCTGCATTGAACGACTCAATGGAAACAGCTACATAAATCGTCGCAGCAGGAATCCAATTGACCCAAGCACCCTAACTACTAATGGCGTGGATTATTATTGTATTCGGATCATTGGTGCAAATGGTCGAACATCCTACATTGGTCCTATTTGGGTATCTAGCCCTTGAGGCGACTATAGAGAAACAACTTTATCCTATAATGGCTTAACTATAATTATGAGTGAACCGAAGACTAGACCCACAGATGTTAAAGTGGAGGATTTCTTGAACTCCGTAGAGCATCCTAGGAGAAAGGATGATGGGTTCGAACTCCTCCGAATCATGAAGGAGGTCACCAAGAAGCAACCTGTGATGTGGGGTCCAAGCATAGTTGGATTTGGCTCTTACCACTACAAGTATGAGAGTGGTCGAGAGGGGGACATGCCGCTCACAGGATTCTCCCCTCGAAAGCAGAGTCTTACTGTGTATATCATACCGGGTTTTGACGAGTACAAGGGTTTACTGAGCCGCCTTGGAAAGCACAAGGTTGGCAAATCCTGTCTCTACATTAACAAGCTGGCTGATGTTGATATATCAGTGCTCAAGGAACTAATCGCTAAATCAGTTGAGAAGATGGACAAAGACCCTCCTAGATAGGCGGATTATCTTGGAATACTGGTAAGATAGATTCCCTATTTATCTTGCAAATACGCCAATGTGAGGATTGAAAGCCACATCTTCCATATATCCATGTGTGGAAGGAATGTCCAATACACTACAGAAGTTGGATGAGATTGAGGAGATTGTTTCTCAGGGTCCAAAGGGAACTTCTCAGGAGATCAGGAATCAATTCTGGAGAATTGTTAGACAGATCAAACGAACTCCCAATCCTGACATCAAAGAAGTCCAACAGGCAGCGCGAATCAGGAACATACTGTTCAGGACAAGACGAGGAAGGACCTATCCTCTCTGGCCATGTGTTTCTCTTCTGACTCTGATAGGCGTACTAGGACCAACTATCTGGTATCTCAGACTTCTCGAAATACCTCTAAATTGGGGGGCCATACTTGTTTGGACAAATTCAGACTGGTGGATATTCCTCAGACGACTTGGAAGTCTACTTGGAACAACATTCTGCTTCTATCCCTTTGGTCGATTAATAGCTGGTAAATGGGCTGGCATCAAGATTGACGGAATGAGTCGGGGCATGTATGGTGAGCCCACGTTAAAGATTGATTACGAAACTTTTCTGTTAGCAACACCATCTAAAAGAAAGTGGTTCTTTTTCTTTGCTGGACTTTGGACAATCATCACATCGTTTGCACTCGGACTCGTGGGCTTAGTACTGGTTGGTGATCATTGTGGGACAATCACTGTTCTCTTCCTAGGCATTAGTGAAGGAGCTGCGATCTGGAGTGGAACCACGCACAACATAGGGGGAGAGATGGCTCACTACAATCGAGAGAGGAAGATAGAGCAAGCTTGGAGAAAGAACCAGGAACTTACCGGTTGAATGAAATCGCTCAGTAAGAGGCTATTTATGCTACAAGAGTAGACGACAATCTCTAAGAAATTCGGAGGATATACTGGTCATGGCTAAAGTAGGTATGCCATTGGAATTAGATAGTAGAACTTCGATTATTGATATTGGATACTTTGATGCAGTAGGCACTTGTTCGATTTACCTCATTAAGGGGGAACGAACTTGCATTATAGACACAGGAACTGCTGCAGAGGTGCCAACATTATGCAAGGGACTCAGAAAAGCACAAGCATATCCTCCTGATATAATTGCTCTCACTCACTCTCATTTCGACCATTGTCAAGGAGTACCAATATTGAGAGAGCTCGCTGCGAAAGAGGGGAAAGAGATTGAGGTGATGGCCTCAGAAGCTGGCGTTGGGTTATTGGCCGATCAGTCTTTCAACAGGGTGTTTGACAAGAAGGGAAGATACGAGGACATTCCTGATGTTACTCCACTGAAGGAGGGAGATGTGATAGACCTCGGCGGCGAAACACTCAAGGTGATTAATACACCTGGACATGCAAATGATCAGATTTCATTTCTCCACCAAGAATCTGGAAGACTATACGTTGGTGACTCACTCGGTCTGCATCTAGGTGAAAGCAGCTACGTTCCTCCATTTTTCCCTGCCAACTGGGACCTTGAAGCTTTTCAAGATACAATCGAGAAGCTGAAACAGACTGATTTCAAACAACTTTGCTTTGCCCACTTTGGGTGTATCTCAGAAGAAAAATCTACAGAATTCCTCGATTTTGCTCTGGAACAGACCAATCTTTGGTGGACAATCTTTGAACAGGCTGACGCAGTGGGAAAGGTAAGAGATTACGATTACATGACCAAGAAGATACTG
>Ga0209536_100008786_pt1 | contig 15106 bp, 15 predicted proteins | sample DeeMarSeWOR28_12_FD_187461 | JGI IMG/M metagenome (GOLD analysis project Ga0209536, IMG submission 187461) | Marine sediment microbial communities from White Oak River estuary, North Carolina - WOR-2-8_12 (SPAdes) (version 2) | ecosystem: Environmental > Aquatic > Marine > Intertidal zone >...
TTCAGGCCCGTTATGTCCTCGCCCAGATAGGTTATATCGCCCAGTACACTGATGCGCTCGCCACCGGCCATTGCCTCCTTTTTGCGGATATCCTCCATGATGCCCGACAGGGTGTACATCAGGGTGGACTTGCCGGCGCTGTTGGCGCCAAAGACGCCGACAATTTGATTTTTTCCACACCTGATGCTGACGTTATTGAGGGCCAGCATGTTTTCATAAAACACCATCAGCCGATTTGCCTCAAGCATGCGCCATTACCTCCTCGACTTCCTCGGATCCGAAATAGGCCTCTTTGACTTTTTCGTCTGCCATGACTTCTTCGGCCGTGCCCTCGATGAGCTTTTCGCCGAAATTGAGTACCATGATCCGGTTGGCCACCTGAAACAGCTCCCTGAGGCGATGTTCGATCATAATCAGGGTGATGCCCTCCATCTGCAATCGTTCCACCAGCGGCACCATGCTGGCAATTTCACTCATGCTCAACCCCGAAAACACTTCATCACAGATGATCACCTTTGGATTTAACGCCAGACAGCGGGCCAGCTCCAGACGCTTGAGATAGCCGGTGGGCAAATTGGATGCCATTTTATAGGGCACAAAAGATTCGCGCTCAAAACCCAATTCTTCCAGTATATCGATGCTGACCGTATTGCGATCCCCCAGCTTGCCACCGCCCCTCCAGCCGCCGGTCCGTTTGGCACGCGGCGAAAAAAGCGGAATCACCAGATTCTTATAGGCCGGCAGGCTGTAATACGGACGCATGATCTGAAAGGTACGGGTAATCCCCATGTCGGCGATCTTGTGCGGGGGCTTGCCGGAAATTTTCTTACCCTCGTAAAGAACCTCTCCGGCGTTGAGCCCGATAAAGCCGGTGATGCAGTTGACCAGGGTCGTCTTGCCGGACCCGTTAGGTCCGATAATGCCCAGGATTTCGCCTTCATGCAGATCGAAACTGACTTCATTTAAGGCATAGATGCCCCCGAAGGCTTTGGTCACCTCTTTGATCTGCAGCAGCGGTGTTGTCGATGTATTCATACTTTGATCCACTTTTCGAATTGATGATATTTGCGCTGGCCATAAACCATGATGCCTTCGCTGCGAAAAATAATAAACGCCAGCAGAATCAGGGCGTAAAATACGATGCGCAGGGTCCCGAACGCCCGCAACAATTCTGATATCGGCACCAGAATAAAAGCGCCCAGCACCGGTCCCACCAGCGTTCCGGAACCGCCGATGACGGTGGCGGCAATGGGCAGGATGGAAAAATCCAGGGCCAGTGTCGACAGTCCGGCCCACATGTACAAATGAACCAGATAGGCGCCCGCCAGACAACCGATTGCGGCGGCAATAAACACCGCTATGGATTTGTAGTAGGTCACACTCATCCCCGACGCCCGGACCGACTGGTCGTTGTCTTTCACTGCTCTGAAAACCAGCCCGATATCCTGGTTGACCAATCGACGGGTTCCGAATAGCAGTATCAGCACCATTGCAATGATAAAATATTGCTCCATCCAGCGGTTGGCAAAACTTTCGATACCCATAATCCCATCGGTTCCACCCAGAATATCCAGCGCCTCGATCACGCGCGCAAACAGCAGCGGATACATCAGGGTGACAATGGCAAAATAAACCCCCCGCAATGGAAGACAGGGCAGTAAAAGCACGGTGCATATGGCTGCCCCCAGCAACGTGGCAATCGGAATAGTGAAGATGGGTGACAAACCAAAAGACGTGTTGAGAATGGCAGCGATATAACTGCCGGTGCCGATAAAAAAGGCACCACCCAATGACACCAGGCCCACATAATGTGCCAGAAAATCAAAACTCAATGCCAGCAAGGCATAGATGCAGACGATGGATATCACCCGTTGCCAGTACATGGAGGGCATTACCAGCGGTAACATCAGCAGGCCGCCGATCAGCACAAATCGCGGCAGAAACAAATAGGACAGCTCACGCCAGGACATCAGGGCATAGATGCTTTCAGATCGAACCTTGATCCCGCGGTCCAAGCGTTCCTTGCGGCGCTGTTCTTTGGATGCATTCATACGCGTTCTTCCAGCTCTTTCTGAAGTCCAAACAGCCCGGAGGGTTTTAAAATCAGCGTGATGATGATGGCCAGCAAGGCGACCACCATCTGATAGTGAGCCCCCAGGTAAACGACGGTTAGAATTTGAGCAAAACCAATGATAAACGCCGCCAGCACGGCACCGATCCAGCTGCCCAGACCGCCGACAATGCAAACCGCGATGGCCAGAATAAGTACGTTATAGCCTGCTTCGACGACAATATTTCCCAGAGGAAGCAACACGACGGCTCCCAGGGCGGCCAGCATGGATCCGAACCCCATGGCCGCCAGCGCCATCAGGTCCGAATCGATACCCAGCATCATGGCGGCTCGCTCGTCCTGGGCCATTCCGCGCAGAGCCAGGCCGATGCGCGTATAATGGGTAAACAGCCACAGCGCTGCAACGACTGCCGCACCGATGCCGACGACCAGCAATCGCTGGTAATCCACCGATACGCCTGCAATTTCGGTGCTGCCTTCAATAAAGGCCGGCAGGGTATAGGTCAGGCCCCTGAATCCGCCCCAGCGAAGTCCCTCCAGAATAGCCAGCCCAATGGCATAGGTGGCCATAATTTCTGATATTTCCATGCCCCGGATCCGGATCAGCACGAACTGGTAGATCAGCGCCCCGATAATTCCGGTGCCAACCATCGCCAGCAGGATGCTGAGCAGATAATTCAGCTTGAGCGTGTTGACAAAGGTCCAGGTAATAAATCCGCTGGTCACGTAAAGGGCGCCATGGGCAAAATTGGGCAACCGACTGACGCCGTAAACCATTGCAAATCCCAAGGCAAAGAGGGCCAGGGCGACACTGTTTATGGTACCGTAAATCAAAATTTGCATGGTATGATCAGGGGAAACAGGCGTGAAACGGGTTGAAGGCGCCACAAAGGCAGCGCCTTCAACCCGCATAATTGAATCTCACCTTCGCATTAATTTTCATGCAGGATTCAGGGTTTATTTTTTCATCCAGGGCGGCAACTCAATGCTGCCTTTGGCAATACTCTTGGGATAAACCACGACCCGCTTGCCGTCCTGCCACTGCAGGATACTGCCCACCGCGCCGGTTTCGGGATCATTGGCCGGGATGACCTGATGGCTTTTGGGGTCGAATTTCAGGCGCCCGTAGACGCCCATGACATCGGTTTTTTCCAGTTCAGCCACAATTTTGTCCGAATCCAGGCTGCCGGCACGTTGGATGGCGTCCCGCAACACATAAATGGCCATATAGCTGCTGGAACCGCCTAACCCCTCGGGTGCGACGCCCCACCGTTTTTCGTAAGCGTTGTAAAACTTCATGGTCCAGGGAGTGGCATCAGAAGGCGCGTTGCCGGCGTTGACCACATTACACAGGGTAAATTCGCCTTTGCCGTCGGTGGCTTCCCAGAAACCGGGCTGCTCGGCGGCTGCCAGGGTGGAGCCGAATGGCAGGGCCGGAATTTTCATTTCATACCATTGCTTGAGCAAAATGGCGCTTTCGGGCATATCCATCCAGATGTTGATAATTTCAGATTTGCTGTTTTTGGCTTTGAGCAACCCCATGGAAAAGTCGGTTGCGCCGGTGGGGTAAATCTCGACCCCGGTAACATTCCAGCCCTTTTTGGTGGCCACCGAATTCATGACTTCGGCTGCACCGCGCGCATGCGAGACATCCTGGGCGATGATAAACAGGTTGTTGAAGCCATACTTTTCCTTCAGCTCGGTGAAATTGGCAAACATCTCGCCCACCAGGTTTTTGGCCTCGCCATGGATGCGAAAACAATATTTATATTTGTCATAATTTTCAGCCACCATTGCATGGTATTTGGGCGTCAGCACACCGGTGGTCAGGATTGAAACCTTTTTGTATTTGCTCAAAAGTGGCATGGCGGCCAGGGCCGCCTCTGAACGAACCGGCCCGCCGACGATAAAATCGGCCTTTTTATCCAGAATCAGTTTTTCGACCGCCAGCAGCGCTTCACTGACCGGTACACCCGGCTCCAGATCCCGTGTATCGATGACCTCCAATTTGAATGGCCGTTTTTTGCCGCCCACGTTGACGCCGCCGTCGGCATTGATTTCCTCAATGGCCAATGTAAAGGCTCTCTCTGGACCCCATCCATAAAGAAAGGCGGTTGAAAGCGGCGCACCAACGACAATGGGCTGCTCAGCCGCCAGGGCCGTGTTTCCCGGTAGGACTAGAAAAATTCCCAAGAAAAAAATCATGAACAATTTCATTTTCTTTTCAATCATGGTAAACCCTCCTTATTTTGGCTGTAAATGCGTTATGGGGGAATAGACCACAACATAATAGAACCAATGAAACCATAACTCTTTTCGCGTTTGATGCATGCGCTCGTAATTGCGGTTCTAATAAGGCGCAGCCGCAGTTTGCACCGATGCTTCATGTTCTACCTACTGGGTTTTTGAATGTCAAGCCATTAATATAATGAATGAAATTCATCCCGTGATAAAATTTTAACCCGATGCAAAAGAGAATTGAATTGCGTTCGATTTAATGCCAAACTCGACTGAAATGAAAAAGGCAACATCAAACACATACCTTCAACTGAATAAATATGCATATATCAGATAAAAAATTATGCGACGCATGCTTGAATAAAAATGACATAGGTCAAGTTCAAAAAAGACATCAGATCCCATTCATGTCATCATGCAGAAGCTGTTAACTTTATTCATTGAGGTATATCCAATTTGGGCAATCTGCGTGAGTTTCCAATAAAATACCGGCTGTTTCTGAAAGCCTACCCCTGGCGACGTGTTGACCCGGTTCCATGGCAGCCATTGCAAAAGCCTTTGGAAGATTGTCGTCTGGCTCTGGTTTCGAGCTCGGGTTTCATTACAGCCGATCAAGCGCCCTTTGATGAAACGATTCGGGGGGGAGATTACAGTTTTCGCGAAATTCAATCGGACATCACCGTCGACCGCTTAATCGATGCGCACCGCAGTGATAGTTTCGACCATTCCGGAATCCGCAAGGATCCTAATCTGGCTTTTCCGATCAGCCGCATGCGGGAGCTGGAAAAAAAGGGGCGCATCGGTTTGCTAAACCACCGTCATCTGTCCTTTATGGGTTCGATTACCGCACCCGGTCGCATGCTGAAAAAAACACTGCCCGCTGCGCTGAAACTGCTAAAAGATGATGCGGTGGATGCGGCTCTGCTGGTACCGGTCTGACCGATTTGCAATCAGACCGTGGGTCTGGTGGCAGCGGAACTGGAACGGAACGGCATTTCGACTGTAACGATTCAACTGTTGCGAATGGTTGCCGAAAAAGTGCGTCCCCCGCGCGCTCTGGTGGTTCCTTTCCGTCACGGCTATCCGCTGGCTGCGCCCGATGACCCGGCCAAACAGCATGCGGTCATCGAAGCCGCGCTCAAAATGCTTGAAGATACAAACCTGCAGCCACCGGCCATTGTCGATTTCGTGCCATATAAAGACAAATAAATTAGCCACGGACCCACACAGACACACCCAAACAATTTGCACAAGCAACAAGTTCGTCCCAAAAATTAGTCTGTGAATGTCCGTGTGTGTCTGTGGCTAAACTAAAAGAAGGAACGCATATGAAATTCAGAAAAATCGAATTTGAAAACAAAGACGGACAGGTGCTTGCGGCCCGGCTCGACTTGCCGGTTGCCGGCCGGCCGGCGGCTTACGCTCTGTTTGCGCATTGTTTTACCTGCTCTAAAAACATCAAAGCCGTTGCCCACATCACCCGAGCGCTTAACCGTGAAGGCATCGCCGTGATGCGCTTTGATTTTACGGGGCTGGGTGAAAGTGAAGGGGAATTTGCCGATACCAATTTTTCCTCAAATGTTGATGATTTGATTGTGGCCGCCGATTTTCTAAAATCGAATTATCAGGCGCCTGAAATATTGATCGGCCATTCATTTGGCGGGGCTGCTGTCCTGCAGGCTGCCCAGCGTATTCCCTCTTCCAGGGCGATCGTCACGATTGCCGCGCCGGCCGACCCCCGACATGTGACCCAGTCCCTTGGCAGCGTTACCCAGATTATTGAAAACCGCGGCGAAGCCGAGGTCAGCCTGGCGGGCAGAACGTTTACGCTTAAAAAACAGTTTTTAGATGATCTGCAGCTCGTCAACATGCAAGACGTCCTAAAAAATCTAAACCGGGCGCTGCTGGTGCTACATTCACCGGTTGATGAAACCGTTGGTATCGAAAACGCCGCCCAGATATTCCAGGCCGCCCGGCATCCCAAAAGCTTTGTTTCCCTCGATCAAGCCGACCATCTGCTGACTCACCAGGCGGATTCACTGTATGCCGGTGCCGTCATCGCGGCCTGGGCCGGCAAATACATCGATGTTTCTGATAAGGATCAACCATCCAGTGATGACGTCCAGCATCAGGTGACCGCCCAAATAGGCAAGTCCCCCTATGTTACCGACATTATGGCCGCCGGTCACAGTCTGGTGGCGGATGAGCCCGCATCAATGGGCGGCACCGATCTGGGCCCGGCCCCTTTTGATTTGTTGATGGCTTCCCTAGGCGCCTGCAAAGCCATAACCCTGCGCATGTATTCGGACCGTAAGCAATGGCCGCTAGACGGCGCCAGCGTGCATTTAAGCCATAAAAAAATTGATGCCGCCGATTGTGAGACCTGCGTTACAAAAGAAGGCCAACTGGATCAATTTGACTGTGAAATCGATCTGTCCGGCGAGCTGGATGATCAGCAAAAAAAGCGCCTGCTGCAAATTGCCGATCGCTGTCCGGTTCATCGGACATTGCACTCGGAGATCGTCGTACGGTCGAGTTTAAAAGGTAATTAGGGCTTAAAAGCCCCAAGAGGTTTCAGGAGTCCCGTCTCCGCTCTATCGAGCTTCGCCGCGGCAGGCACGTGTCAGTCTCTAAAGTTCCGCCGCTGGCGGTTCTGGTGTCAGGTGTCAGGAAAAGCGAAATGTCATTTTCCGGCCTGGTGTGCAGTTTATAGGCCCTGACGTGCTGGTTTACGGCCCGATCTGCGTGCACGACATAGCTCGATAGAACGACGCCGGATCGTTTTCCGGCTTAATGTGTCAACCTTAAAGCCTCAGGGTTCAGCAGATGTAAAAATTAACGCCCAACATCGAACATCCAACTTCGAACGTCCAATTTGGATATCGCTTCGCTCATCGCTCCTAATCCGACCAATTCCGATCAACCATTTGACGTTGGATGTTAAACGTTGAATGTTGGACGTTCGTCTTTATTAGACCTTGACTCTCTGTGTTTACAGGTTCAGAGATAGCAACCAGTAGCCAGAGGCCTGACACCTTTAAAATTTTGATTGGTTGTATCAGCAATGCTGCTTAAAGGATCTTATAATGGACACAAAGAAATTACCCGTCATTCCGCCAGACCGTGCCGATGACCTGCATCATCTGGAAATTGCCGCAGAAGCTGACCTGGTGCTTTTCATGGCGGGCAATCAATTCATGGTTATGCCCGAAATCATCTCGGCTTTCAAAAACCGGCATCCGGAAATAAAGAAAATATTTTATGAAACGCTTCCGCCGGGTTTGGAGCTCAAGCAGATACTGGCAAGAGGCGCCCTGTGGCAAAATAAACCGTTTAGTGTTTATCCGGATGTATACAGCTCGGTTCATCAAAAGGCCATGCAGATTTTGGCACAGCAAGGGCATATCCGGCCTGGAGACGAACATCTGTATTTGCACAACCGCCTGACCCTGATGGTCCCCCGGGGCAATCCGGCTAAGATCACATCGGTCAGCGACCTGGCAAGGGATGATGTCCGCATCTCACAGCCGGACCCTGAAAATGAAGATATTGCCCATCACATCGTCGACATGTACCGCCAGGCCGGTGGCAATGCCCTTGTCAAGCGCATCATGGAAGAAAAGCGGGCCGAAGGCACAACGATTTTTACGCTTGTCCATCACAGAGAGACACCGTTGCGGATTGAAAAGAAAACCGTTGATGTCGGACCGGTCTGGGTGACGGAAGCGATGCAGGCCCGGGTGACCCGCCTGGCATTCGAGGTGATCGAACCCGGCGACCGGCTGGACCAGCGCGGTAAGATCAACTATTTTATCTGCCGCCTAAAAGATGCTTTACATCCGCAAAACGCCCAAAAATTTATCGATTTTATGCTTTCACCCGCCGCCCGGAATATTTATAAACGCTTCGGCTTCGTGCCCCATCTGCCCTCAACGGGGGCTGCATGAAGTCAATGGCAGTCACCGCCGGAAATGATGGCATTCAAAAGCAGTTTTTGCGGTTGATTCGTGTAAAAACCCAAGCGCTGCTTTTTTTAAAGTTAAAAGCCCGCTGATGAGCGGGTTTGCGGCTTGACACCCGCAATCTTCTTTATTAATCTTCACTGTGCGGCTTTAATTATCCACCCAATGCCGCCTCTGATCACTATGCAAAATATGACCTCCAAAGTGCTGGCCGGCGGAATTCTCCTGTTACTGATGACGATAACGGGCTTGGATGATTCTGCCCTGGCACAACAGCGTTTCATTGATCATGGCGACGGCACCGTTACCGATCGTAAACTCGGTCTCATGTGGGCCAAAACCGATAATCAGGCCGATATCTTCTGGGGTCAAACTCAAAACTGGTTAACCAAGGATTTTCCGGACACCATCCCGCAATTGTACGAGAACTGGCGCCTTCCGACAACCGCTGAACTGCAAAGCCTTTTTGTAGAGGATGCCAAATATCAGGGATATCAAACGCTTTGCGGCCATCCGGTCAAGATTGTTCCTCAGATTCGCCTCAGCTGTATTCTGGTCTGGACCTCGGACACTGCCCTGGGGCTGCCGGTTGTATTCGATTTCAACCTGGGAAGTGCATTTACCATCGACTTGCACGATAACAAAGGCTGCCGGGTACTGGCGGTGCGCTCGCTGCAAAAGTGATTCATCCAGAGCTGAGTTCAAGCTGTTTATGATGAAATGATAACATATCCTGAAAGATTAACTCCGGGGACGGTTGCAGTTGTCGGCATCCCCTTCGATGCCTTTTCTTCTTTTTTGCAAGGCGCTGCCAAAGCTCCGGCTCAAATTCGCAGGGTCATGCATGCCGGTGCCTGCAATCTGTGCTCGGAATCGGGCATTGATCTGGCAGATCGGCCCGAATTTATTGATCTGGGCGATATGGATATCGACGGCGAATCAAATGCTATTGAAAGCATTGAAGCCACCACCAGCGACCTGTTGAATCGCCAAATTCGCCTCATTTCGCTGGGCGGCGATCACGCCATCACCTATCCGCTTTTAAAATCTCATTATAAAAAATACGCTCGGCTTGAAATTGTGCACCTGGATGCACACCCGGACCTGTATGACCGCTATGACGACAACCGCTTTTCGCATGCCTGCCCGTTTGCGCGCATCATGGAAGAAAAGCTGGCGTCGCGCCTGGTTCAGATCGGAATTCGAACGCTTAATCCGCATCAGAAACAACAGGCCGAGCGTTTCGGCGCGGAAATCATCACCATAGCGCAACTGGAAAAAACAGCCCGTATCCGGTTGCAAGGGCCGTTGTATCTCTCGATCGACCTGGACGTACTGGATCCGGCGTTTGCCCCCGGTGTCGCGCACCATGAACCCGGCGGCTTGACGACCCGGCAATTGATCGATTTGATTCAGCACTTGCAGGCCCCAATCGTTGGCGCTGACATTGTTGAATATAATCCCGGACGCGACTTTTCAGATATAACCGCGATGGTGGCCGTTAAAATTCTCAAAGAGGTCGCTGCCCGTATGCTCGAAATACCGCCGGACCTTGCTTGAAAAGGACCGCCCAATGACCCCGACACAGATTGAAAAAAGACTTTTCGGAAAAACCGATCAAACGGTGACACGCACGGGCCTGGGCGGCGAAGGCATCCTGCGGACCCACGGGCACGATTTGGAAGCGCAGGCTGTCATTCACGCGGCTATCCACCAGGGAATCACTTATTTCGATTCAGCCCGCGTTTATGCCGACAGCGAATGTTATTACGGTAGCCTCTGGGAAAGACATCCGGATATCCGTAGTGGAATATTTCAGGCCAGTAAATCGGCCAGCCGGAGCAGGGACGGCGCCACGGCTGATTTGAAACAATCTTTGCAGCGCCTGAAAACAGATTATTTGGATTTATGGCAAATTCATGATGTCCGTACCGCAGCCGATCTTGCCATGATTTCAGGGGCCGGCGGCGCTCTGGAAGCCTTTGAAGACGCCAAAGCCGCCGGCAAAATCCGCGCCATCGGCGTAACCGGGCATCATGATCCCCGCATCCTGACTCAAGCGGTGCGGCAATGGCCGGTTGACGCTGTGATGCTGCCGGTCAATCCGGTGGAGGAAGTTCTGGGTGGATTTTTAAGCGAAACCCTGCCGGCGGCCAGAGAAAGGGGAATTGCCGTTGTAGGCATGAAAGTTCTGGGCGCCTCGCATTTTATTTTACCCCAGGCTCAGATTACAGCAGACATGCTGATCCGCTTTGCACTGTCATGCGATATTGATGTTGCCATCGTGGGATGCGCGACACCAGCAGAAGTCGAAACACTGGCCAACATTGGACGCGCGGCAACGCCGCTTGGTCAAGCAGAGCGACAATATGTTTTGGATGTATTTATGCCGATTGCCAGAAAAATAGCGTATTATCGAGGAGTGCTCTAGACTTTAATGAATCGTTTCAAATTTATAAATTGGAATACGGGAGGATTTCAATGATCGATATCTCTCAGATAAATTATGCGCTTTTGGATCGGCCGGCCATATCAAATGTCCTGTTTCATCCGCGTCCGGAATTCGGGCAATCCGAATCGGCAACCGATGAAAGCCGAATCATGATCCCGGTTGAAGCCGATATACGTATCGGCACCCGATTTCACCTGGTTGACCGCACAGGTGTGAATGTTCTTTTTTTTCACGGCAATGGCGAAATTGTCGCTGATTACGATGAATTCGGACCCATCGTCAATCAACTGGGCATCAACTTTCTGGCCGTTGATTATCGCGGTTACGGTCGCTCCACCGGCAGCCCCACGGCCACAGCCATGATGCGCGATTGCCATATTATTTTCGATTTCGTCAGCCGGTGGCTTGCACAAAACGAATATAACGGCCCGCTGGCGCTGATGGGCCGATCTCTGGGCAGTGCCTCCGTACTGGAACTGGCGTCGCATTACGCCGCGCAAATTGATGGTCTGGTTGTCGAAAGCGGCTTTGCCCGTTCTGCCCCTCTGCTACAGCTTTTAGGTGTTGATACGGCTGCGATGGGCTTTGAGGAGGCCAAAGGCTTTCAAAACGCAGACAAAATTCGCAATTTTCATAAACCCACATTGATCATTCATGCCGAGCATGATCATATAATTCCCCACTCAGAAGGCGTCGTGCTGTTTGAAATTTGCCCGGCTACCGATAAAACCCTGGTTACAATTCCCAATGCCAATCACAATGATATTTTCATGCGCGGTTTACAGGACTACCTGGCAGCCCTTTTAAAATTTGCCCGGCGGCTCAAGACCGATCCGACCGTATAGGTTTTGCGGCGGCAGCACCCGACCTCTGATCCTTCAAAATATTCAGAACAAACCGATTTTTCTTAATTTTCCTTAAGTTTATACCCCGGAGAGACGATAATCATTAATAACACCAAAAAGATAATCCTGGTGACGGAATCAGGCTGCAATAAATAAAATTATAAACTATTTTGGTTTCTTATAGAATTTTTCAATTGCACGTGCAAATCTGGAGTTGCATCAAATGGGCCTTACGCACATTAAAGACCTAAAACCGGGTATGGTTCTGGATGAAGAAGTCAGGGATATCAACGGACGCCTGCTGTTGAAAAAAAATAAAAAGATTCAGTCGTCCCATATCCGAATTTTTAAGATCTGGGGGATTACCGAGGTCAACATCCAGGGAAACAATGGTGACAAAAGCCCCACCCCCGGACCGGCAAATCCCGAACGAATTGAAAAAATTAAAGAAAAAACCAAGGGTCTGTTTCGACATGTTGATTTGGAACATCCGGCGATCAAAGAGATTTTCCGAATAGCTGTTGAATTTCGCTGCAAACATAATATTAACGGAAATCAAAAAACAATCGATCTGTTGGAAGTCGAGAGCAAAAATTCCGGAAATGGAAATGATTTTCTTCGAAAATTAAAAAGTAAAAAGATTACACTGCCTGAAATTCCGTCAATCGTTTTCGAACTAAACGAGGTTATAGCCAATCCCCTATCATCGGCAGAGGATATTGCGCAGGTGGTTCAGCGCAGTCCAAGTTTGACGGCTCTGCTGTTAAAAATCGTCAATTCACCCTTTTACGGGTTTCCATCCAAAATCGACAAAATATCACTGGCAGTGACCCTGATCGGGACCCGGGAAATCTCCGGCCTGGCACTGGGTATCAGCCTGATCTCCTTGTTTAACAAAATTCCAAAGGAGATACTGAGCATGTACTCCTTTCTGAGGCACAGTCTGGCATGCGGCATTATTTCACGCATTTTAGCCGCGCATAAAAACATACCTCAGACAGAACAACTGTTTGTCTCCGGGTTGCTGCACGACCTGGGACGCTTGATTCTTTATAGTTATTTTCCCGATGAATCTCGCAATATACTGAGCCGTGCGCGTTCTTCCGATATGCTGCTGTATCTGCAGGAAACAGATTATCTGGGCTGTAACCATACCCATCTGGTCAAGCATCTTCTACAGCAGTGGAAATTGCCCATGGTTCTGGAAAACAATGTGTTTTTCCATCATAGTCCCCAGGAAGCCCAGCAACCGCTGCCCGCCACCCTGGTTCACCTGGCCGATATCATTACAAACGGTTTGGGGATTGGTACCAGCGGTGAGCGTTTTGTGCCGCCCTTGAACAATGCCGCCTGGGAAAGCCTGGAACTGTCACCGAGCTGTTTTGATGTGGTAACCAAACAGGCCACCCATCAATATTTTGCACTGGAATCTATACTGGACATGTAAATCGCTCATGGATCAAGTCGCCACCATACCGATGGACGCCGAAAAGCTTCTGGATAGAATTGATTATCTTGAGGAAAATCGGCGTTTTATCCAAAATGCCCTCGAAATGGCCCTTTCGCTGGGCGATTTCCAGGAAAATATCAACAAGGGATATGGCGCCGAGTACATTTTGCAGGAAGCCGATAAACGCATCAGTCATCTGATTCCATTCGAGGCCAATGCGCTCTATCTTGTAGACCAGGAAAATTCAAATTTCGATTTATCTGTATGCAATCAAAAGAACCTGGAAAGCTTTATCCAGTCGCAGGTCGATCACATGATCGAACAGGGCTATTTCGCCTGGGCCATTCGAGAAAAGCGCGGCGTTCTGATATCTTCCAAAGATCACAGTCGTAAATTTGTCCTGCATGTTATTGCCACTTATTCCCGTATCAGGGGTATGTATGTCGGGTTGCTGCCTGAAAAAGACAGCAAGATTCCCGATACCTCACTGACGCTCTTGTCGATTATTTTGCTAAATACCGCCAACGCCCTGGAAAGTCTCGAGTTTTATTCGCTGCTGCGCAATCAGAACGAGGTCCTTGAACAGATGGTTGAAGAGCGCACCCAGACACTGGCCAAATATGAACGCCAGCTGCAGCAGGTTCTTAAAATACAGGCCATTGGCACCCTGGCAGGCGGTATCGCCCATGATTTTAATAATATTTTATTTCCGATCGTCGGGTATACTGAATTGACCATGGATGAAGTGCCGGAGAACTCGGTGGCCCATAACAATCTGGAAGAGATACTCAAAGCCGCCAATCGTGCCAAGGAGCTGGTCAAGCAGATTTTAACGTTCAGCCGGCAGGGCAGCCAGGAACGCAAACCGGTAGAAGTTCAACAGGTTGCCAAAGAGGCGCTCAAACTGTTGCGCGCATCGATTCCGGCGTCTATCGAAATTGTGCATGACATCCATGAAGACTGTGCCCCGGTCATGGGAGATGCCACCCAGATCCATCAGGTAATCATGAATCTATGCACCAATGCCTACCAGGCCATGCAGGACAAGGGGGGCAAGCTGGAAGTCAGCCTGAAGGAGATCTATGTCGATTACGCGCACACGGTTCAAAAAATCGGCATGCAGCCCGGCAGACATGTGCAGTTGCAGGTTAAGGATGAAGGCTGCGGTATGGATGCTGCGGTACTCGATCGGATATTTGAGCCCTACTACACCACCAAAGAACAGGGCAAAGGCACCGGTCTGGGGTTATCGGTCATTCACGGTATTATAAAAAACCACCGCGGTGATATTACCGCCACAAGCTCGCCTGGAAAAGGAGCGGTTTTCACGGTTTTGCTGCCGGTGATCGAGGAGGAAGATGTTCAAACAGAATATGAACCGGTCAATGGCACGGAAAGGGGGAGCGAGCGCATTCTGTTGGTCGATGATGAAGAGCAAATCGTTAGCATGGAACGGCAGATGCTTGAAAATCTGGGCTACAAGGTGACCGCTCGAACCGACAGCATCGAAGCGCTCAACGAATTTTCAAAACAACCCCAGAATTACGACCTGGTGATTACGGACATGACCATGCCGCGCATGTCCGGCGACGAGCTGGCCCGAAAATTATTGGACGTCAAACCGGATATCCCGGTAATTTTATGCACCGGTTTTAACGAAGACATTACCGAAGAAAAAGCGCTGGAAATGGGTATTCAAAAATTTATCATGAAACCGGTCATCAAAAATGACCTGGCCACCGCCATTCGCAGCGTCCTGGATCCACATCCACCCAACTGAGGTGTTCCCTCCTCATTTGCTTCTGAAATTCTTTACATTCCTGCGCGTTTCCAAAATGCCAGCGAATCAAAATCACGCAGACAAAGTTGCTAAGAGAATGTCAGCGTGTCCTTTCAGAATCCGGTGTCAGCCGCCCATGACCGCAGCTTCCGGAATTTCGTAGCGCTCGTTACCTACGCGGATCAGATGCAGGTCATTTTCCTTGGTTGTGCGGAATTCGGAGTAGCCGTCCGCCTCGCTGGTGTCGGCGCCGATTGGCCTTCCCATGCGGAAAAAGATTGCGCGCTTGTAGCCATCAGGCTTCTTGA
>Ga0209536_100008787_pt1 | contig 15105 bp, 16 predicted proteins | sample DeeMarSeWOR28_12_FD_187461 | JGI IMG/M metagenome (GOLD analysis project Ga0209536, IMG submission 187461) | Marine sediment microbial communities from White Oak River estuary, North Carolina - WOR-2-8_12 (SPAdes) (version 2) | ecosystem: Environmental > Aquatic > Marine > Intertidal zone >...
AAGGGTTGCTCATCAATTATCATTACTTTTGTTTTAGCCATTACCAACCTCCTAGTTATGCTTTTCAATAATATTTTTTATTTTATCTATCAAACCTGTTACCTAGCTTTTGCCCCGGTTATCCCTCGAGAAAAATTCATCAATATCTTCCTTGCGATATCTACGATCACCCCGTGAACCAATACGATAGGACTTTAGTATTCCCTGGTTACTCCACCGCCTCACCGTATTGATGTGCACGCTTAATATCCGAGCAACATCGCTGGTTGTCAACATTGGATCTAAATCATTACTATAATTTACCATAGTTGTTTTCCTCATTAAAGCTAAACTTACCTTACACTTAGCCACTATACCTCATCGAAAATGCTTAGCCAAGCCCCCGATAGTACTTTTTTTTGGAAAATAGTAATAGGAATTTAGTCCTACAATATCCTTCAATCGTTATCGATCAGATCATTCATTTATATTGGTTATACAAATTTTATCCTATCTTTTTATAAGTTCCTTCGTTATAATTTATGCACATGGTAACACCAGTTGCCAGTTGTAACATATAGCCAATTTACTTTTGGCTGGCAGGGAGTTGTCAGGTGCAAGATGAACAAGAGCTTGTAAAAAGAGCTCAGCAATACAATGAGGAGGCTTTTAGCGAACTCTACGAGCTATATTTCGACAAAATTTATCGTTATATCTCGTTAAAAATAGGCAATCGCATTGAAGCAGAAGATATGACACAGCTAGTTTTTATTAAGGCGCTACATTCCATCTCTTCCTTTAAATGGAGAGGATCACCCTTTTCAGCTTGGCTGTTTCGTATAGCTCATAACCTAGTAGTCGACCACTTTAGAAAAAAAACCAGGGAACCCGTAACAGCTTTGAGCGATACAGTGATGGCAACTGATGATAACCCTGAGAAATTGGCTGAATTGAAAATTGATATTGAAAAACTTGCCATGGCAGTAAAAAAATTAACACCGACGCAGCAGGAGGTAATCGCCCTGCGTTTTTCTGGTGAATTCCCTATAGCTCAAGTAGCTGAAATTATGGGTAAAAGCGAAGGGGCAGTAAAAGCCCTGCAGCACAGTGCTGTTGTATCTCTTCGTAAAATATTAAATGTGGTGTAACTAAAAATGAAAGACCCATTTGAAGAAATTTTAGATGATTGTATAGAGCGTTTGCTTTTGGGAGGTGCATCAATTGAGGATTGCCTTAAGTTATACCCAGATCAAGCTAGCGCCCTTAAGCCAATATTAGAGACTGCCCTAATTACCAAAAGAACTACCGCAATCGAACCTAGACCAGAATTTAAGGCTAAAGCTAGATATCAATTCCATCTAGCCATTCAGGATTTGCAGACTAATAAAGGTAGATTCTTTTCCAGACTGCGTCTACAATGGGCTACAGCCCTTACCGCAGTAGTAATTCTCCTGTTGGGCAGTAGCGGTATATTTGTCGCTGCCAATAACAGCATACCCGGTAATCCTCTTTATTCTGTTAAACTGGCTATAGAACAGGTTCAGATGAATCTAACCTTTTCAGATGCAGGAAAGGCGAATCTGCTGGCAACGTTGGCTGATAGGCGCGTTGATGAAATTATACAACTGGCGAAAATTGGAGCGACTGATAAAATCTTAGAGAGTAATAACACCTTAAGTAATCAACTGGAAATGATAACTGCCATCATAACTAAAGGAGATAATTACTGGCAGGATAACGTACTCTCAGGCAAGGAAGAACAAGCAGGTGCGGAATTTGATGACCAAACGACGCGAAGCCCAGATGCAGTGGCGGAACCACCTCTTGTTGATTCGCCGGTACCCCCAGTTCTCGGTACCGGCAAGATAGACTCTAATTTTTCCTATGAAGATAACGAATTCTCTAAGGTTATTACTACTCTACAAATCGATTTGGCAGTTAATCTGCAAGCCCTTGAGGAATTAATACCTTCTCTCACAGAATCAGTAAAATCTGCCATTAACGAAACAATGATTACCATAGAAACCGGTTATTCGATTGCTATTGATGCTTTCTCAGAATAAACTTTTACTTAAAACATCTATTTATGCTTTTGGTTTCCCCAATTGACATTGGTAAAAACTATATTATAATAGTGTTCGATTGATATTAAATATTTATTAATACTATTTTAATCAATATATTTACTTTAAATTAGCTCCACTAACTTATAGAGGACCAATATGGATTCAAAAGAGGAGAAGAAAGCCAAGAAAGAAGCTGAAAAGTTAGCCGAAGAGCAAGCTCGAAAAGAGGCTAAAGAAGCCAAGCGGGCGAAAAAAGAGGAGAAGAAAGCCAAGGAAGAAGCTGAAGAGATAGACATCACCTCGACTGGTGAGACCGTAAAAAGAAAAACAGTACAAAAACGTCAAAAACTATATAAGGGTGAGGTGTATTTACTTTTTCAACCTCCAGTTGATGCAAAAAATTTAGAAAGTCTGAAAAATAACCTACGTAGGTTAAAAGGTTTAAAGATATTATTAACTGGTGGCACTGCAGACGGAGGAATCCAGATAGTAATATCTACTTCAAAACCCATACCCCTGTTAACCTACTTAAGAGAATCACCCGAAGTTGAAAAGGCTATGAGTAAAGATGCTACATTTTATATTTTACTAAAATAGTGAATGTAGGCATAAATAAGTTCCATCTTTTTTCGCTGTTATTTTTTTTCTAATTTCAACCACTCAACTCTTCTGATACCAATTTCCTATACTCATTTAATAAGTTTTCGGTTATATTCCCCATTCTGCCTTTACCAATTTGTTTATTATCCAAGTTAGTAAGTGGCATAATCTCAATGAGTGAATTCGTCAGAAATGCTTCTTGTGATTGGTGCAGTTGATCGGCTGTTATATCAACCTCTTTACACTCAATACCCATTCTTTTAGCCAATTCTATAACAATCTGTCTGGTAATTCCGGGAAGAATACCACTTATAAGTGCTGGTGTTTTTAGCACATTACGATCTATCAAGAATACATTGCTCATACTTGCCTCAGCCAGTAATCCTTTTTCATTTAAGCAAACGGCCTCGTCAACTCCATGCGATCTTGCCTCCTGTCTGGCTAGCACATTCATAATATAACTGGTTGATTTTAATCCTGAAAGTGGGGATTGGCTGTTAATTCTTAAAGATGAGGTAATAGTCGTAAATCCATATCGATATACTCTTTCTGGAAAGGGTACGTATTTTTCGGCTACCACCAGGGTAGTACTATTTGTGCATGTATCTAAATTGGCATTGATTTCACCTAAACCCGGTGATAGGGTTATTCGCACCCTCGCACTATCTAATTTATTTTCGTTAATTGTTTTAGTTACTGCATTTCTTAAGGTAGTTGGATTAATAGTTAAGCCAAGTAATTTGGCTGAATCCTGCAACCTTTTCAAATGCTGATCGTTGCGAAATACCTTACCACCATATGCACGCATAGTTTCAAATAATCCAAAACCATAGAGGAAACCATAATCAAGCACCGATATCAAGGCTCTATCTCGTTCTATCAGTTTGCCATCTAGATACACCTTTTCATTCACAAAACTACTCCTTTGGCCAGTTGGGACCTAAATAGTTTAAAAAATTTAATAAAATGTCATGGCCTACATCGGTCATTATGGACTCGGGATGAAATTGTAAACCCTCGACGACATATTCTTTGTGTCGAATCCCCATAATTACTCCGTCACTTGTTTTAGCAGTGATTTCAAGTTTGGTCGGTAAATTACCACCGTTAACCACGAGTGAATGATAACGACCGGCTTCAAATGGGCTGGGTAGCCCTTTATATACGCTCTGGCCGTCATGATATATTAATGAAGTTTTTCCATGCATTGGGACTGGTGCTGCAACAATTTGCCCACCGTGAACATACCCGATACATTGATGCCCCAAGCATATTCCAAGAACTGGTATCCTACCGGAAAAATACCTGACAACCTCATTTGAGATACCAGCTTCAAGTGGTGTACAGGGTCCTGGTGAGATAATAACGTGAGAGGGAGTTAGTTTTTCAATTTCCTCAATACTGACTCGATCATTGCGAAATACCTTCGGCTGCCAGCTTAGTTCACCCAAGTATTGAACGATGTTATAAGTAAAGGAATCGTAGTTATCAATAACTACAACCATATCTATCCTTTATTCACAAAAGTACAGTTAAGGCTATCGATCATGGCTTTAGCCTTATGCAGTGTCTCTTTATATTCGTCCTTGGGATCCGAATCATACACAACAGCGCCGCCTACCTGGAAGTAGGCTTTTCCCCCTTTTATGATAAAAGTACGAATAGCAATATTAAGATCAAGATCGCCATTAAAACCAACATAACCTATACTTCCAGTATAGATACTTCTTCGTGTCGGCTCAAGCTCATCAATAATCTCCATCGCCCTTACTTTAGGAGCTCCAGTGATAGAGCCACCGGGGAATGTTGCTTTCAATAGATCAATAGCACCTTTGCCTGCTTCCAATTTACCTATTATTGTTGATGTCAGGTGAAAAACTGTAGGATAAACCTCAAGAATTGCCAGTTCAGTAACCCTTATCGAGCCGTACCGGCATACCCTCCCCAGGTCATTCCTTTCTAAGTCGACAATCATGATATTCTCCGCCCTATCTTTGGAACTAGATAATAATTCATTTGCCAGTTTTTGATCGTGTTGATTATTTTTACCCCTTGGCCTCGTACCCTTTATCGGCCTTGTCTCCACAGCGTCTCCTTGCAGACGTAAAAACCTTTCCGGTGAGGCACTCACCACCGTAACCTCATCAAATCCAAGATAACAGGCAAACGGAGCCGGATTTAAACTACGTAACCTCTGATAGAGTTCATAAGGTGTTATGTTAAGTTCTGCCTCAAAACGCTGCGAAAGATTCACCTCGAAAATATCGCCATCGATGATATACTGCTTGGCTTTTTCAACGGCAGCTATATATTCATCACGGTTAAATCCCACTTTAAGTGGTGTATCAATACCGTGTGAAAATACAGAGTTTAATCTCGAATTGCTATGAGTTGACTGCAGGTTGGCTAGCCGCGATTTTATTTCGCTTATGCGTTCAGTTGCTCGCTTTATTTTTTTTGCTTGGTTTAACTCTGGAAATCCGGTAGAAATTACAAAGGCTTTATGCTCTAGGTTATCGAAGGCGATGACGATATCATAAAAACCCATAAAGCTCTCAGGTAATAACAGATCATCTTTGGCGCTGCCGGGTAGTTTTTCGATGAAGTGGCATAGATCATAGCTTAAATAACCCACAGCACCCCCGCAAAATGGCACGGGTACGGAGTGGCAATCCAAACGATATTGAGCGAGTAGGTTGCCCAAGAAATTAAATGGATCATTGAGAAACCTTTCCCGTTTACCTTCTCGGTTTATTGTAATTTCACAACCATGACTTCTAAATATTAAAAAGGGATCGCTACCGATAAACGAATAACGCCCCAGCTTGTGGGGATCCATACCACTATCCAAAAAAAAACACCACTCGGTATCTTTGAAAGCTTCAAATACACAAAGAGGTGATAAATCGGTATCGAGTTCTTCTACTAACGGATAGCCCACTGTATTAATCATATTTTGGAGCGATTAAAGTCCTAATTATAGTGTTAAGCATCTTACAGCAGTGATGTTATTCAGTCAATTAGATAGGGTTTGCTTTGCCAGAACGATAATCCTAAAGTTTATGAACTCGGCCACAATGAGGGCATTTTATTTGCCGGTCTTCGAATCGGGGCGGTATTCTTAGTTTTGCACCACAATCACAGCTGATTTGTCGATATTTACCCAGCTTCCACATGAGATCTGAGATCTCACGGGTACGCGCCAGTTTATCTGGTTCTTTCGTTTTTATCTCTGGAGTTATCGCCTTATACGAAGCCGTCGACATGGCTAGAGCGGACGCTGGTATAACGGTACCTCCTCCCCGGTGAACCTGTTGGTAGGCATTGTTGTAATCGGTAAGTGAAGCTCCCCCAGCCATCGACCGCAGTATGCGTATCCTTTCCGATATCGGTGGATGGGTGCTACTTAAGTCAGTGGCTGCCCTACCCTTCTTGCGAAACGGATTAATAATATACATCGGCGCCGTTGCTTGGTTGGCCGATTTGAGCTGCCCGGTTGAAGCCCCTAGCTTTTCCAGGGCCGATGCTAGTCCCTCTGGATATCTTGTGTAAAGTGCCGCCGAGGCATCTGCTAGATATTCCCTCTTTCTCGAGATTGCAAAATATATCAAATAAGCAAAGATAGGCGCTAATATCATCAAAACAAAGGCAACAATCAAAATTATCGCCTGTGCTTGACCACCTCCAGAGGAGCTTCTTCTTGATCCACCGGCACCACCGAATATCATAATCCTTGAGGCGTACCATGCTAAAATAATTATTGTTCCTAACATAACACTGGCCATAGCCATCAGTAGCACATCACGATTCTTAATATGTGAGATCTCGTGGGCAATGACACCTTGTAACTCATCGCGATTGAGTTTCTGTAACAGCCCCGATGTTATTGCCACCGAGGCTTTTTCGGGGTTACGACCGGTAGCAAAAGCATTCAGTGCCGGGTCGTCAATAATGTAGACATCGGGCATTTTAGACAGTCCCGAAGCAATCTTCATTTCTTCTACAATATTATACAGACGGGGATGGTCATCGCGACCTATTTTCTTGGCTCGTGCCATCGTCAGCAGGATGCTATCTCCCTGAAAATAACCCACAAGTCCCATCACCACCCATATTGCAAGAGCGATAGCTAAACCCGCGGTGCCACTTTCTGCAAAGGCAAGCCCCAGAAAATAACCCAGCAATAAAAGTAGCAACCCCATCCCCACCACCAAAACCAACGATCTAATCCGGTTGGATCTTACTTGTTCCCACATATATTATTCTAAACCTGTTCTAAGTAAAGCTTACCTTAGGTGCTTCCCTCTCTGCAGTGGCGGTAACCTCGAAGAACTCTTCCGCCTTAAAACCGGTCATGCTAGCGACGATATTTGACGGAAACATCTCTGTCTGGTTGTTAAGCCTAAGTACTGAATCATTGTAGAACTGCCGAGAAAAGCTTATCTTATTTTCCGTCGAAGTTAGCTCTTCCTGCAGAGCTAGAAAATTCTGATTGGCTTTAAGATCCGGGTAGTTTTCCACAACCGCCAGTAGCCGTCCCAGAGCGGAGCTTAATTCCATCTCTGCTTTAGAGCGAGCACCTACACTGCCTCCCCCAGAAGACAATTGCTGTGCTAGGTTGCGGGCGTTGGTTACTGACTCCAGCGTTTCACGCTCGTGTTTCATATAGCCCTTAACGGTATCCACTAGATTGGGGATAAGGTCATAACGCCTCTTTAATTGAACGTCAATCTGGGCCCAGGCATTTTTAACCTGGTTGCGTAGACGTACCAAACCATTGTAGATAGCTACAAACATCACAAGAAGAACTCCCAGAATACCCAATATTACCCAAAGCGCTAACATAGAACACCTCCGTTTATTTGAATCTTTTAATTATTTTACTACTCAGCTTTAAATACGTCACCCATAAAGTCAAGTACTTGTTGTTGAGAGCCGGCTTCCGCTTGCTTTTTGGTTGCTATTTGCTTGACAAGATGGTTGACCTCGCCGCCGTCAAACCAAAGCCCATCTCCCTGGAAGCAAGTATCAATTAAAACTTCAGGTTCCTTGCCAATAGTAGTCTTTTTCATTTTTATACTGCAGATTGGGCATTTTCTACCCTTTTCTGATGTCTTCGCCTCAGGCAAGTTAAGTAGATCGCTTAGTGGTAAATCATGATCCTGCAAACCTGCTCTATCTAATAGCAGCTCAAGCTCCTCTGTATCAAACCAAACTCCATGGCATCTAGTACAGTAGTCAAGCTCAATCTGGTGATATTCAATGTCTATCATGTCTTTTTTACAGACCGGGCATATCATACATTGCTACCTCTTTATAATGATATAGTTTAAAATCACCGCGCAGGCGTGTCAACAACATTTCTTTATACTGACTATATAATCCATAGCTCTAAGGTGATTTTATTTGGACAATGGTAAACGATGCAGTTCAACCGAACGGGTTATACGGCCATCTGACATCTGAACATCCATCTGAACTGAGTAATTGTACTGCTCGTCATCAAACTCCGCATGAACCATCCAACCCTGCTTTGGTTCTTTAAACAAAGGAAACTGCTCAGCCTTCATTATTCTCACATTCTGTATCGCCTTACCATATAACGCCTTAGCTGCCTTTTCGACAATGGGCATTAGCCTGGTGGCATCTTTAATAGTATTACTCATAATTACTATCTCCATATACCCTATTTTTTACTGTATTATTACAAATAGCTTACTCCGCTGTATTTGGACTGTCAATAACTATTCCTAATTTTATTCAATAGAAAGATATAAGACCCAATTCCCATCCTAGATATATTATTATCCTTTCTATTTGTTCTTATTGACAAATAATATTATTTGGATTTAAATAGGTTGCAGGAAACCTATATCCTTATTTTACAAATAAAAATATTTCTTAGGAGGTGCAAAATGTCTTACAACTGGGGACCTAATTATATAGTTCCATCGGAAGTTTTAAAGAAGTACTCCGGTCACGTTTTGCTGCGGGAGAATTACGACGAAGACCTTCTGTGTAAAGAGCTTGAAGAAATGGATCTGAATGGACCTATAGTTCGAATAAATAATCCATGGTATTTCCGGAAAAAGAATAATGACACCTGGATCCAAATTGGTGAATCTGATGATATCCATTCAAATTTCCCGGTGATGTGGGATACTACCAGTTTGGAAAACGGCCAATATGAAATACTAGGTTTAATGCACGTATATGTCAAAACAAACAGTATGGAAAAAGCTATCGCTCGTCAAAATATCGTGGAAGTTACTGTTGATAACTAACACACCCTTGTAGAAAATAGAATTTTATCTTATCCTTTAAACCTGTTTGTAATCGGAAGCCTTCGATCTCGCCCAAAGGCCTTGGGAGTTATTTTCACACCTGGAGGTGACTGCCGACGTTTATATTCACTAGCATCAACTAATCGAATTACTCGTCTGGCTATATCTTCATCTATTCCGGAGGAAATAAACTGTTCTAAGCTCCTATCTTTCTCCACATAAGCAGTTATAATTGGATCAAGTAAGTCATACGAAGGCAAATTATTAATATCTTTTTGTTGAAACCTTAATTCAGCTGATGGCTCTCTATTTATTACGCTAATTGGCACAATTTCATTACCTGCTAAAGTATTGCGATATTTTACTAGCTTATAAACCATTGTTTTGGGTACATCCTTTATTACCGCAAAACCTCCCGCCATATCCCCATACAATGTGGTATAACCAGTAGCCATTTCACTCTTGTTACCAGTTGTAAGAACCAGCCACCCAAATTTATTTGACAGTGCCATTAGTATATTGCCACGGATACGAGCCTGTATATTCTCTTCGGTCACGTCAGGGCTAGTATCTCTAAAAGTATCCGCCAGTATTTCAAAATAAGCCTCGAAGGCCTTCTCAATAGGGATTGTTTGCAATCTAATACCTAAATTATGGGCTAGTAACTGTGCATCTAAAATACCACCGGCAGAAGAGTATCTCGACGGCATTGACACACCTATCACATTGTTTTTTCCCAGAGCATCGACGGCAACGGCAGCCACAAGGCTGGAATCGATTCCGCCGGATAATCCTATCACCACTTTTTGAAAGTTATTTTTAACTACATAATCATGAGTACCTAATACCAAAGCATCATAAATCTCAGCATTGAGACTAAGCAATTTCAGTTTCCTTTTGGGTAATGATGGCTTAAAACTACCCAACTGAACTTTGGAAATTACCAATTTGGTATTTCGCCATTGATTATCTTTCGAATATGACAACCCCTTTTTACATCGTAAATCGCTGAGGCGTGCACATCGTACAGCAGCAACATCTAGATCAGCTATGAGTAGGTCTTCTTCAAGTTGTTTACCTCTTGCTATCAATTGACCTTGGTGATCCACTATTAGACTATTACCGTCAAAAACCAGTTCGTCTTGTCCACCTACTAGATTGTTGAAAGCTACGAAAGAGACATTGTTCACTGCACGATCAGATAGCATTTTTTCTCTTATCTTTCCTTTACCAAAATGGTATGGCGAGGCACTTATGTTCATGATGATTTCTGCACCTGAATCAACCTGGTCTTTTGTTGGTCCATCTTCATACCAAATATCCTCGCATATATTTACACCTACACTAACTCCACCTATCATGTATATTGGACATTCACTTCCGGCTCGAAAATACCTTTTTTCATCAAAGACACCATAATTGGGTAGATATATCTTGCGATAGACTCCTACCAACTTGCCATCATGAATCACTGCAGCAGCGTTATACATATCTTTACTGAAATCAACAAAACCGACAATAATATTAATGCCAGATGAGCTGTTTACAATCTTTCTTAACGACTGTCGGTTTTCTTCAATAAACTGTGCCTTAAAAAGGAGATCTTCAGGTGGATAGCCACAGATAGCCAGTTCCGGAAACGTTAGAATATCAACCCCTAAAGATTTAGCTTCTCTGATTGTTTTTAGAATCTTCTTCTTATTCCCGGCAAAATCACCCACAGTAACGTTAATCTGTGCCATGCCAATTCGCAATTTTCGAATCTCCAAACTCTCTTCTATACATGATTATAGATTATAGTTCCTAGAACCTCGAATCACAAAAATCAAGATACCGTATTTATTAATTAAGGCGAATATTGTATATAATAATGGTTTGAGAATAATAATTAAAACGAGCTGTGGAACGAGAGATGAAGACTCGGTGAGTTAAGAATTAGTCTGGTTTCTTAATTATGTCTTATTTGGGAATATTACTATTAATCATTCTAACTGCTCTTATTTCTTTCGTCTGGACCCAGTTTGTCGGTGCACCTTGGGTACCAAGTAGTACAAAAACCGTACGTAAGATGCTAACCATGGCTAATGTTAAACCCAATGAGCTTGTTTATGATCTTGGTTGTGGAGATGCCCGCATCCTAATTATGGCGGCGAGCCAGTTTGGAGCTCGAGCTGTTGGTATTGAGATTGATCCACTGCGCTACCTTTTGTCACAAATACGTATTTTCTCTCTTGGTTTACGAGATAGAGTAAGCATCAAGTATGGTAATTTTTATAAATATGATTTAAGCCAAGCCGATGTCATAACATGTTACCTTTTGCAGGATACCAATAAAAAAATATCTACCAAGCTCAATCGTGAATTAAAACCTAGAGCGCGTGTTGTATCCAACACCTTCACCTTCCCCACATTATGCCTACTCCAGAAAAACAAAGAACTCGGAATATTTATGTATAAAAAGAAGGGCGATCATTAGGATTAACTTTAATTTGATAACCATAAAGAATACTCAAAAAAACAAGTTATTATAATGGGGCAATGCAAATCTATAGTTTTTAACTATTTCTTTACCGGATTCCCAAGTATTATTTATTTACGAAGGTAATTGAAATTTACTACATTCTTTTTTACACTTTGCATAGATTGATTACTCTTAGTTCATAAAGGATTGTACAGTGAATAAAATGAAAACCCAAACAAAACAAATAGCCAAGGAAGCTGGGACAGCTTTATTTGGTATATCTTCTAAAGAAAGGCTGCTTGATGGTCCACCATCGGCCAATAAAGATTATCTATACCATCAACAAATCCATTATTTCCTTTGCAGTAACATTAAATCAGAAAATAATAGGAGACTTTATGAGTAAGAAGGATCGGTTATCTCTCTGTGAAGAAAGGAAGCAATTAGCACGACTACTTTATGGTATTGGCGATCATTTGCTTAATTTCTTAAAAAACAAGGGATTTGATGCTATTAGTGTGGATATCAACAATATATAGTTAAAGTGGCGATGCTGAAAGAGGAATATGAAAGAAAACTGAATGAAAAGAGATCAACAGACAAAAAGTATGATAGGTGTCCTTTGGACAGAGCCGTGCTATCCCATGTCTTTGATCAAAGTGTTGGCTAAATTCATTCAATATCAGCAGTGAAATTATTACGAAAATACTATATCAGGGCATTGCATTTTCTTCTGCTTAGCGCTAGCTTATTACTAAGAGTATCTCACAACACAAAATAAAGGAGGGATGAAAAAGAATTACATATGGAGCGGGTGATGGGATTCGAACCCACGACGTCTTGCTTGGGAAGCAAGCACTCTACCGCTGAGTTACACCCGCCCTTGTTCCTAATTCTAGCCTAAAGGATAATAAACGTAAAGAGGTGATCGTCAAAGCAGTTTTCTTGTATATTTGTCTTTCATTGGCTTGCTACCATAAATCACTGTTGTTGACGAAATCCCATTGACGAAGTAAACTTATATAATTATTATTTTCTTATGAGTCACTATTCCCAGATCTGTTAATATAAGTCTCAAGAGATTTTGACCTAAAGCGAAGAGCAGTCACGGAGGTTTTTTATGAAGTTATTGGTTGTTGGTTGCGGACAGTGTGGTGGTAGAATTGCCGATGAGTTTGCCCATTTAAATAGGGTAGCTCATGCCCAGCGTGGACTCAGTATAGTTTCTAATACGATTGCTGTTAATACGGATGTCGCCGACCTTAGTGGTCTCTCCTATATAAAAACCGATTTTAAACATAGAATACTTATCGGCAGCAAAAAAACTGGTGGCCATGGAGTCGGTAAAATGAACGAGGTTGGAGCAGAAATTGCCAGAGAGGACGGCGACAAAGTAATTGAGTCTGTCAGGTCTACCGATATGTTAGCCGAAACAGACGCTTTTCTGGTAGCCGGCTCTGCTGCCGGTGGTACCGGCTCCGGTGCAGTACCAGCAATAACTGAACAATTGAAAGAACGCTTTACAGACAAACCAGTGTACAACCTGATCATTCTTCCCTTTCAATACGAAGAATTAACCGAAGAGCGCTCCGTCTATAATGTAGGAACTTGTTTAAAATCAGCCTATCTGGCAGCCGATGCCATTTTCCTTGTTGATAACCAGAGGTATATTACCAAAAACCTCTCCATAAGAAACAACTTAGCAAAAATAAACTACCTGATAGTAAAACCGTTCTATAACCTACTGTGCGCAGGAGAGGAAACAGACTGTAAGTTCATTGGTTCAAGGGTTCTCGATGCGGGAGACATAATTCAAACCCTAGCGGGATGGTCTGTAATCGGTTATGGTAATGAGAAAATATCTCGAATTGGTTTCCCTTTCAATAAAAAAAGTGATTTCAGGGATAAAGGCTCAGAAACACAGCGAGGGATCCAATCCATGGATCAAGCCCTGGGCGAATTATCGCTCAAGTGTAACCCAACAGATGCTAGAAAGGGTCTCTATTTACTTACTGCACCACCGGACACCATGAGTATGGACCTCATTAAGGAGTTATCGTCTTCTTTGAAGGGTATGGCCACCGAAGCCATCATCCGTAGTGGTGATTATCCTAGGGGAAAAGGTGCTCTTGAAGCGACAGTTATTCTTTCCGAGCTGGTTAATTCAAAGAAAGTTATGAATTACTTCACCAAGGCAATCAGTTATATTTCTAACGCCAGAAGAAGGCAGGGAGGCATCGAATTCCAGCATAGAGGACTTGAGGAGGCTTTTAAAGACATACCGTCTTTGCTTTAATCTCTAGGACTATCCAATCTACTAAATTTCACCCTCTTCTATCTCATCGGATGGTTCATTCTTACTGGAAACAAACATTCTTTCCAGGGCATCGAGTCGGGACTCTACTTTATGCTTTCCTTTTTTGACTGCCCTCTTTTTAATGGACTTTCCGCTACCTTTTCCACCCATAGTTTCATCACTAAAATCCCCATTTGTGTCACTTCCAAAACTTTGAGATGTTCCCGCCATGGTTTCAACTGTCTCTTTAATTGTTCGTCGGGTTACCCGATCTATGCTTCCGGCTTCACCAATCAATTCCCTAAATACGCCAACCCATACTTCGGCAGCTTGCTCCACCGCCTGCTTTGAAGCCTCAGCCGCTTCATGGGCTACGGCAACCGATTCTTCGGCAGCCGATTGGGCTGATTTTGCCATTTCCTCGACTTTGCTTATCGCTTTACGAGACATGAGTTCCGATTCGGCTGCAATTTCCCTCGCCGACTTCAATGTCTCCTCAGCTTTACCCAGCGCTTCCTGAAATTCACGTTTCCACACGAGTATGTTTTCCATTGCCGATTCGCTTATCTCACATGCCTGACTGGCTGCCTCTTTTGAAGCCGCTAGGGATTCATCAGCCACTTCCTTGGCTGATTTGCTCATTTGTTCAGCTTCTTTCACCGCTTCTTGTGATGATTTTCTAGCTTGTTCGGCAGCCAAGAAGGCCTCTTGGCCTACTTTCTCAGCTTGCTTTATTGTCTCTTGTGATATCTTAATTGATTCCTCAGCTATCTCTTTAGCAGTCCTGTTCAATTCCCCCACCCGATTTATAGCCTCCTGTGACATCTTTATCGATTCCTCTGCCGCTTCTCTGGCTTGTTCGCCAGTCTCCTCAGCCTTCTTTATCGCCCTTTCAAAGTTTCTGCTATATACCTTCTCGGCAACCTCAGCTGCTTTGGCTACTTTTTTAAATCCAGCACCAGGTTTACCTATATCTTCACCTTTTTTAAAGCGAGCTTCGTCTAAGCTGTTATAAAATTTTCTTGCTTCTTTTTCAGATTCAAATGATTTTTCTTTTTCACCATCTGCTGTTCTATATGTCACAATCCAAAAACGACCTTCTGGTTCAATTGAATAAGTTTCGTTGGGGTATAAATTGCCTTCTTCTAATTCTTCTCTATAACCTCTAAGATCACCTTCATAATCACCACCGGCAGTATCTACAATGTCAGCTTGAATATTATCTATCCATTCACTCCAATTCTTACCATCGTTTCTAACAAGGTCCATAATCAATGCTAAAGCATCTTCTGGTTGGTTTTGGATCATAAGTTCAAAGTAGTCTTCGATTTCGTCAGTTACTCCTTCGTTTAATTTACCTTGTTTTTTTAAAATAGATTTTTGTAATCCGTCAGGTAAATCTTTGCGTTTATCAGTGAA
>Ga0209536_100008789_pt1 | contig 15103 bp, 12 predicted proteins | sample DeeMarSeWOR28_12_FD_187461 | JGI IMG/M metagenome (GOLD analysis project Ga0209536, IMG submission 187461) | Marine sediment microbial communities from White Oak River estuary, North Carolina - WOR-2-8_12 (SPAdes) (version 2) | ecosystem: Environmental > Aquatic > Marine > Intertidal zone >...
TGTGGTCAACACTGATCGCATCGGCACCGCATTCGTTCATCATCTCCACGATCATATCGGTGGATCCGCAGATATGATTAACCGTGGGTCCCTTCAAGGTGTCAAATATCTTGGTGAGGTTCGGCTGGATGAGCGTCTTCCACATCCGCGGTGAAATAAGATCAGTGCCTGAGCCCATCTCGCGGATACTTATGTAGTCCACACCCAGGTCCTCATAATGTTGAGCGATTTTAATTACCAAATCAGTCATATCAGAAAGAAAGGCTTCAATTCTTTCTTTATCTTTTTTAAGCCCTTTCAGCAGCAGGTCTAATTCATAGACCTGACCGGCCATGGTAAAAGGTCCCAGTAGCCATCCGCCGACCGCATATTTCTCATTCTCGTAAGCCTTGGCGATTTTAATGGCCTCATCCACCAACGGCATCCTGCCCCTTTCGAGAATATCGTCGGGGAATTTTACATCGTCTAAGGAATCCCACTTGTAAGGAACGGTAGGAAAGAGTATCTCCTCTGAATCTTCATACAGACTGATGCCCCGACCCATGGCCTCGGGTATGGTGCACATGTCATAGGGGATGATCAACGCGTCAAAGCCGAACATTTCAGCTGTTTTGATTGCCGAACCGGCCAGATACTCGGCGGAAGTGTGGACCTGAGGGAAACGGATGCCCATCTCCTGGATGGCCTGGATGAGGACCATACCCTGACCGCTAAACACGGGCATGACATCGATCGGCTCTTTATTGAACAGTTTCACTACCCTCTCTTTTGGTGTCATTTCATTCATTGTTTACTCCCTTTAGTAAGTTATGATTTCATGTTCTCACGACTGTTTTATCATCTGTCGTGAAGACCCATTACGTTTAACTCTTTTTGGATGGATATCTCTCCACCCCCATGCTCCATCATTATCCCTTCGCTACCCAGCTTTGGCTGAATTATCATCTAACGCTAAAAGTCCCTGCGGCCGCAGCGCAGCAGTTGGGCAGACGGCCGCACATTGACCGCAGGAAGGACATTTTTCCTCTACTAATGCGGCGTCTGCAGATAAAGTCAGCCGGGTTTTATTTCCCCGGTAGGCAAAGTCTAAGAGCGGCTCTCCACATATCTTACTGCACACCCAGACACATTTGCCGCAAATAATGCATTGAATGGGATCATAGGTGATGTAAGGATTGGTGGTATCCAGGGGCAGAAACTCCGTGGGCAACCCCCGGAAGTCTTCAGGCCGCTTCAGCTTGACTTTGATTTTGGCTGCGAGCTTTTGCAAATCACATTTTTTATTTTTCCAGCATGCCCGGCAATCAAGGTTATGGTAGGCGATGAGCAATTTATAGGCCGTACGGCGAACTCGCACAACTTCCGGTGTCTGCGTGTGCACCACCATGCCGCTTTCTACCGGCAGCGTACAGGCAGTCACTAACCCTCTTCCCTCGACATGAACGTAACAAAGGCGGCATCCCCCATAGGGGAGCTCAGCTTCGGGGATATAACAAAGGTTGGGGATGTAAATCTCCGCATCCAACGCGGCCTCTAATATCTTGGTCCCCGCTTTGGTGTTAACTTTTTTGTCGTCGATGGTTAATTCAATTTGCTGCATGGTTATTCATCCTTATCATCAGGAGCCTTGCCGGAGGGAATCTCACTGTGGGGCACCTCACTGATGGGTGAAATTTTGACCACCGCGTCATACTCGGGGGGGCAGACTTCTAAACAATTGCCACATTTGACGCATTTTTCTTGATCAACGACTTTATAGCGCTTGGGATGTTCGACAATCGCTTCGGTCGGGCAAACGACGATACAATGCTCGCAACCGCGATAACATTTTTCCGGAATGATATAGTAGGCAATCAGCTCGCGACACACAAGTGCCGGGCAGCGTTTCTCATGAATATGCGCTTCATACTCCGCTTTAAAATACCGCATAGTCGTCAACACAGGGTTGGGCGCCGACTTGCCCAAACCGCACAGCGACCCGGCGATAATATCTTCACCCAAACCGAAAAGCTGCTCTAGATCCTCAGATTTACCCCTACCGCTGACGATATCCTCAAGGATGCTCAACATCTGGGTGGTTCCCAGGCGACATAAGACACACTTGCCGCAGGATTCCTGCACGGTAAAGTCAAGAAAAAAACGGGCGGCGTCAACCATGCAGTTATCTTCGTCCATGATAATCATACCTCCGGAACCCATCATGGCGCCCGCTTCTAAAAGAGAGTCAAAGTCGATGGGGGTATCGAGAAATGATTCCGGTAAACATCCACCCGAAGGTCCCCCAGTCTGTACTCCTTTAAAGGTTTTGCCGCCTGTTACTCCTCCGCCGATATTATCCACCACCGTCCGAAGGGTCGTGCCCATGGGCACTTCTACCAGTCCGACGTTTTCGACCTTACCGGCCAGCGCAAAAACGGCCGTGCCTTTGCTGCCATCGGTGCCGATGTTTGAAAAGAATTCACTTCCACGTTCAATGATCAAGGGGATGTAGGCGAAAGTTTTGACGTTGTTGAGCTGAGTGGGTTTTTGTCGAAATCCCGATTCGATGGACTGGGGGGGTCTGACCCGCGGAAATCCTCTTTTACCCTCGATGGAATACATCAGGGCGCTGGATTCCCCGCAAATAAATGCCCCTGCACCTTGAAACACCTCGATGTTAAAGTTGAAGCCTGTTCCCAATATGCTTTCGCCCAACAGCCCAAATTGCTTGGCCTGTTCAATAGCTGTTTTGAGCCGCTCCACTGCAAGGGGATACTCCATGCGGGTGTAAATGTACCCTTGGGAAGATTTCAGTACATAAGCACAGATGATCATTCCTTCCAAGACGGCATGGGGGTCGCTCTCAAGCACCACCCTGTCCATGAAGGCACCGGGGTCGCCTTCATCTGCATTGCAAATCACATACTTGGGCGTATTGGCAGACTTCAGGCAAGCCTCCAGTTTTCTTCCGGTGGGAAACCCGGCTCCACCTCTTCCCCTCAGCCCTGATTTGCTGATCTCATCTACGATTTCAGCCGGTGGCATTTCCAAAGCTTTGGTCAGGGCGCTGTAACCGCCCAGGGCAATGTAGTGATTGATGTTCTCCGGATCGATGAAACCGCAATTTCTAAGCAACAGTCTTAACTCATATTCAGTACGCGGTAATTCGGGGATATGGGGAGGGGTGTCATCGCCGCCCTCGAGGGTCCCCAGGGCAAGTTCCATGCAGGGGTCATCCTCCTGCAGATATCCTTCAACCAGACGCGCAACCACATCCGGAGTTACGTTGTTATAACAGATACGGGGATAATCAGGTTTACTGATGATTACCAAGGGTTCGTAATTGCCATACCCCACTGAGCCCGTTTGGACGATCTTGGCCTCCACATTTAACCTGGCAAGCTCCTTCTCAAATTCCCCAAGGACTTCCAGGGCGCCTGCAGCCCTGTCACTGGTGGCCGCACCAATTCGTATAACCGGAATTCCGTCCTGCTCCAGAGACTGCCATTCCGCGATGGCTTTTTCCCTAATTTGCTCAAATGTCATTGTCATTTCTTATCTAATCTGAATAAAGCTGAAATAAGCCACGAGTGCCTAAAATTAAGGTTCAGGGTTCAGAGGTTCAGCGTTCACCGTTCAGGGTTCACAAGGTTCAGGGCCTTTCGATTTCGGATTGAAAGCCATAATTTAGGAATTGCGAATTCAGGAATTTAGGGATTTAAAAATAAGGATTAATTCCGAATTTTAATTCCTGAATCCCTCAGTCAATTTCTTTTTTCCGCATTCCGCATTCCCAATTCCGAATTCCATCCCCCCAATTCCTAATTTTTATCTTCACCCTCCGTCATGGTCGCTTCCTTTTCCTCCATTTTAAGGTTAACCAATACTTCGTCTACCTTGGTGGAGGTCATTTTAGGAAAAATTTTTTCACCGATCACCATTACCGGAGCCAACCCGCAGCAACCGATACAGGCGACCCTGTCCAGACTAAACTGTTTATCTTCGGTAATTCCGCCCACTTCAACATCCAGTGCCCTTTCCAAGGCTTCCAGGACCAGCCCGCCGCCGACCATATGACAGGCCGTTCCCATACACATTTGGACGGGATGTTTTCCAAGCGGAATGTACCGAAAATGGTTATAAAAAGAAGCCACTCCGTATATTTGAACATCGGTCATTCCCAAAAAAGATCCTATTTCGCTGATTGCCGACTTAGGAAGATAGCCAAAGGTCTCCTGCACCCGCTGAAGAATGGGAATGAGTTGGCTTCTGTCTTGCTCGCATTGAGTCAGTATTTCGGCTATTTCCTCTTTGATTTGTTGTTCTTCCGCTGCGTTTTGCTCCTCCATTACGCTTTCCACTCCTCCGATAGAAATTTCGGAATATCGCTTCCTTCCAAAGGGCCCAGGATGATTTCCCATCCGGGAAGCTCCTCCTCCAACTCGGCCACGAGCTTTTTGGCCACACCCGGAATGATAAGCTTTCGGTGTTTGACTTTGTCTGCCATACCGTATTTTTCGAAAAACTCAGCAATCGCCTCCCCATTGAACTTACCGGAGGTCCAGGCAGCCATGACGCCCAGCCCTTCTGTGTCTTTGATGCATAAATAGGCCGGTATGTTGGCCTCCTCTATGGCCGCGGACACAATAAAATAGTCCAGGGCATAATTGGTTGAGATAAGGACAGGAGAATTTTCACCAGGGTTGCCGATCTCGTAAGCCTTTTCTTCGACGGTCATGGGTCTTCTGGGATCACTGTAAATATTAAACCGGTGTACCAAAAGCGGCAAAAGAAATTGCGCTTCGGCTTGAGACAACACCACGATACCTGCATATTTGGTCATGAGCGCCGCGGCCGCCAACGTCTCCTTGAATCGATCCGTGTACATGAAGCAAGGAAAGGCAATGGTCGGATATCCGAGCGGTCTGAAGCCTTTTTTCAAAGCAGCCCTTCTGATAAGCGTTTGATCCCGAATACCCTCCAGCATATTTTTTGAACCGGGATCCAAAAGCATATCTTCGATTCCGGCATCTTTCAATTCGGATGTTACGGATGCGAGTGCCTCGATGCTTTGCCCTTTGACCCCTGCGGGAACGCCAAGTTCTTTAAGTTTTGGAATGGCGGCACTCGTATTGTCTTTTGTTATGGGGTAGACCAGTGGTTTTCTATCCGCACATAAAGTGGCGGCGGAAAACAAGACATCCGTATCCTCGCAGATCAGAATCAGTGCAAAATTAGTGTTTTCATAAGCCTTTTTGACCAAAGCTTCGAATTTGTCTTTATCGCCGGATTCAAAGCATAGCGCCAACAGATTGATTTTGAGCTTTTGTCCGATCCTTTCAAAATCAAATGCGTTGATGCGCTTTAGCTTTTCTTCAATGTCCGATTTGGATTCTTTATCCGAGATTAAGATGGCGATGCCGGATTGATGAAAGAAGGTCTTTTCGTGCCGGAACATGACTTCTTCTTCACCAATGGCCAAAGCATTCTCACCCGTGCCGATGGTCACCAGCTTTATGGGAGGGGCCATTGCAGCCTCCAGTTGTGCCCGTACTTGCGGATCAAGATGGGGGCAATCCTCAAGTTTAGCACCCCCTGTGGCCAATTTCATGGCAAAAGCAAAGCAAGTTGGATACCCGCATTCTTTGCAGTTGGTTTTGGGCAGCATTTTCATTATTTCCGCTCCCTTGAGCGCCATAATAAACCTCCTATTTTTTCATAGCGTGAGCAAAGTAATGAACAACAGGTTGAATAGGACGCAGATTTTCACGGATGTCCGCAGATAGCAGTTTTCCATAAATTTTAATATCCTGATCATCTGTGTTCATCTGTGTCCCAAAGCAATGAACAACAGGTTGAATAGGACGCAGATTTTCACGGATGTCCGCAGATAGCAGTTTTCCATAAATTTTAATATCCTGATCATCTGTGTTTATCTGTGTCCAAAATAGTCTCATATAAAACTCGATTAAATAACCATCTCTTTAATCAATTTCAGAGCCTCCGGATGCCTAAAGATGAGGAGATTGGCCCCGGCCAAAAGAAACGTAATGCCGGTTGTCGCCTCCCAGAGGATGCCTTGTTCTCTGCTTTCTTTTGCCTCTTTGGTTCTCCAGCAATCCCCTCCGAAGTCACAAAGGATGGGCATTTGCATCATTTTGTCCTTGTCCACAAGGCCGAATTGCTTGATCTCTTCAATGATGGAAAATGTATATTCGAGTCCGTAACCCAGGGCTGAAGCTGTGGGATCAACAACAATTTTTTCCGGGGGGAAAAACTTGCAAAGGGCGATATTCAACTCTTTGGTTAGATTGGCATCCATAGACGCCTGAGCCACTATGGCATGGCCGTGTTCCAGCGCAGCCTTGGCAATTTCTTCATAGTTGCCCTTGACGACAGGACCCAGGAGTAAATTTTTTCCGGAACATACCCGAGCAACTTGTATTAACACCTGTGCGTCTTTCTCTTCCATATCCGTTCCCCATACAATAAAGGGAACATCCACGGCATCTGTCACTTTTTTGGTAATCTCAGCTGCTTCCTCCGGTGATCCGTCCTTGCCCATGGGATCGGTGCTCAAAAGGCGAAGACAAAGCATTTCGGCCCCGTATACCTCTGCGCATTTCTTGGCCCATTTGACAGGATCGGATACCACATCTTCAAACGGTTCCAATACCGACGGCGCCCAATTGTCCGGTTGCATATCCAGAACTTCCAATGCAAGTCCCGCAGAATTGGGAAGTGATCCCTCAAAAGAATGGAAAGGCAGCGTGTTTTCCCCTCCTATTTTGACGGCTTTTTCTCCTTGCCCTAAAACGGCTTCTCTGATGTTTACAGAGATTTTTTCCAACGGTGGGTCAAAGTTCATTATGTTTGCCTCCTTTTAGACTTCCAGCCAGGAATGTGAATACAGCGACTTGCCCATAAGGACTTGAGTCGTTTTTACATACTCAAGCTCCTTTTGAGAAAGCGCAGAGAGATCCATATCCGCTTCATCCATGGCGCGATAAATGAGCTCGACGATCTCCGGCATCTCCCCCCTGATGAGCCGAATAAGTTCCTGGTCGAAGCCACTGACAATGGCTGAATGTTGGCCGTATTTGGCTATCATTACGAGAAAAGTACGATTGAGCAGACTTTTCAGCTCCCTGGGCGCACCATATGACAAATTGGACAATCCACAGGTGGATCTGGCTCCCGGCAGCAAATCCTGCAGCATCTGTATGAATTCCAGGTATGATGTTACCTGGCGTTGATCCACACCTATGGGCAGTAAGACAGGGTCCACCCAGATATTCTCGTTGGGAATTCCCAATTCATTTGCAAAGGCCGCCGAATCCATGATGCTGGCGGCTCTTTCATCTGCATCGGCGGGTAATCCGGCATCATTTATGACAGACAGGACGACGTCGGTCGAATATTTCGCGGCCAGAGGCAACATGGTTTCCCTGCTCTCCGTCGTTCCGGATGCGGAATTGATGAGGGCCTTTTTCTTGCAAACCTTAAGGCCTGCCTCCATGGCTACCGGATTGGTGGTATCCAAACTCAAGGGAAGGTCGGTAACATCCTGAACCATATTTATAAGCCATTCCATTGTTCCCTCAGGATCTTTTTTTACCGGACCCACATTCACGTCCAGGTAGTCCATGCCATTCTTTGTCTGTCCGGCAACACATTCCTGGATCGGTCCCGCCTCTCGCTCCTTTATAACTCGCGAGATCTTCCCCGTCATAACGTTTAAGTCTTCACCAATGAGAATCATATTACATCCTTTCCTTTTTGATATTTATGGTATTGTAGACCTTTTAGACGATTTTTAGCGGGATGGCTATAGTCCAAGGGATGATTTTTTTAGAAATAAAGGACTATTTTTGGGGGCTGGCGGATTAAAAGATATGAAAATCATGGTATCGCTCGGTGATTGCCATTCTTCCGATTCATTTTTGTTCTTTTCTTTTATTAAAATTTGTAAATAATCATTGATAAATTATATTAAAAATTGCATGTATAAAAATACAAATCTAGAAGGAACTTGTCATCATGACCTGGAAATCAGAGGTAGATGAAATCGCCCGGCGTAACGAGCTGGCCAAAAAGATGGGCGGGAAGCAAAGCGTGGCGCGCCATCACAAAGCCGGTAAGCTAACCGCGCGGGAGCGTATCGATAAGATCCTTGATCCCGGTAGTTTTAACGAAATCGGTGCATTGACCGGGGCGGCCAAATATGACGACCAAGGTAACCTCATCGATTTCACACCCGCAAATGTCGTTATTGGCACTGGGCGAATCAATACTCGTCGAGTCGTCGTTTCCGCTGAGGATTTTACCGTGCGGGGTGGTTCTTCTGAAGCAACGAACCCTGACAAGTGGATTTGGGCCGAGACACTTGCGCTGGAAATGCGGATGCCAATAGTGCGCCTGGTAGACACTGCGGGAGGCAGCGTTAAACTTTTGGAGAAAATAGGCGCAACAAAGCTCCCTGGATACAAGGACTGGAACTTGGTAGAATTATTGGGAGTTGTTCCTGTAGCAAGCGCTGTGCTGGGATCTGTCGCCGGACTCGGTGCGGCGCGCGCAGTCGCTTCTCATTTCTCGGTCATGGTTAAGGGTACCAGCCAGGTATTTGCTGCCGGCCCACCCATTGTTGAACGTGCCACCGGTGAAGAATTAACGAAAGAAGAATTAGGAGGCTATCGGATCCACGCCCGCGGTAGCGGAGTGGTGGACAACGAATCAGATAACGAGGACAATGCTTTCCAGCAGATCCAAAGCTTCCTTTCTTATATGCCTGCCAGTGTTTATCAAATTCCCCCCCGGCACGAATGTGATGATGATCCAAACCGGTGTGAAAAGGACCTTCTTTCCATCGTACCGCGCAACCGCAAGCAAACATACGATCCACGCAACATCCTCGACCTAGTTTTTGACTTAGGCTCCCTTTTTGAAATTGGACGCCATCAAGGACCCTCTGTGGTCTCGATGCTGGGTCGTCTCAGCGGCTATCCCGTCGGTGTAATGATCAATGACACGCGATTTTTTGGGGGGGGTATGGACGCCAAAGCGGCGGAAAAGACCATCCGCTTTGTAGATATGTGTGACACATTTCATCTGCCGGTTGTAAATTTTGTGGATCAACCCGGCGTGCTGGTCGGTCTGGATGCCGAAAAGGCGGGAACCATTCGCATAGCAGTTCGGGCGCTACAGGCTATCGCTCAGAGCAAGGTGCCCTGGGTGGCGGTGATCATCCGCAGAGCGTTTGGTGTGGCAGGCTCCTACTATGGTCGTCATCACGATTTAAATCTCAGATATGCATGGCCATCCGGTATTTGGGGTTCCTTGCCCATTGAAGGCGGCGTTTACGCAGCCTACAAGAGGGACATTGAGGCCTCTAAAGATCCGGATGCCCGCCGGCAGGAATTGGAAGCCTATTATGATCAACTCCAATCTCCTTTCCGAACCGCTGAGCGATTTGGCGTCCAAGATATTATCGACCCGCGTGATACCCGGCCTATCCTGTGTGATTGGATCGAACAGGCCTACCAAGTTCTACCCGAGCAGTTGGGTCTAAGATATCGAACGATGCGTGTATAAATGCGTTCAATTTTGACGAGAATTCTAATTAAAACAAAGGTGAATGTAATTAGTGTGTTCAACCCAAAATACCTATGGAACAATTGAATGCCTGCCCCAAAGATTAAATCTAGATCGGGAAATTTGACTAGTAGTCCTCTACCGTTTTATTACCAAATTGCCAGCCTGATCCGAAATAACATTTTAGAAGGAACCTGGGCCGCAGGCAGTCAATTACCCACCGAAAACAAGCTGGCCGGACAATATGGAGTAAGCCGACCTACCATCCGCAATGCAAAAGCCATGCTGGAAGATGAAGGCTATATCCATAGCATTAAGGGTTCAGGCTGCTATGTCAATGGACAAAAAACATGGAAAACTCAGCCACCGACCGTAGAGAACCTTAATGACATTTTTCATTATGGCACACAAATGTCGTTTAAAATTCACGCATTCGGGATGGTTTCGAATAATGCCGAAATAAAGGACAAATTAAAAAACCCCCAAGATCGCTTCGTTTTCCAAATTAGAGGTACACGCTGGTTTCATGGAGAGCCGATATCCTATGTCGTCTACTATTTGCCTTTCCGCTTTGGTTCACGAATTCCATTAGAAAGTTTAGATGAAAATCCGTTTATTCCTCAATTAGAAAAAATAGCAGGGATTCGGGTAATTGAAGGAATTCAAAATATTTCATTGGGCCGAGCAAATACGCTTGTAGCCAAACATCTGGGTCTCAAAAAAGGCAATACGGTCCTGGTGGTAAATACCGTCTACTTTGATGAAAGCCAGCAACCGATTGAATATGTGGAAACAAAGTATAAGGCAGGGCTCCCTTATTCTATCCGCGTCAAGCGGAATTAATATCTCAGATCTGCACCGATAATAGCCAAAAAGTTAAACACTTAGCGGCGCCACATCGACAATATGTTGTCGATATTTGTAATGAACAGTTTTTGACATTTGTGGCCGATTTTCGATGCTGGATGTGTGTTGTTCCGATACTCGATAACCTAAAATAAGTACCATCATCTATCAACTTGCACTCAGGGCCAATTTTGTATAAATCGCGCAAGGCCTGGTCCCAATGGGGAGAAACATGCATGATGAGACCGGGACTATTTTTCATATGGCCGGTATCACGCTATGCAGACCAAACAGCAGTTGTTTTCAAAGACACACGCCTGAGTTTCTCGCAGATGGACTTGCGCGTCAATCGCCTCAGCCACGGCCTGCTTTCCCTGGGACTGGCTCCCGGACACAAAGTGGCTGTCTTATTGAATAATAGCGTGGAAAGTGCGATCTGCCTGTTATCCATCCCTCGGGCGGGTTTGACCTATATCGCGCTAAACTCCCGACACTCATCTAGAGAACACGCTGATATCCTCAACGATGCCGAAGCGGATGCCGTCATCGTCGAAGCGGAGTTCATCGATCGAATTGAACCCATTTTGCCCACCGTATCCCGGCTAAAGCATGTCATTTTAGTGGGCGGCCGCCATAATGATTGCCTGAATTATGAGGAGTTAGTGGCGGATCAACCAGAGACCCTTCCTGAAGTAGACGTAGACGATGATACGGATATCGAACGCATTCAATATACATCGGGAACCACCGGAAGACCCAAGGGGGTCGTTTGGACCTTCACGACGGGCTACAACGTTTTAACCAGCACTTTGCTGAATATGGACCAACCTATCGGACCGCATACAGTTAACCTCAATATCGGCCCACTAACCCATGCAGCCGGATTGATGTTTATGGTGTATTATAGCCGCGGCGCCACCAATATTATATTGCCCGGTTTCGATGAGCAGAAAATCCTTACAACCATAGAGCGCGAGCGCGTAAATTCCCTGCTCCTGATACCCACCATGCTATATCGGCTGCTGATGTTCCCTGATCTTAAATCCTACGATCTGAGCAGTGTGAACCGAATTTGGTATGGTACGGCGCCCATGGCCGTGGATCGTTTAAAAGAGGGGATTCGTATATTCGGCAATGTCTTCCGTCAGAACTATGGTATGACTGAAATAGCTCAACCCATCACCTATTTAGGGCCGGAAGATCATATTGTCGACGGTAGCGAAGCCCAGATGAAGCGGCTGTCATCAGCGGGCCGGCCTGCCATGGGTGTGGAGCTAAAGGTTGTGAATGAGGATGGAGCTAATGTCAAACCGGGTGAGGTTGGTGAAATCCTGCTCAAATCCAACAAACTGTTTAAAGCCTACTGGAAGATGCCGGAGGAAAGCGCCGCGGCGTTTAAAGGTGGCTGGTTCCATACCAGGGATATGGCCACCGTGGATGAAGAAGGCTTTGTTTATATCGTGGACCGTAAGTCAGATATGATCATCTCCGGCGGGTTTAATGTATATCCGCGTGAGGTTGAGGAAGTCATCATGGCTCATCCTGGTGTGGCTGAAACCGCCGTCATCGGCATACCGGATGATATCTGGGGCGAAGCGGTTAAAGCCTTCATCGTACCTCGCAAGGGAGTAAAATTAACTGAGGAAGAAGTAATACAATACTGCCGGGAAAAATTGGCCGGTTATAAGAAGCCAAAAAGCGTGGATTTCGTAAAAGAGATTCCCAAAAATGTCTATGGTAAGGTCAATCGCCGGGCGCTCAAAGAGATCTTCTGGAAAGACTTGGATCGCCAGGTGCATTGAGGAGGCAACCGATCTGTTTCGGATTTAGGTAACGTCTAAACCATCAAGGAAAGGAGGATCGTCATGAGAAGGACAAGCGGATGGAATAAGCAAACGAAAATCACTTTATTTGTCGTCATGGGCGTGGTCGTCATGTTGGCGTTAAACTCACCGGTGTTGGCCGCAGAAAGTAAAGTGTATAAGGGCCGTCTTTCCTATCATTGGGCGCCCAAACACTATTCCGCCATCATGGCCCATAAGTTTGCCGAGGAATGTAAAAAGGCCACCAAGGGACGACTGGACATCGAGGTCTTTCCTTCGGGCCAGCTTTACAGTATCGCCCAAATTGTACCCGCTCTTTCCGAAGGCAGCGTCGACATGGGTGGCGTGCTGGATGTTCTCTTTATGCGGGTGGATAAGAATTTTTTTCTTGCAGGAATGATGCGTTTTTTCGACAGTTTCCAGCAGAAACGAGACTTTTGGGAAAAGACACCCGAAGGTCGCAAGCGTTGGGATGCCTTGCAACAAAAGCTTGGCATGCGGATCCTGGCTTACATCCCGGTGGGTCCTACCTGCTACTTTTCCAGCGAGCGTCCGCTGGATTCCGTTGCCGCCTTCAAGGGACTGAAGGCTCGCACGCTCATCGGAACAGAGAGATATTCCTTCAAACCGTTGGGGATCAGCTTTGTCAAGGTCAGCACCGCCGAAGTGTATACAGCGCTTAAGAGCGGCATGATCAACACACTTCAAACGGTACCTTCGGCTACCAAAGCCTATAGCTGGTGGGATTTTCTCAAATATGCCCAACAACCTTACAACTTCTATGCCGATGCCTATGTGGCCGCCAATGCCAAGTGGTGGGATTCGTTGCCCAAAGATATCCAGGATATCGTTTTAAATGAAGTCGGCCCAAAAATTTCAAAGGAGGCGACCGAAGGCGTTATGGCGTATTCCGATGCGGCCCTCAAGGAATTGGTCGAAGAACATGGCGGAACGATATCCACGATGCCTGATTCTGAGGTGAAGAAGTTGATCGAAATCGAAAAGTCACAGGTCTGGCCGAAAATTGCTGAAAATATTGATCCTGATTTATATGAAGCTGCCAAAAAATTCGCCGGGCATCAATAAAACCAAGAGGAGTTCATCAGAATGGAGAAAGCACTAAGAACGTATCAGAAGATAATTGAGTTGATGAGTAAGATTATACTGACGTTGGCTGCCATCGTCATCGGATGGGATGTGCTCTCCATTTTTCTGGAGGCGGTGGGACGATATGTGGTCGGTTCCAGTCGTGCGTTCATGGAAGAGCTCCCCCGCCTCCTCGTGCCGTTTATTGTTTTCCCGATGATGGGAGTTCTGCTGAGGCTTAAAAAACATGTCAACGTAGAAATCCTGCCTGAGAGACTTAAAGGCAAATCGCGATCGCTGCTTTTCATTGTCGTCTACTCGGTAGTTATCGCTGTTGCGATCCAATTCCTTATTGCCGGTATTATTGCCGTTCAACGCTATTATCAACTGGGCTATGAAACCCATACAGAGATCGTCTTTAAGCTTTGGGTCACGTATTTACCCTTTCCCATCGGGTTCGGTTTACTCATTCTGTTTGCCGTAGAATCGTTATGGTCAGAGCTGGTAACGTTAATTAAACTCTGCCGTTCCGATATGATGAAATAAAATGGAGGGGCACCATGATTCATATTGCCATTGCGGTTGGGATCATCACACTTTTCATATCCGTTCCCATTTTTCTGGTTTTTGGTCTATCCGGCAGCCTGGTGGTGGTCAATGCCCTTAATCTTCCCTGGAGTGTGCTGACCCAGGTCACGTTTGACTCCATCAGCAAGTACATCTTGCTGGCCATACCGCTGTTTATTTTTTCGGGGATGATTATGGTTGAAGGCGGCATGGCCCGTCGGCTGGTCGATGTTTTCACCAGCGCCGTCGGTCATTGGCGCGGGGGGCTGGGTATCGCCATGGTGTTGACCATGGGGTTTTTTGGCGCGTTGTGTGGTTCCATTCTGGCTGCCATTGTGGCCGTCGGAACCATCATGGTCCCGATTATGGTGGAAAAGGGCTACCCGCGAGCATTTGTTGCCGCCCTGGCTGCCTGTTCGGGTTTTTTAGATGCTTTGATCCCACCCAGCAATGGCGCTATTATCTACTGCGCCATAACCGGTGAAAACGTCGCCGCAGCATTTGCCGCCGGGATTATACCGGGCTTTGTATTCGGCGGACTTCTCATCCTGGTGGTTCTTTGGAAATGTCGTCACATGGAGAAAGCGCCGCGGGCCGGCTGGCGCAAGTTCATTCAAAGTGTTGGCTCGGCCTGGGCGGCGTTAATGACCCCGGTGATTATCCTTGGCGGTATTTATTCCGGGCTGATGACACCGACGGAGTCCGCCGCAGTGGCGGGCATCTGGGCCATCATTGTGGGTTTTTGCATATATCGCGAACTGAAGTTTACCGGCCTGTGGTCCGCGCTAAAAGCCACCGCCGTCACTACTTCCATGATTTTTGCGATTATTGCCATGGCCTCGTTTTTATCGATAGCACTCACCTATACGCGGTTTCCGCACAAATTAATCGAAGCGGTTATTGGTCTTGGCGTAACGCCGGTTCTGTTCATGATGGCATGTGCTGTTATCGTTCTGATTTTAGGCACATTTATTGAGGTGGTGCCGATCATGTACCTTACGCTGCCCATTTTCGCACCGATAGCAATCGCCTTGAAGATTGATCTTCTTCATCTAATGATTGTCTTCACCGCATTTGTGGGTCTGGGATTGCTCACCCCTCCGGTTTGCGTGGGGGCTTACACCGCAGCAGCGATTTCCGAGGAAGCCTCCCATAAAGTCATCAGAGCCATATTCCCTTTATTCTTTCTGGTCGGAATTGTTTATGGCTTG
>Ga0209536_100008790_pt1 | contig 15103 bp, 9 predicted proteins | sample DeeMarSeWOR28_12_FD_187461 | JGI IMG/M metagenome (GOLD analysis project Ga0209536, IMG submission 187461) | Marine sediment microbial communities from White Oak River estuary, North Carolina - WOR-2-8_12 (SPAdes) (version 2) | ecosystem: Environmental > Aquatic > Marine > Intertidal zone >...
ACACTGAGTTTCAACTATGACGAAGGGCTGCTTTCTGCCTCTTAATACATCCAGAGAGGCCATATACAGATTATTCGTCCTGACAAAATCTACGCAGAAATTTAATAAATTGACAGTATCTTCGCTCAACTCGCTGATCCTTTCATGATGGCCGCTTCCGGAAGCAAAAGGAGAATCCTTTCTGTTACGTCTCTTTACAGCATAGAAATACTTTTTCGCGATGCAAATGACCCGCCAGTCGTGGGGATTATTCGGCAAAAATTCCTGCCACAATAGATATCCCCTCTGGTGCCCTTTATAGACCGGCAGCCCCTGCTCTGAAAATGCCAGGTCGATTTCCCTCTTCGCTGCGATTTTGTCTTTTATCAGCCTTGTATTGAACGAGCAGGTCCCGCGGTTGGATTTTGAAACAAATGGATATTCGATCTTCTCCATTACCTCACACGCCTCATCCCTTGATGTAATATGCAGGGTTTCAGGCATCCAATCCTTGAACAGCTTTGACTGAGCTATCTTTTCATAAAAAAGCCGGGTCTCATGGACCCTTGGAATAAGGGTAACTTTATCTTTCTGCGCAATTACCTCGGCCAGTCTTTTTTCCCTCTCCATTTTGTGATACGTCACCCGAACAAATGCCGACATGTTTTCCCTGTTCGGAACTTGCCACGCAAAGCGAAGATTTTTAACCTTTATCCCGATGGCTCCAGCCGCTTCCTTAACATTCCTTCCCCACCCCCGGCCGTCGTTATAAACATACAATACATATTCGTTCATTTTCTTCACAGCTTATGCCTTGCCATTCCAAAGGTAATTGAAGCCGCCGTCGCGAATCAGCCCAACAATGAGGCTAAAAGCTTCATCACAAAGCATCTTGGTCTCAGACCATCTACAATCATTATTAAACTCAAATATTCTGCTTCTCGTTTCGCCAATACCGCCCCAAAAACATGAGGACTCCAACACGAAAAACCTGCCGTTCTCGCTTGAAGCCACATCTAATGCAGCAATAGAAAAACGGTATTCATCGAAGAACTTTGCAGAGAAATCCAATAAACGTTGAATTTCTTCGGTTAAATCGTCAATTCGTTCCCTTTTCCCGCTCCCAGAAGAAAACGGGACTTCCTCTCGATTGTATCTTTTTACAACATAAGCATATCTTTTTGTGAGAAAGATCACCCTCCAATCATAAAAGTGAGGAATAAACTCTTGCCAGATAAGATATCCCTTTTGTTTGTGCCCGTAATGGATAGGAATGCCTTTCCGGTGAAAAGCCTTTTTTGCTTCACCGGCAGCGGCCTTCTCATTGGCAATAAGCCTTGTGTTTTTTGAGCCAGATCCTTCACTTGTCTTTGACACAAAAGGATACTTCATCTTCTTGAGCTGATCCATGGCCTGCTCAAAAGAAGTAATATAAAACGTTTCGGGCATCCATTTTGAAAATAATTCATGCTGCGCGATCTTGTTATCGTAAAGAAACCCCTCACCAACAGTAGGCAACATCTTCACTTTCTTCTTGCGTGAGATTGCTTCAACAAGTTTCTTGTTGTCTTCCCTCATGCCCAGTGTATTTCTCATCCGGATAAACGCAATAACGCCGTCTTCATCGGGCACCTCTTCCGGAGAATTAAAAAGCCTGGCATCAACATCCTGAATTCGAGACGCCTCAACCAACCTCTTCCCCCACGAAGCAGTATCATCGTAAGCATAAATGATCGGTTTAGACATTGAAATAACCTCTGGCAATACTTTTCACGACAAGACCGAACATATCGTCCATCACAGATGAAGTTGGAACCCACTGATCTTTAACTTTTTCATAAACCACACTGCCAGAAAAAGCCTCATGAATCCAGCCGGAGGAAACCTCCAAGATCCGCGGAGCCAACTTTCCCTCCAAAACAATATCCAAGGCAGCAAAGGTCAAGTTAAATTCCCGTGCGAATTGTAGAGAGTAGTCAAGAATATTACGGCTCTCATTATTAAGAGAATCGACATTTTCTATCTTGCCGCTTCCCGAGGCAAAAGGAACATCAGGCCTGTTGTATCTTTTTGAAACAAAGGCGTACTTCTTGGCAATTATTCCGACACGCCAGTCATTGACATTTCCACGCACAAATTTCTGCCACAACAAATACCCTTTCTGCCTTTGACCATAATGCATTAATATGCCCTGGCCAGAAAAGGCCGATTTAATTTCCTTTCGCGCCGCAGCTTCATTTTCGATGAGCCTAACATTCTTGGAGCTGGATCCTTCACTGGATTTTGAAACAAAGGGACATTCGATCTCAGATAATATGGATTGGGCCTGCCGGGAAGAGGTGGTGTGCCATGTCTTGGGCATCCACTTTTTAAAAAGATTTAACTGAGCAAGTTTATTGTCATATAAACGACATTCATGGAGCCTGGGGATCATCAAAGCTCTGTCCTTTTTAGCGATTTCTTCCGCCAGACTTTTATTCTTCTCTCTGGTCTTAAGCGTGTTCCTCATACGAAGAAAAACAACAACATTTTCTTCATTAGGAACTTCCTCAGAAGAATTAAACAATTTCGCCTTCATTCCGTTCTTGAGGGCGGCCCCCACAAGACGATTTCCCCATGAGGCAGTATCATCGTAAGCATAAATAATTATTTCTTTAAGAGAACTCATTTTATCCCGGTAATTATGGAGCCGTAAGGGGTATCCCTCAGCAGGTAGCCGGCATCCTGGATAGACTTTCTTATATCATCTGCTTTCGCGAAATCCTTTTCCTTCTTTGCCTTAATTCGCTTCTCCGCAAGGTCGCTTATCTCCGGCGGGATCGAGCTTTCCTTCAGATCAAAACCAAGTACGGATCCAAGTTCCTGGATCTCCTTTTTTATCGCAACAAGATTCTTGGGGTCAGACTTCGACTTTATTAAGTCATGCGCAAGCGCGATCAAATTGAATTTCACAGCTATAGCCTCAGCTGTATTAAAATCACTGTCCATTGCGGCAATGAAATCTTCTTTCAACTTCTTGATTTCAGTAGAATAATCATTTTTGCCCTTAGGCTGAACTCCGGAAGAAATATAGGCGGAAATAAGATCGATGCCTTCCTGTAAGGTCATGAATTTATTCTCGATCGCCTTAATATCAGCATCGCTGTAATTGACAGGGCTTCGATAATGAGTGGAAAGCAGGAAAAGTCTGACAACTTGAGGATTGAACTTATCAAGAATCTCCTTTATCGTAAAGAAGTTGCCGAGAGACTTTGACATCTTCTCCTTGTTTATAGTCACAAAACCGTTATGGATCCAGTACTTCGCAAAGGGTTTGCCAGTAGCGGCCTCGGACTGTGCAATTTCGTTCTCGTGATGAGGAAAGACAAGATCAAGTCCGCCGCCGTGAATGTCAAAAGTCGCTCCGAGATATTTGGCCGACATCGAGGAGCATTCAATATGCCACCCCGGCCTCCCCTTGCCCCACGGACTGTCCCAAGACGGTTCTCCCTCCTTCGAGGCCTTCCAGAGAGCAAAATCAAGAGGATCCTTCTTTCTCCCGTCAACAGACACCCTGGCTCCAGCCATCATCGCCTTCTCGGTCCTTCCTGAGAGTTTTCCGTATCCCTTAAATTTCTTAACGGCAAAATACACATCACCGTTAACTTCATAGGCATATCCGCCTTTGACCAGTTTCTCTATGGTATTTATCATCTCCCTAATATGCTCAGTTGCTTTCGGGTACAAGTCCGCCGGAAGAACATTTAACTTGTTCATCATGTCGAAATAAACGTTGGAATATTTTTCCGAGATTTCCTTTATTGAAACACCCTTCTCGGCAGCTCTTTTGATAATCTTATCGTCGACATCCGTGATGTTTTGAACATATTGGACCTTGTAACCGGAGTACTCCAGATATCTTCGGACGACATCAAAAGTTATGTACGCCCTGGCATGGCCGAGGTGGGGCTGATCATACGGCGTTATGCCGCACACGTACATGTTGACCTTTTTCGGGCTGAGGGGTTCAAAGACCTCAAAATCCTTTTTTAAAGTGTTGTATATTTTAAGCGGCATCAGAACTTTCTAAGATTTCTCTTTAATCTTCCGCTCTAGTGAGGCGATCTTGTTGTTCATTTCCTCAAGCGCTTTGGCTATAGGATCGGGCAGCTCGCCGTGAGCAAGCGGCTCAACCTTGCGACCCTCCATTCTCACGATCCTCGCCGGGTTGCCGACGACCGTAGAATTGGCTGGAACCGATTTGGTAACCACGGCACCGGCCCCAATTCTCGAATTATCCCCGATGTTTATGGCTCCAAGCACTATCGCCGCGGCGCCAATGACAACATTATCCCCGATAGTCGGATGGCGTTTCTCTTTTTGCTTTCCGGTCCCGCCGAGCGTTACCCCCTGAAAGAGGGTCACATTCTTTCCGATCTCGGCCGTTTCACCGATTACCACACCAGCCCCGTGGTCGATAAAAAACCCTTTACCGATCTTAGCTCCGGGATGGATCTCGATCTGCGTCAGAAGACGTCCGATCTGAGAGATCAGCCGAGGAAGGACCGGTATCCTCATCCAATATACTAAATGGGCCAGCCTGTGGATCCACACGGCCCAGAGCCCCTGATACAAAAGAACCTCGAAAATATTCTTTGCCGCGGGATCCCTCTCAAATATCGCCTTTATATCACTGAACATGTTTCCTCCTACTTTCGATCAAAAAACGGGTTCTTTCCGGTTGCGGTCAGCGGAACTCCGTACGCCATTTTAACTTCTTCGCCGAGAAGCCCAAGCTCCAAAGCAGCCTTCCCGACACTGTACATAAGCCTGTTGTCAACTCTGTGGTCCGTTGCAACGCTCAAAGCGGAACCGATAGCTATCCCCAGATCTCCCGCGTTGAAAGCGCACATGGCCGGCAGGTTCTTTTCCCTCTCAGCGCATCCCTCAAAACCGCAGTAGTTGCACGCTTTAACTCCCGTTGACTGGCTCTTTGATCCCATAAGGACAATAACCTTCGAAAGTTTTATGTTCTCCGCATCCCTCAGAAAAAATGAAGCTCCAGATCTCTCTCCGATTTCCTTCATCTTCTCCGAAAGAGCGGAAATGGTGTCCCCCTTCACAATGGCAATGGAAATAAAATCAACGCCTCTTGCCTTAGGCGCCGTTCGAGCGGCAATACACATCTTCTCAGCTGCGGACTCTATGGCTTTTTCGTTAAACTCTTCGTCTCTGATCAGCATACAAACCTCTTTACTCCATCATTGTTTCTAGCTCATGAAGCTCAGCCGCGGCCCCCACCACAACAAGCGTGTCTCCCGCTTCAATCCTGGTTTTGGCGGCCGGATGGAGCTCAAAGGAGCCATTGAATCTTTTAACCGCCAGAACAGTCGCCCCCGTCTTCGACCTTATCTCGGCTTCTCCGATGGTCTTCCCCGCGATTTTTGAGTTCTTATCAATCTTTATCTCTTCAATGTTATGCTCCAGTTTTTCGCCCTTCATAACGGTATCGATGAAATCAACGGTCACGGGTTTAAGGACCATTGTAGCCATTCTCTGCCCGGCGATATAGTATGGCGATATCACCCGGTTGGCCCCGGCCTTTTTCAGCTTTTTCTCGGATTCAAGGCATGAAGACCTGGCGACAATATAAAGCTTGGGATTCAAGACCCTTGCCGTTAAAGTAACGAATACGTTCGCAACATCAGAATCATTAGCGGCAACAAGGCCCCTTGCGGTTTTGACTCCCGCGGCTTCAAGCGCTTCGTCCGACGAAGCGTCCCCAATAATATACGGTTCTCCCAGTTCATTGAGCTCCGTAGCAGTATCCGGTTTCATGTCTATTACAACGAATTTGATCTTGTGCGCCCTGAGATTCTCCGCAACCTCATGCCCCACCCTGCCAAAACCGCAAATTATAAAATGATTCTTGAGCTCCTTAATATTGCTTTCCATTCTTCTCCTCCTCCTGTATCCGATTATTTGCCCCTCAACTACGATCTCAATGAGTTGCCCCACGGTGTAAGCAACGGTGCCCACACCCATAATAATCATGCCTATGGTAAGAACCTTCCCCGCCGTCCCGAGCTCCCTTACCTCCCTGAAACCAACGGTACTAAGCGTTATAACCACCATGTAAAAGGAATCGAGGAGAGGTATGCCTTCCAGAAAATAATAACCGGTAACGCCAATGGCAATGATCAAGAATAGCAGGAACAGCGGAATTATCAGCCTGCCGAAGGGGTTCAGTCTAGTAAAAACCTTCTTCATTATTACTCCTTAAAAAGATAGACAGTAAAATCTCCCGAGTGATAATCGTGCCTCAGATCAAACCTCCCTGTTACCGATCGCACATATCGGACAATTTCCTCGGGCTTGAAATAGTAATAAATGCTTTCCTCGTTCCTGCCCCCGCCGGGGACGTAATAGATGCCGTTAGCGCTCAGGAAATTAACGGCCAAGCCAACATTGCATCCTTCGTACATCCTGAGCAGCATTTCCCTCACAAAAGCCTCATGCTCTTCAATCCCGGCGAACCTAATATTGAAAACGCCGCATGAGACAATAAAATCAAACTTCTCCGTAAAGTACCCGTCAAGAATGTCCCTGACGGCAAATTTTACTTCAGGAAACTTCTTCGAAGCGCCCTCGATAAGCTTCGGATTGATGTCATACCCTGCATAATCGATCTTCCACTTCTCAGGCAGCTTTCGCTTTTTTAAATACTCGTAAAAATGCCCCAGCCCGCAGCCGATATCCGCCAGAGAGAATCCGGGTTTTGGCCCCATCATCTCAATCAGCGAGAACAGAACATCATAGCGCGCCTTCTGTCCCTCGGGGTCCTTCCAGTCCAGCGAGCGGGTGTCATCCCCATACTTATCGTACAGGTCCTCATAGAACCTGACCATCCGCTCCTTTTCGGGCATTTTCATCTTATAACAACTTATCCTTGATCATGCGCTCGGCTATGAGCACCGCGTTGAGCGCGGCGCCTCGCCTCAGGTTGTCCGAAACAACCCACAGATCTATGCCGTTCGGAATGGAGATATCTTCCCTGATTCTTCCCACAAGGGTATCGTCAATGCCCTCGCAGTCAATCGGCGTCGGATACACCGCTTTAGACGGGTCATCCATAACCTTGACCGTGGGGAATTTGGACAGCATTTCTTTAACACGGGCAACAGAAAGCTTCTTTTCGGTCTGAATATTTACCGCTTCGGAGTGCCCTATCATGACGGGGATTCTCACGCAGGTCGCTGTAACTGCGATTGAATCGTCTTCCATGATCTTCCTGGTCTCATTGACCATCTTCATTTCTTCCTTGGTATAGGCATTATCCAGAAAGACGTCAATATGCGGGAAACAGTTAAACGCGATCTGTCTGGGCAGATATTTGACATTGACTTTCTGGCCTTCCAGAACAGCTTTAGTCTGCTCTTTCAACTCTTCAACGGCTTCCTTGCCCCAGCCCGAGGTTGACTGATAGGTAGAAACGACAATCCTCTTTATCTTTGCCTCGTCGTGGATCGGCTTAAGAACCAGGACCAGCTGAGCGGTCGAACAATTCGGATTGGCAATGATCCCTTTATGCTTTTTGATGGCATGGCCGTTCACTTCCGGAACAATGAGGGGAACTTCCGGGTCCATCCTGAAATGAGAGGTATTATCAATTACGACAGTGCCTGCTTTCGCGGCTTCCGGCGCGAATACCTTTGAAACCTTCGCTCCTGCAGAAAACAAGCCTATCTGTATCTCCTTGAAGGACTCAGGGTTTGCTTCTTCAACGGTATATTTCTTGCCCTTGAATTCGACTTCCGTTCCCGCGGTCCTGTGGGATGCAAGCGGCAGGAACTTATCAACAGGAAAGTCCCTCTGTTCAAGGACGTTCATCATTTCTTTGCCCACCATTCCGGTGGCGCCAAGCACAGCTACATTGAACTTTTTTGCCATAGAAATCCCTCTTTCCATAAAAATGGATTTCTTGCTATTATATCACAGAAAATTGGAGGGGACAAACAGGTAAATTAAGCGGTCGGGAATCCCGGGAGCAGGTCCTAAATATTCTGGCGGGCAACCTGTTCGAACAGCGTTGGGGCAACGAAACCGGCAAGCCTTCTGGCAACCCTCAATTCAATAAGATAATCAGCCGGATCTATCGCGTCTTCTTTGGACCAAAGCATCACAACAGACCCGAGAGCAATATCTGCCCCTTGCATATATATTGGGGCAACGAGAAGAGAGCCGTACCGCGAAGAGAGCTTCTTATTGAGTTTTATATCCGGGTCGCCTTTGTCGGCCTCAAAGAATTCATCCCTTCCGTTCGCAAGGATTATCGGGCCCTTTTTCGTGTCCGCGACATAAACAGTAAAGCCCTGCCTTATGCTCAAGAATATTGGCGAAGTGTCCTTTGAAATCGATAATGAAGCGTCGGGAACTTTTAATGAAAAGGTCTTGTCAATCGCGAGCTTGGGGCCCAGATTTCTGACAAAAGCGACGGCGTCCGGTTTAAAAAGGTAATCGATCTGGTCTTTTGACTTATCAAAAAGCTCTTTCAGGCTTTTCGCATCCTGCAGGACCCTGCCCTCAACGTTATGGTCAAACAGGTATCGCAGTTTCGGCTCTATTCGATCTTTCTGATCCAGGCTCAATTTACCGGGAATGGCTTTCATGGAAACGTCCCTTCTAGGACCAAGCAACGACCTGATCCTCTCAGGCTGTATTATAGCACCAAGACCCCGCATTTGACCAATTCTTGCTATTACTCTTCCGAAATTTGTTCTATCGGGCATAACAATATCCTTCCGGATAATTATCGAAATAATGCAGGCGGGATTTCAAAAAATTAGATTAAACCATTGACAAAATCTGCATGTCCACAGAATTAAGCAACAACGGTTTTACCGTCGGGGATATCGCGGGATCGGAAGAAATTACAGCCCTTCTTTCAAACAACTGCGTCAGCTGAGTACGATAATTGCTGTCGTTTACCTGAGTGCGATCAACATCGCCGAGCTCACTTAAAACGTTCAAGAATCTCTCGTCCCCGGTTTTGATGTAATTATAACGAGCCTGAGCGATATAAAACTCTCTCTGAGCGCCCATCTGCTCAATATTTGCCGGAGAGCCCTGCCCGTTGTCCTGAGCATCAAGCGCCTGAATGTATTCCCGCATGAAATTATGCGCATTGGCGTTATATAGTTCCACGTATTTCGCGTAAAACTTATTGTTCGTGTCAACAAGAATTTGATCTCCGTCCCTCCTGAAGCCAAGAACAGCATCTGAGCCTTGAATGGCCGAACCGTTCATTATTGATTCTACCCTGGCAACGCCTCTGAAAATGAGGACTTCTTCTTCGGCGTCGCTTCCTACCCGGTCAGTCGGATTAGCCATCAGCCATTGTTTAAACTTGTCCTGCATTCCCGCCTTGAGGGATCCGTCATCATTAAACATGTTCCTGATATCTTCATTTAATATCTCGCCTTCGGAAAGCCTTTCTTCCATGATGCCTCTGGAGAAATACCCTTCAGCAATATTCGTGGGGTCGAGGAAGTGCAGCATCGCGATCTGGTTTTGGATCGTCTTCTTTTCAAATTTATCCAACATCTGTTCTACAACGGGAGGCGTTGAATTCATCGGATCAGCAAAAGGATGTCTCGGCTTCAAACGCTCTCTTTGAAGAACCTCCCTGTGGATTGCCAAAGGATCGTTGTTCACCTGAACGTCAATTCTTCTGCCCATGGAATCAAGCAGTGGCGGATTGATGTTGTCAATTCTGCCGTAATCTCCGACCGCGGAATTTGTGAACCTGAACTTCTTTACTATCTCCGCGCTCACCCGGGGATCGTGGAAATCAGAAATGCCGTTCTGTTCCATAAACTTTAATGTATATTCGTAAACATCCGCCTCCCTCACGGTTTCCCGTTTCTCAGCGGTCGCTGAATGATGGCTTGTGCAGCTGATATAAACATTTCCTGTTTCAACTTCACCAAAATTCACTTCTTCACTAAGGTAATAATTAATTGTGGAAGAAAGCGCCTGATCCCATTCAAGGCTCGTAAAGAAGTTTTCCGGCATCGGCTGGCCGTTGTAAACCTGGTCTGAAATACCGGCCCTTCTAAGTGCCGCAGAGACAAGGGTCTCCGCAACCCCGGTTCTGAGGCCCCAGGCCATTCTAAAATCGTTCTGCAACTCTTCTCTCCTGATCTCGTCAACGACTCTCTGGGCATAAACATCTTTTGGCGAATTCACACCAGCATGATATGTATTGTCTAATCCAATAAAATCTAATAGATCCAGCTCCCAGGAAATGATGTCGCCGTCATGTTCGTCATCGACCTTTTCCACCCTCGCGGCAACCCTGGCGTCAAAAGTCTTCTCATAATCGTTTGTCAATAAAGATGCGCCCATATCAAAAAGCCACATTACAGCCAGGATACCGGCTGCTCCGTTCGCAAATCTCCCCACCCCGCCCAGAGCCCGCACGCCAAGGCCGCTTTCCGCAGTTATTCCCTTCGGAGCCAGTCTGGTCATTGTATAGCCGTATCCAAGCTCGACCGCTGAAGGAGCAACAAAAGAAACAACAAATGTGCCTCCGCCGCCGCGAAGCAAAGAACTCTGCTCAACACCAATGCCGGCCATCAAGTGATCATATGCGCTGCCGGCAAAGTGCATTACGCCAAGGCCCTTGACAAGATTAATGGAGAATCTGGCAAAGTTGCCTGCCGCGGCTTTGCCTATTCCGAACCTGGCCGCCCTGGTAGTATCCCTCGCAAAAAGAGTTCTTATGGTTGACATTGATGTCCTGGCTTCCAAGGCTGCAGCCGCCGGCCCCTGGGTAAAAAGTTTGGTTCCGTAAACATTCCCTGTATGAGCAAGACCAAGAACAAACGTGAAACGCAGATAAGGATTTTCAATTCCAAGCTCGTGAGCCACTTTCTCCGCGCCAAGAAGGGTAATAAGACCGATAGCAATACCTATCGATCCGCTAATAAGCATTTGCCTTGAAGCCTCGCTTGGATTTTCCTTATAAGCTTCCTCCGCCTTACGATATTCTTCAATGCTTCGCAGAAACTCTTGAACCTTCGCTTTTTCTTCCGGAGTTTGGGTAGAAGATTCGTTAAGCGCTTTTATCGAAGCAATAACTTCCGGATTAGAGATCATTCGTATAACGGCATTTGGATCAAGAACGACTTCCGACTGATTTCCGGAAACCTTACTAGACACAAGCTCCATAAGCTGCTCAGGAGTCTTTATTCCGGCAAGGTCGGCTTCCGGAATGCCTGATCTCCTGGCCACTTCCATGAGCGCCTCGAATTCTTTTGGACTTACTTCACCGGGAGCGGCATTTTCTATTTTCTTCGACCCCTCAACTTCTCCAACTTCGCCTTGTCTGGGAGACAAATTACTCTCCACCGCAGGAGTCTCCTGTCTTACCTGCGGACCGCCTTGTCCGCGAATATTCCTGCCTTTGATATTGTTCCCGCTTGCCGTTCCGGAAACATCAACTACACGAATCTTTGATTCGTTCTTGCCCGGGTTATCCACCTTCACATTGTTCAAATGAGCATCAAGGTTCTTGAGAAACTGTTCCGGAGACTGCGACGGATCAAACTGCGCTACAACAGCATCCGCATGTATGCCAAAGAACGCCGGAGTCTCTCTTACCACAGCTTCAGGCAATGCTCCATTTTTACGAATATATCTGTCAATATATATGCCCGGGATCTTAGGATCGGTTATCTTCTCAAATTTTTCTAGAACTCCAGGCATTCTCACTATTTTCGCGTCCGCCATGCCTTCAGGAACATTAAAGCCATTCGCTCTCAGCATGGCACCCGTAGGAACCTCAAACATTTTTGCGATTTCCCAGATCGGCCTTCCCTCAGAATTTCTGTAAACATATTCGGTGCGTACCCTAGGATCCAAAACTGAATTAACATTATAAACTTCGTATCGTTCACCGTTCTGCCCAACAACTACTCTCTTTCTGCTCTCAAACTCGCGTAATAGTTCAGGATCCTGACTAATGTGCTCTCTCCAAACCTGAGAATCCTCCAAATATTCCGCCTTTACTTCAAACTCCAACGGGTTCTCCGCTATGTCATTAAGCCTGGCCTGGAAATCTTTATACTTGGCGGCAAATTCCTCCGGTGTCCCATCAAAAACTATTGGAAATTCCTCACTTCCTGAACCCATCCTGTGCGGGATCACCTTGTCCCCATAAACATCTACTATGGCGGCAGGGATCCTGACCTGGACAATAATATCCTGCATAATCCGTCCGGCTTTTCCGTAAGAAGAGACAGCACCAATCGCGTTCCCGTCCAGCAACGCAACGGTAACAGTTCTGCCTTCTTTTGCCGCTGTATTAAGATAATCCATGAAAGCGGCACGGGTAAGCAGTCCGGAGGTAGGATCAACAAACTTACTGAAAAACAGGGGCCTCAATTTTTCTTCCGTTAAACTACTTGGGTCAGCCCCCTCACTGATCAATTTTTCTTTAATGAGATTCATTTTTTCCTTCGCAAACTCAGACTGGGCTGCCTCGATCCTACTATTTAGCCTGTCAGATTCGTGCGTAATCAATCTCGCCGCAGGATCAACAGCCTTCAAATGCACCGGAGTATCTTTCATCTCCGGGCGCCACTCCCTGTTGATTTCGTATGTTCGTTCAAGAATCGAATCAACGAATTGATTAATCGTCAGAGGATTCGTTCTTCCGTCATAAAGAAGAACCCTTGTCCTGATTTCTCCTAATTCTTCAAAACCCACCCTCTCTAGGCGAGCTTCAAGACCTCTCTGGAACTTTACCATTTGCGCTTCATTAAAATTGCCTTGAACATCAATTATGAACGATCCGTCGCGTTGAACCTTTGCCGTAACTCCCTGCTCCCTGAAATACCCCTCGATCTCCGCATTGAACCTGCTGATAGATTTATCTCCTTCATGATGTCCTTTCAAGTCGTTGATCAGTTTGACCCCGGAAACATTAAGAAGTATAAAATTGGATTTTTGGTTCAGCCGAGGCTTCATGCTCTCTATGAACGAAGCAAAACTCCTGCCCATGTAAAGATCGCCGGACTGGACCCTGCTTAATTCATCAGCATATGAGTTTATTATCTCTGAAGTCTCGATGCTCTGAGTAACCTCGGCAACGTTAAGGCTGGAAATTGCCTCATTGCTGCTCGCAACCACAACAAAACCCGATCGCGGATCAGCCGAAGACATCGGAATAACCTTTACGTTTTCCGGAAGAAGCCCTTTCTTTCTGGCAAACCGTTCGAAAGCCTCAGGACTTTCAAATTCCATATCAAGATACTTGCTTCCCATCGCGGAATTAGTATATGAAAGAGCAAAATTGCCGTTTGATCTCCTGGAAAAAGAAAAGGCTGACGTCTGCGCCTCACCATAAATGCTCGTAATAAGATCCCCCACAGCATTTCTGGTATTCACCCCTGCTCTTGAAGAAGCAAAGATTCCTTCACCAAGAATGATTTCCGGATTTCCGCCCCTCTTCCCCCCGAACCTCGGAGAGAGGTTCTCCATTCTGCACTCATACCCGTTTACAAGGGTTTTGATAAGATTAATCAGCGATAAGTCGTTGCCCAAGAACATTCGGGCTCCTTCTCTCTGCGCTGATGTGCCGGAGGTTGTGCTATTATCCGTGCTGAAGGAAACAAGAACTCCTCTTTCCAGGAAGAATTTCGCGGGATGGGTCTTAAAGTTTAAGGCGCTCGTCTGAGTATTGCTGCTGGGGCAAGCCTCGATAACGATCCCCTTTCTCGCCATGAGTTCCAGTATCGAGTCTCGCCACGAAACGAGTTCCGCGCGGTATCCCTCCCAACCCCTTTCAACCATCCTATTGAGCTCTTCGGCCTCCAGTCCGGGATTTTCATGATCAAGCTTTGCTCTGTATTCTTCCTTCACCTTACTCTTAACAGCCGGATCATTAAAATCAATTCCGAGGATCAAGCCATGACCTATCCTCACTGCCCCCATATCGATAGACTTGGCAACATTGCCAAGGCCCTGTTCAAAAGTTATAAAGTTCTCCCCCGCGTGCACGGTTAGGCGAACATTAATGCCAAGCTTCTTGAGCTCTGTTCTAACATGATCAAAGGCTTCTTTATATTTTGTGGGATCTGAATAAAATTTATCAGAATACCCATAAGCTTCTCCCGAAGTAAGGTTCATGTTCCCGCCGCGGGCGATAATTTCCGGGCCGCAGGTGTCAAGAGATATAATAATGTTTTTTATCCCCTGCGCCTGAAGCGCCTTCGCGTAATCAACAACAGCTCTCGCCTGATCCATTGCCGTCCATCTGCTTTCATCCACGATCTCTAAATGGTATTTGCCGTCTTCCGGCCGTGCCCACTCAGACTCGGTCGGCATCGTCGTGTTCCATTCAACAATCGCCTTCACGTCAAGCTTCCCGCCGGAATCCAATCTTGCTCTCTCAAGACCTCTTGTATAGGCTTCCATTACCTCAGCGACGCTCATTCCATCCTTGAGCGGAGAAAATCTGAGTTCGAGAACCCTGTTGCCGTCTCGGTATTCCCTCATCGCTATCGCATAAGCCGCGCCTTCAATATCTGCTGCGCTTGTAAACAATTTGCTGACGAAACCGCCGACCTTTAAATATTCCTGAAGGTCTCGGTTGCCGTATTCCGGTTCGTAAATTAATAGATGAGAAAGAAGGTTCCTGGCGGTCTGATACCCTTCGTTCGAGGGGTTTTGAAGAGTCTCAAAAACTTTCTCCATTCTAAACTGGCCGTCCGTTTGATCATAAAAGCCCAGCTCGGAATAACGGCCGAACTCGTTCTTCGTCTCCGGATTATTTTCCAGCAAACCAACAAGAGCCTTTGTAGCTTTATTCGCTCTTGTCCAGTCATAATTCGCCCCGTCGGCAAGACGCCTTCCGCCGAGCTCAATAGTATAATCAATTGGAATGGATCTCGTGGGATGAATGTGAAGCTGACCCTTGGGAATGTAACTGAGAACAACCTCCATGTTTCTCGCGGCAGAACCCTTATTTTCGTGAAGATCGAACCAGGCCCTTAAACCTTCCGAGTCGCCATGCATGGCCCTTTCGACAAAAAACTTTGTAAGCTCATTCGCGATGCCATCTACGCCTCTTGCATTATAC
>Ga0209536_100008792_pt1 | contig 15101 bp, 23 predicted proteins | sample DeeMarSeWOR28_12_FD_187461 | JGI IMG/M metagenome (GOLD analysis project Ga0209536, IMG submission 187461) | Marine sediment microbial communities from White Oak River estuary, North Carolina - WOR-2-8_12 (SPAdes) (version 2) | ecosystem: Environmental > Aquatic > Marine > Intertidal zone >...
ATCTCCGGGTTGAGGTCGGCGAGCCAGTCCCGCAACGACATCGCGAGCGCGTAACAACCCCCGTCCATGAACCCGAAGCCAGGCATCAACGACAGCGCACCATCGCTCTGGCAGAGGTCTTGTAGCGTCATTCCGAATCGCTGGTGATTGCGAATCGACCCGAGTGTGATTGTTTGCAGAGACATGCGCCGCGGGTAATCTTGTTGCCAGTCGCAGACCGACTAACTCGTACCACCACCGCGATGCTGTAACGCCATCGACGATGCGATAATTCGTCCGGAGACGTCGCTGTCGAGCCCACGTGCGGCGTTCAACTCATCGGCGTGTTCAGAGGCCTCGTCGTAACTGTCGGCGTGACAGAAGAACAGGGGAACCGGGCTGTATCCGCGTTCGTTCGCGACCACGATGCAAAGGCCGTATCGATCGATCTCCTGGTCGATTCGCGGGGCGTAGCACCAGAACTTGCCTCGGTACTTTGCCTCGATTTCGAGCTCGCTCGCGGCAAGCGTGGAAAGCTTATGTATTCCCATCTGAATCCTCCGTATTAATAGACCGCCACTGACCACCGCGTAGCAATCGCACCTCGGCAGGGAAGCGCCGACAGTGCTTGGCAAGATCGTCGAGTGTCAGGGTGTTGTGGAACGATTTGATCCGCCGCGACTCGGCAGGCCAGGAAGCGGGTTCCATCCACTCATCTGGCTTCAGCCAGCGCAGCAGTTGGGCCGCGGTGCGAAAGTGGGCAGACGTGGCAAGGTAGCCAAGATCATTGGTGAGTGTGACGCCTTCAAATTGCAGGCGGTCGCGGGGCGGGATGTTTTCCAGCAGACGAATCAACGGACTGTCCGGCTGAATCACATGTGGCAGCTCACCGGTCGCCTGGTAGCGCATCATCGCCTCGGGCCTGCGCATCAATAACTTCATTTGGATTTCGTATTTGCTCACGTTATTACCTTCCCTGCGTCATCATTGTGTGGCCGTATAGGAAAACAGTATCCCCCGGTTTCACGAACCTGCTCGCGTGAAACCGGGGCATGTTCCTAGCCCAGCGAGGCAACCAGATGGCGCTCTGTTCCAACCGAAACAATGAACTGCCGGTCTTTCAGCAAATCAGGGTCGATCGAGAGCTTGCGAAGCAGGCCATTCAGGTAGGCTTCGGGCGAATCGGCCCGTAGCGACGAGATGAGGTTCCACAGGTCGGTATCGTCGGCGTCGAGCTCCTTGTCAGCCCAGCCGTCGAACTCATCGGTGTAGTTCGCTACCTGCTGGCACAAGTTCCGGCTGTCCTCTTCCTTCAGTGGTACGACAAGAAGTTGATCGATGCCGTCGTAGAACCCGTAGGCGTCAGTAGTCGCGACCGGCAAGATCGGCAGCTCGCAATCTTCTTGAACACTAAGCTCAATCCGTACCCGATCGCACAACACGACATTAGGCCAGATATACTCGCCTGTGAAGCGGGCTGGTTTCGTCTCGCCTTCGAGCGTGTAGCTGATGTCGTAGTCCTGCAAATCAATGGTGCGCTGCCATGCGGGGTGTGTTTTCGGTACTTCGCTGCGCAGCACGCCGTAGCCCTGTTCAATCGCGTAGATCGAGAGCGCGGGTTCGCGGTCTTCCGTACTGTCGTCGATCTCGCAAATAAGGTGCGTATCAGCGCCGGGCAACGCATCCCCGTCCCAATCGACGAGATATTCACACTCTTCATCAGTTCGCAACTGGTAGATGGGCCGGTCATAACGCTGCAACATGCTGGCGACGAGAGGCGCATCAGACAACAAATCCGCGCAATCTAGTGTCCCGCACAGTGTCCAGTACCGCTCGGTGAAGCACAGGCGATCAAGTTGGGCATGGAGATCACGCAAGCGACTGCTAAACACCTGTTTGACTGCCTCTCGCACACGCGCTACCTGATCGCGGTGATCAACGAGTTGCGCGCGATCCGGCACACGGGGGCGAAACGACTGTTCGTCGAGATGAACGATGCCAATATCACTGGAGCTGTGGTCTTGATCGATTGGTAGCCCCTGAAAGTAGAGAGCAGGACAATTCCACGAAAACTTGGGGTATCCGCAACTCTCGTAGTCCTTGAGGAAAGTGCGCCCGATGTCCGTTTCCAGAAACGGCAAACCGCTGTCGAGGGCGTCGGGGCGAGGCAGTTCTTTCCCCTGGTAGAACACTGGCACCGGGAAACCGCGCACCAGTCGCTTGCATGTCGCTTCCCACAGGTCGTCGGGGGTCGCGGGGTACTTGTCGCTGTCGAGCATCAGTCGAATTTCGGTGCCGCGGTGCCGGTGTCTGTCGGTAATTTCGACCGGGCGGAATTCGAGTACGTCCTTGGTGAAGAACGCCACTCCCTTGTCGTCGCTGCGGATTTCCACGAAGCTGGCGGCAAACAACATGGCGGCGGCGCCGATGCCAAAAGGCCGCTCGGCGATTTGGGTCATATCATCCCAACCGCTTTTACCGATACAGAAGAACGCGCTGAAATCGAAGGTCGCCGTGCCATTATCGCGCACAACGAGCTGGTTAAGCGCAGGCTTGTAGTGAATGTCGATGCGGCTCGCGCCGGCGCGTCGGGCGTTTTGCAGCATTTCGGTCAGGAAGGTGTGCTTGCTGGTGAACTGGTCGGCAAGCGTGCGCACGATGCCATCGCGCGACACATCGAGGGTACAGGTCTGTGTCATGGTTCTCTCCGAGGGTTATGGAGAACCATTGTCTGACACAAAATCTAATCTGCGACCGGGTTGATGGCGAACATTTCCTTACCGCGCAGGATGACGAGATCGGCCCGCTTCACCGGGCTTTCATTGTCGGCACGAAAGAAGAAACCGTGGACAAACGGGTTATAACGTACGCGAACGGCCTTGCCATCGGAAAGATAGCCGGAGACGTCACGGTCAAGATCCGAGTCGCCTTTAATCATGGCGTGGACATTCCGCTGTCGGGCTTCGACTGCTTTGCGGTGCCCGGCGGGTTGCACCCGAAATACCGCGTTACGGATTAACACGGTATCAGCGTGCCGAAAGAGTCGCCCGTAGCGGGGGCCACTGGCGTGAAGGGTGCTTAGGCAGTTCTTCTGTAGATTGCAGTAGGTAAGAAGCAGCATGCTAAATCGCCTGGTATGAAAAAACCAAACGATCTCATGGGCGCCACTGTCTACAAGAGATTGAGAGGAATTACTGTCGATCCAGGACAGAAAAGTCGAGCCGTTTCTGTTCTCCGTAGGAATCGAATACGCCCTCAGACGGACGAACCGCGACATAGTGTATGCCGACGGTGCGATCCCCGATCATCCGGTGGATGGCGACGTGCTTGCCGCAGTAATCGAGCTTGAGGCGACGCTCCAGCTCGACGATGGAATCACAAGAAGTATTGTTGCCAAAATCGCGGATCAAAAATCGAATGCGAGAGTTCATATTGGTCAGCCCATGAAAACTGATACTCTATCACTGAAACACCCAAGCACTGCTTTATACCATCAACCAAAAAAAACGCTAAACTCTTTATTGCACCACCCACAGACAACTTGAATAGACTCACGGCGACGAGGGAGCGATGACACAAGGAAGATTGATATTGTTAGCTTTTTTAGCGGTCATGACGACTACCGTCCAGGCCGAAGTATCACGAAAGGGGTCTCGCATGATTCTCACTCAGCCAGGTATGCCCTGGCGGGTATCGTTTCCGGCCGAGGGGTTCGAAATAAAGGTAGTACGTAAAGACCCCTTGATTTCGCAGCACTACTATTTCTTTGTCAACGAGTCATCCGGAATCACGGTATCCTTCTTTGTGGAACCGGCTACGCGATGTCATGACTCGATCGCGTGTCGTGATTTGTACTGGCAGAATCCCGGGCCGTTTATCCGAAACCCGGTCGCGGTACGAAAATTGAAAGCTGGCCCGTTTGCCGCGGTCGAGTTTATTTTACCTGAAGTCCAGGGCGTTCCGCTCAAGCAGTACAATTTCTCCGGCCACGTTGTCCGGGACCAGTACTGGCTCGACATGCATCTGTCCCGCTCGCTGTTCGACGATCGCGCCCGGTCGCAGATCGACCAATTCGTTCAGGCCGTTCGGATCGAGGCGGTGCCGCCTGCAGAAAAGCCGGGAAAGCGCCCGAAAAATACGAAGCAACTGGCCCCAGTTGCGCACCTGGAAGCAGGTTTGGTAGAGTAGCGGCCTCAGGAAAAGTCCTCCCAAAGGAAGTCCTGATTTTTTAAAGCCGGCTTTGCCGGCTTTTTTCTTGCCCGGAAAACCCCTCACTGCTCCATGAACCGCTCGCCGGGGGTGTCGGCGTCACCGTCTTCGACAGTGATAATAAAAGGGAATGCCTCGTGGTCGTCCGTCGAAAACGAGTGCGCCACGATCGAGCTGTCGTTGACGTATTCAACACCCTGCATGAACCCGGTGGCTTGTTCCTGGGTTCTGAACCGGAACAGAATGGTTGCCATGGCGGTCACCCTCCAGCCAGCAAGTCTGCGGTGAGTGGGTTGCCGGCCTTCTCGTTCACATCATCCAGCACGGTACGAAGGTGAGTCTCGGCGGCCTGCAGCGCGGTACGGTAGTTGTCGCCAATCCGCTGCACCGCCTCGTCCCGGTCTGGCCGAATCGACTCCATGATGCGGGCGCCCTGCACGACATGTTGGTCGCGGAACACGATGTAGCCGGTCGGCGAGGCCTTGATGCTGTATCCCTTGCCCGACAGGAAAGCGAGCCGCTTGTTCTCGGTACTGTTTAGGTACTGGTTCATGTGACCTCCAGAAAGGTTGGTATGACCAGTGTCCGATGTAAAATGCAATCTGCCACCAGCCCACGATCCGGAGCAGCAAAGCCATGGCCAAAAAATCAAAAAAGGCGATAAACAAGAAAGCGTCCAAGAAAGTCGCGAAGCGACGTGCCGGTAAGAAAGTCGCGAAGCGAAAAACGGCGACTAAGAAGGTGAAGAAGGCGCTGCGGCGAGTCAGCGGGTATCGCGAAAGCTCGTCGGGACTAATGGTACCGGATAGCCTGGCAACGCCCGTGCCGCCATCCAAATTGCAGGCCGGGTTTACCAGGGCCAGAAAGGAAATCAATGCACTGGTTGACGAGCTGGTCGCCAACATGACCGAGGACTACCGCATCAGCGAGATCGAGTTGGCCGCCAGTTTTAGCGCCGACGGAAAGTTTCTCGGTATTGGTGTGGGTGGGGCCGCGACCATTACCATTCGCATCGCGCCACAGAGATAAAAAAAAGGCGCACAAACCGAAGTGAGTGCGCCAAGGAGGGGAGGAGAGAAATGTCTATTCTATTCTTAACAGAAGAGGTCTCAGGTATCTGCTAAAAAGGAATCTCCGGTAAGCCAAGGCTTTCCATCTCGGCTTCCGAGTAGGAGGCGGAGCCAGACGATCCACCGTTGGCGCGACCGAGCATCTGCATGTTCTGCGCCACCACTTCCGTGGTGTAGCGGTCGTTGCCATCCTTGTCGGTCCATTTGCGGGTCTGCAAGGAACCCTCGACATACACCTGTGAGCCCTTCTTCAGGTATTCGTTGGCGATTTCCGCGAGACGACCGAAGAACACGATACGGTGCCACTCGGTTTTCTCCCGTTTCTCGCCCGTACCCTTGTCCTTCCAGCTGTCGGTCGTGGCAATGTTGACGTTGACGATCGATTGTCCGCCGGGGGAGCTACGGAACTCCGGGTCTTTGCCCAGGTTGCCGATCAGTTGTACTTTGTTCAAGCTAGCCATTGTTTACTCCTTTTCGTAGTTAAGTTGACTAATGTTCATTGATAACAATGGAACAGGGATAGAATCGCACGGGTTAACCGGTCTGCAAGCCGCTGTCACGGGCGGCGATGATGAACGCCGAAAGCATCATGGCTAATGGAAGGGAATAGCCGTACCCGCTTAACACCCGAGCCAGCCAAGATGGGGTACGCCACTCCCTGGTAAGCCACGCACTCAGCAAATTACGGTCGAGCTCTTTGTCCAGCAGATGGTAGATCGTGACTGAGCCCAACGTGGTCAGAAACAATCCCCAGTACGACAACCCCAATCCGTCCGCCATGGTCACCCCCAACAGCAACACCAGTCCCTCGGCGACACGGGTACGCCGGTAGGACGGGTTGCCGTTACTCGTGGATGGCCGACGAAAGCTCACGGAATTTCGAGAGAGGTAGTTCCAGCACCTCGTAGGAGGCCGACTTGTGCAGCGATGTTACCGTCTCGTCCTGGGAGTGACCGCTGTTACGGAGGATCGCCGACAGCACTTGCAGACGATCACCGGTCGTCAGCATCTTGTTCTCATCCAGTGTTTCACTGACCGCCTCGAGGGCGCGCTGGACGGCCATGTCATTCGGGCCGCGGTAGTCGAGGACGAACCCGGTATGGCGCAACGTGTCGAGCAGGTCGCAAATGGTTTTGATAGACGTCATAAACTGTATCTTTGAATCACTGGCGCAAATTCTAAGGCACAGATAGCGGGAAACACGGCGGCAAAACTGGGCCTTATCGGCCGAATTACCGAAAAGAATGAGAAATTGGCACTTTCCCGTCTAGGTGTTGCGGCGAAATAGCCAATTTGGCAATCTACAGGGGCTTTTCTCCCGCAAGGGTTGCCTGACGTTCGATTCGTCGTTCCCAGGCCGTTGACCAGGTGGAATCTATCCGTGCTTGCCACGGTTGTTCCCGGGATAACCTGGTCGTACGCAACTCCACTTCCCAAATCATCCATGCAATCCATTCGTGCGCCCAAAATTTGGCGCGGAGGACACCATGACTACGCTCAAACCGCGTAACGCGTTTGCGTGCGATCCAATCATGCGCAAAGGCGGAGCACATCGTAAATCAACCAAAGCTGAACGTGCGGCGCAGAAGCGACGAGTTCGTCGTGAAGTCGACAACGATCTCAGCAAAGGAGGGCACTCATGACATTACTGGCTTTTCTGGAATGGACGGGCGCCCTCACCGGCCTGGCCGGCGCCGCGTTGCTGGCAACACGGACGCGTGCTTCCGGATGGGGTTTCGTCCTGTTTCTCGGATCGAACCTTGCCTGGGGAACGTTCGGCTGGCTGAGTGATGCAATGGGGCTTGTCGTAATGCAAATCGGTTTTACCGCGACTAGCCTCTACGGCATTCACAACTGGGTTTGGAAGAATCCCGGTCGCTTTACTGGCCGCACCACTGTGCCGGAGGTGACCTGATGGACGCTTCCAGCCGGGAACTGCAGGTGTACTGTACCAGACCGCCAATTGGCGTTTATCGCCAACCGGGCGGACCGAACAGCCTTGATACCCCGTCGCCGATCTGGGCAATCCGGACGTATCAGGACAACTGGACGCAGGTGCTGATCAAGTTCCTTAACCGGTGGTACATGTGGATCAATGTAAATCCGGTTCACGTTGGCCTCCACCAAAAAAGCGAAGACTGATCGTTTTTTCCTGGCACCTTTGGTGCCGGGTTTTTCATATTCAAAGCACGTGGGATCAATCTCCGGCGTGGGTAACGAGTTCCAACGGTTCCGCTGTCCGACTTCTCATACTGAGAGACAACCAGCGCTTACATTTGCTTGCGATATATTGTCCAGGCCGTTGACTAAAAGGATGCACTCGGTGGCTCGCACCGGTGCATACGGGAACCTTTAGTTAAACGCATTACTTTCCCGAACCACACGGGTGCATTTCGCACTCACTTCAACCACTCCATGATCGACCAAGCTGGCCGCGCTTTTTTCACGCCGGTCGTTGGACGGTCGTCCATTCAGTACCCGGAGGAAAATATGGACATGATCAAGGAGATCAAAGCACAGGCAGCCGGCAAGTGGTCGCAAATCCTGTCGGACTTGGGTCCTGACGATGTCAGGGAAGCCGTTGCTCGTTTTCCACGGCATACCTGGTGCCCGGTTCACAAAGGAGTCCACGGCGACGCGTTTCGCTTGCTACCGGACTTTAATGAAACCGGCGCGGCAGTATGCAACACCTGTGGAACGCAAAGCGACGGGCTCGCTCTGTTAGCGTGGTCCAATCACGAGCCGCTGCGCGACGTCATCAACGACGTTGCCGACTGGCTTGGGATAGAGCGCAAACGGACCGGGAATCGAGCGGACCGAGACACGACCAGGCGAACTCCTGTGCCACCGCCCGAGCCCACGGTAGCAGAGCCGAATCCAGGCAAGATCAAGCGCCTTAACAGCGTCTGGTCAGAAAGCCTGCCGGCCCATCACCCTGATGCGGCACCGTTACGCCGCTACTTTGTCGCGCGAGGGGTGGCGATGGAATCGATACCGAAAGTTATCCGGTTTCATCCCGACCTCGATTACTTCGAACCACAGTCTAACGGAAAGCAGACGCGTTACGTTCGCGTGACGTCCGCTCCCGCTATGGTGGCGCAAGTAACCGATAAGGAAGGCAAGCCTGTGACCGTGCACCGCACCTATCTGCAACAGGACGGGAGCGGTAAGGCGGAACTTGGCACCACTGTCGACGGCGAACCGCGTGATCCGAAAAAGATCATGTCGCCCGGCGTGCCGGGTGCCAGTAGCGGGGGTGCGATCCGTTTGTCCCCGCTGGTCGGTGATGTCTTGAGCGTGACCGAAGGGATCGAGACGGCACTCGCCGTCAAGACGGTCACAGATCAGCCGGTCTGGGTAGCGATCAGCGCAACCAACATGCCGCGGCTGATCGTTCCTGACACGGTAAAGCGCGTCAACATCTGGGCGGATTGGGATTTTCCCAAGACAACCCCTGATGGGCGTGTGGTTCGTGCCGGGCAAGACGCTGCACAGGCCTTGGCCAACAGGCTGGCCGAGCAGGGCATCGTTGCGGTGATCTATTACCCACCGTCACTCGGGGTGACTGGCAAGGGGTATGACTGGTTGGACGTCCTGAATAAAAAGGGCGCGCAATCGTTTCCCCCTCGCAAGGAACTCGAAGCCATCCATCGTTGAAGGAGAAGAGTATGAAACCTGATACATCAACAGTCCTCAGCCCTGATATGGCTAACGCCTTTGTCGAGCACAGCCTGAAAGCCAGGTTCGTGCGCGAAATCGATTGCCAGAAGGAATCAGACAAGTGTGTGCGGCTGTATCGTCTTCCGGACGATACCTTCGTCACCCTGTTTCCAGACGGCAACATCGAATACCTGTCTACCGACGAAGGTTGGGAAGAAGATATTCGGTGGCGTTACAACCAAGCAGCCTGAGGAGGCAATCATGGTAATTGTCGAAAACAGAAAAACCGGAGTGATGCATAAGTTTGACAACGGTATCGCCGCCGCCCACTGGGTTGCGGCACATACCTTAACCAAGCCGATACTGGAGTGGAACATCTTCGTTCCTGCCACATCGGATCTCTATGACATCGCCCAAAAAATTCGTGAAGAAGGCTGGGCTAACCCGGTTGTACCGAAGTCCGCCTGATCACGTCTTCCTGATGATCCATTACACCCGGCTTTGCCGGGTGGTTTTTTTCTGCTGCTTGTTTATTCCCGGTATCAGAAAAAAGCCAGTCAGTACCGATCAAAATTAATGAAGTTTAGACAAATTTGGCCGGTGAGGGTGGTTTTTGCCCACCAGAATACAAACCAATAGCCGCTACTATATCGGCCGAGTAAGGAGAATATTAATGAACGATACCCTACAGAAATATAACTTGGCGCCGGTTCAACCAGCGATCAAAAAGCCCCGGTTGCACCAGCGATCCGCGCTGTCGCGGATATTGACTACTTTGTTGCGCACGGATCGCGCCCGTGTCTATCAGCCCTGCGGGACCGGCAAGACCCTGTTGATTCCCTGGGTAACGCAGAAGATGCGGGCCGAAATCACCGTGGTGTTCACGCCAACACTGCTCTTGGCAAGGCAGACGGCCTTGGCGTGTATCCGGGAGACTGAACTGGATGCCGAATGGTTGTGCCTGTGCTCGGACACCGATATTAAGGTCGCTGCTCACGACGGGGTAGCCATGACGATCGAAAGCACCACTGATCCAAGTCGCGTCAATCAATACCTCTCTGCCGCAGGAGACAAGCCGAAGGTATTGCTATGTACCTATGCATCACAAAACGCATTAAAAGAGGCAGCCGGTGGCGTCACTATTGATCTCGGGATCTACGATGAAGCGCACCGGACCGCGGGAGATCTCAATAAGTTGTACGCGCTGTCGCTATCAGATGAAAACGTACGCATCCGAAAGAGACTTTTTCTTACTGCGTCCCCTCGCCATGTCGTGCAACTGGACGACGACAACGAACCGGCTTACAGCATGGATGATGAAAGTCAGTACGGGCCTCTGGCGTACCAATTGTCATATGTCGATGCAATCGACCAGGGATTGATCGTACCGCTTCGCATAGTGGTCCATGTGGTTGATTCAGCCAAAATAGAGAGAGGTCGCTTGAGCACGACGGGCGTGACATTAGCGGAGCAGTCAATGAACGCTGAGCGTGTCGCGGCCTGTGTCGCGACCGAGCGGACAATGGAAGAGTACGGGATAAGCAAGATTATCAGTTACCACCAGACCGTGGAGGAGTCGCGTCGATTTGCCGACACGATGAACGCTTACATGAAGGAGAACAATCGAGTATTCGAGGCGGATTACGTTAGCGGGCAGCAGCGACCGAACGACCGTGCGAAGCGAATGCAAAAATTCTCGCAGAGCGACGCTGGATTGATCGCGAACGCCAGATGCCTGACGGAAGGCATCAATGTTCCAGATGTTGGAATGGTCGTCATAACGTACAACAAGTCGTCGCCTGTCGAACTCGTGCAGGTCGCGGGTCGGGCCGCCCGCAGCGCGGAAGGGAAGAAAGAAGGGGTTGTACTCCTGGTTATGCCGGTTTACCGCGAGGAAAACGAGAGTATCGAGGCCGCCGCAGAGCGCCAGACGTATACCCCGGTATATCGGATACTGCAGGCACTTCAGGAAAGCGGAGTTATCCAGCCGGGCCATGTCGTTCGTTTTCAGACGAGCGCCGCAGGCGCCACGGGGTGTGCAGAGATGCCGATCGAAGTATTGGCGGACAATCTCACCATGGATTACCTGCGAGCCGCGATCGAAGTACGTTCCCTTAGCACTTCCGGGGCATGGATCGACGACACGATTGAGGCGCTGGTCGAATACAAAAAGGAGTTTGGAGATTGCAACGTGCCGCAAACCTCCCAGTCTCACCCAAAACTCGCGAAGAACGTGTCGCGCCTTCGCGAGGTCATGCGGAAGGGGGATATCACACCAGACCAGGAGTCTAAGCTCGCAGCACTTGGTTTTGTGCGTGATGTTCAGGACGAGAAGTTTATTGCAATGCTGGGGGAGTACAGTGGGGTACTCGAAGAACACGGGCCGGGTCACATCAAGCGCAGTAACTCCGATACCGCTCACCTTGCCCACTGGGAGAATCGTCAGAGAAAGCAGAAAGATCGGATGCCCGACTGGCGCGTGCAGATGCTCGAGGACATTGGTTTCGACTGGAACAGCGTGAAGAGTGCGTGGCACCAGATGTATGAAAAACACAGGGATTTTTATGATCAATACGGGCACACCGTTGTTTCGGCAAAGGACGATGACGGAAAACGCATGCAAGCCTGGAAGTACAAACAACGAAACAACGCACGAGACGGGAAGCTCGACGATGAACAGCTGGCGCTGCTGAAAGAAATAGGGCTTCTTGATTAGGGATGATTGAACAACGCGGATGATGTGCCGCACCACTAGCAATCAACTTGTTCACTATTTTTGCACCCGGCTTTGCCGGGTGGTTTTTTTCTATTGCCTTTCGCAAGGCGCTAGAAACAAGCCAACCATCAAAATCGAAGGAGAAAACGATGAAAGATTACGTAGCGGTTATTGAAAACAAGTATATCGAAACAGATCCCGTCCGGGGTGAGGAACGAGCTCAGGAGCTCTTCGCGCGCGGCTACCAAATAGGTCTCACCGATGACCAGATGGAAGAACTCGTTGTCCGGATGGATTGCAACCCCGGACTCGTCTCTCAGGCGATCGGTCTCGTGCAATACAACCTGCTGACGACCGAAGAACTGTTGGCAATGGAACAGTCTGCGATCCTGGACGAGGTTCATTCATTGTTCGACAACATGGAAATCGCGGTGATCTCGGCTGAGTATGATGAAGTCATATTCGTCGAGTTAGACCACCGGGAAGATCTGCGACTGTATGCTGAGAACGTTGGGCGTGAGATGCAAAGATTGATTGGCGATGATTACGACATCATTAGCGACCCCGCCGGCGTAGATCAAGACAGTGTACTGTGTCCCGACTTGCTGGGCACCGCTCTATATATTTGCAGCGAAGACGACGAAGATATGAAAGCAGCGTTGTACATACAGCCAGCCTGTTCAGCCGACAGACATCCTCTGATCCATGAGTTACCTAAAGATCTGAAGGTAGCATTGCGTGACATGCATGAAGCGCTGGAACAAAAAAGAGCAGATCGCGCGCCCACTCCTCACTAGCATCGCGGAGTCAGTTTTTATACTGGCAGCTGACCAGTCAAAACAACCAGCAACACAGACCCAGCAGGGGCAACAGCTCCCCTGGGGGTTGTTTCTCCTCGGATGGTCCGATTTTCCGCCGCACCGGTAAATCGAAATACCCAACCATCGGGTGCGGCCTGTACTAGGAGAGCAATCATGAAACATCGTCATTACTTGAAAACGACGTTCCTCAACCACGACGTAACCGTGGTTCTGGGCTGGGGCGAGCGCACGCAGGAATTTTTCCTGATTGTAGCCAGGGATCCGTTGACACCAATCGACTCCGACATTGGTAACAGCGAAACACATCCCGTGTCCTGGCCCTGGATCATCTTGCGTGATCAGGACCTAAAACAGCTGGCCCTACGGGCCCGTCTGGCGGATATCTTTTTACCTCGCCAGATGGTTCAAATGCTGCGCTACGACGTACAGCGCTATTTGCCGGTACGTGAAGTCATATGGCATTTGGACGGCACCGCGAAACCCGGTACCCCGGAACAATTTCGCTACACGCCGCGAGAGGTTACCCATCAGACCAAGGCGACGCCCGTGGCCCTTGGCCACATCGTCGATTTGGCGCCTCCCGTAACGTCGGCAATAGCCTGATCGAGATTCACAGCTCCCCTTTACTGCCCGGTTCGCCGGGCAGATCTTTTTTCTCTGTGTACGAGATCGTACCCAGAGAAAAGAGAATGGCGGCCTACCGCGACCGCATTCGCGACCAGTGGACCTGCGCCAGGCGGAGCAGTACTTCCAGCAGTCGCGCTGCGATAATTTCGATGAAGATTAAAATGAAAGTGTCGGCAGTGAACATGAGGCCTCCTCATTAAGCTGGTGTTGTTCGTTTCAGCCAAACATGAACGAGACAAGCACCAGCCAATGAGCGTGGACGCAACGCCAGCACTATCAGCCCTCATCGTTGTCGTCGTAGCCCTGAGAAATAAAAGGCGGCCCGAAGGCCGCCCTGTTCGACGCTTGCGACGACGCTTGCGACGACGCACTCGCCGTACGACAGCAATGACCATCGCGTTTACCGCGATAGCCATCACTGCCTCTACGACAGCGCCGATCACGATTTCGATCAACATAGTGACCTCCTTTTGTAACCCGGAAGACGCCGGAATGCGGTGGTCTCAACACGAGACGTACGAGATTGGTCGTGCTTGAGACAAGCGCCGGCGCCCGGAAAAAGGAGGCGATTGGTCGTGGACGGGGGCATGCGGCGTATTGATGAATACGTGACGCGATCGACTACAGGCGGCCTTCGGGCAGCCGGACAGTTTTTATCTGGTAGCTGACCAGTCAAAACAACCAGCCATACCTAGCCCTGACGGGGAGTTGATCCCTTCAGGGGATCTCTCCCCTTAAAGGCCGCTATCCGCCCGCACCGGATAGTGATTTCCAGTACACGGGGTGTGCGGCCCAGGGGAGAGCATCATGAGCATTGCTGATCGATATATCGAATATCGCCAGCGTGGGCATTCCGCCACATCGGCTTACCACTTTGCCGCTACACCCCCAATCGATCCACTCGAATGGGAGGAATGTAACGGCATGTTGATTGCCAAATGGGAAGAAAACGGCTTCGAAGTAGAAGCAGCTGTCCTGCCAGATGACCACCCGGACACCAGTTGGCTCGGTGAGTTTACCGGTCGCTGGCAGCCAGGAGCGGTTCGTCACTCGGACGGCGTTCGTTTATTCCCGTGGTTTATGCCCGCCACCACCTATGACGATCACTTTCGCGCACTTCGCCAAATGAACTACCGCCGTCACGAAGCCGATTGCCTGGCTCGCCAGTATGTCCAGCGGGACTACGCGCGGGCCGCCAGCATGGGCGACGACTGGGGGTTCATCGGGATCGAAGTCACCGTGTCCGTGATCGGGGTCATTCTCGGGAGAAACAGTCTTTGGGGTATCGAATCTGATGCCGGCGAAGGCTACTTCACCGAGACGGCTCGAAATATCGCTGTTGACGCGATTGAAGAAGCCAAAGAACGACGTGAAGAAATTTGCGGCGAGCTTTGCGCGAAGAATCGACCACAGCTTGATTCATAACGACAAACGCAAGAAGGAGATAGTTATGCCTTTAGCACATGAGGTAAAAGCCAGAACCGCGCTGATAATCAGCCGGGTACTCCGTTCAACCAATCGCGAAGTAGCCGTTGACTACGCCGTGGAGGCGCAAGAAGCGGCTGTTCAGCTCGGGATGATCGATTACGCCAGGGGGAATGCGAATCCGTTTGATATGACCAAGGAACCGATCCTGTTTGATCAGTGGAGTCGGGGTTGTGCCATGGCCTATGAAGCGGATCAAACGTTCCACCAGGCGGAGCCGGCATTCGAGTTTTCTCGCGTTGCGAACTTCTAGCCTTACCAACTTTCACTGCCCGTTCGCGGGCAGTCTTTTTTATCTACTTTTTACGAGAGCGGATAAAAAAGATTTTCACTGTGTCGCAAGGCACCGGTTCACTGGTCCGTAACCAGTCTTTCATTGCGACTAGTTACATCGTAACTACCGCGGGCTCAGAAGAGCTCATCCCGTCAACGCTGGGGATCGACCCCGGCAGGGGTGCGACACCTCGTCATCCGTCTATCAAGGAGACAATCATGGATAACGGAGTCAAAGATGTAGTACCCCTCTATACAAAC
>Ga0209536_100008793_pt1 | contig 15099 bp, 10 predicted proteins | sample DeeMarSeWOR28_12_FD_187461 | JGI IMG/M metagenome (GOLD analysis project Ga0209536, IMG submission 187461) | Marine sediment microbial communities from White Oak River estuary, North Carolina - WOR-2-8_12 (SPAdes) (version 2) | ecosystem: Environmental > Aquatic > Marine > Intertidal zone >...
CGGCGCCCCAGGAAGGGTCCGACGCGGCCGCCGAAGCACCGGCCGCGACCCCGAGCGAAACCCCGGTGGAAGAACAGGCCGAGGCCGAAACGGCCGACAGCGTCGAGGAGTTCGTCGAGGAGGTCCTCGAAGACGTCGTCTCGGTGCACGACGCCCGGGTCCACCGCGGGGGCGAGGTCTCGATCATGACCTCGATCCACATCCCGGCCAACGAGGTCCATCGCGGCGAGGTCGTCTGCATCGGCTGCGAGGCGGTCATCGAGGGCGAGGTCACCGGCGACATCGTCGTGGTCGGCGGGTCGCTCGTCCTCTCCGGAAGGGCCGGGCACGACGTCGTGTGCGTCCTCTCCGACGTCGAGCTTCACGACGGCACCGTGGTCACCGGGAGCAACTCGCCGCTGATGCACGCCGCGGCCAGCCTCGTGCTGAATGCGGCCAAGCGTCTGGCGGGAATCCCCGAGGATCTGCACCTGCTGCCCCCGGCGGTCACCAACTCGCTCACGCATCTGAAGACCGAGGTGCTGGGCGGCCGGCGCGTGAGCCTAGACGCCGAGGAAGCCCTGATCGCGCTGGCGATGAGCACCACCTGGAACCCGGGGGCGGAGGTGGCGGTGGCCAAGCTCCGGGAACTGCGCGGGTGCGAGGTGCACATGACGCACATGCCCACGCCGGGTGACGAGGCGGGCCTGCGCAAGCTCGGGGTCAACCTGACGAGCGACCCGGATTTCGCCACCAAGAACCTGTTCGAGGCCTGATGCGCCGGGGGCGTCGGCCGTGCCGCGGGTCCGCGCACCGTTGCGCGGAGTCCGGCCGTCACGACAGCTTTCGTCTGCTCCCCCACTGACACGTCCCGCACCGGAACGCGAACCATGAGTGTACCGCACGGCAGCATCCCGGACGTGACGATCGAGACTCTGTCACGGAACTTCTACAAGGAAACGGCTCAATACGGCTTCGGGCCGATCGACTACGTGCGGTTCGTCAACCTGCTCCTCGACCTCTCCATGGCCAAGGAGCGGGGACAGGCCGCGCGGGACGGACGGCCCGAGGACAGCGCCGATGCCGTCGTGCAGGCCCCGACGATCAACGCCGGCAGCCTGCCGCTGCATGGGCCGCGAATCGTGGTGCGGGATTTCGACCGGGCCCGGGACATTCCGCTGTTCGAGCGGTGGCTGGCCGACGAGGCGGGGCGCCAGTTCCTGCTGTCGAGCGTGACGGCGCGACGCCTCACGATCCGCGAAGTCGCCGAGACCGCCGGCAGCCACATCGGCATCGTCACGCTGCCCGGGGGAGAGCCGATCGGATCGGTGGCCTACTTCGACTGCGATGCGACGCATCGCAAGGCCGAGTTGCGCAAACTCATCGGCGAGCCGGCGATGCGAGGCAAGGGCTACGCGCGCGAAGCCGCCGCGTTGTGGATCCAATACGGGCTGCAGGCGCTCGGGCTACGGAAGATCTATCTCAACACGCTCGAGACCAACATCCGGAACATCCGGATCAACGAGGAACTCGGGTTTCGGGTCGAGGGGATTCTGCACGACGAGGTGTGCATCGACGGCACGTACCACGACGTCCTGCGGATGGGCCTCTTGCGGGAGTGACCGCTCCGGCCGCAAGGCACGCCCGGCCGAAGTGACCCTCCCGACGATCGGCACGCGCCCGGCACGCCGATCGCTCGCTCGCTACGACGACTCGAATTCCGCCCGCACCACGCCGGCGACCTTGCGCGCCATCTCTACCGCACGCTCCAGGTGGGACAGGTAACGGGAACTGCCCCTGATCGTCACCACGCCGTCGTGCACCGCCACGGTCATGCGCTCATCCGGTATAGACGAGTCGAGTCCGAGCCTGGCCCGGACCTCACTCGCGATCACCAGATCTTCGAGGACGCGCCGTGAGTCCGGTGTGGCCGGGAACTCGCGAGCGGCGACCTCGAGGATGATGTCCGCGGCGGTGAAGACGGCCACGCGCTCGAGATTGATCACGAGGTCGAACAACGCCGGATCTCCGGTGTCGACTCCGTGCACCCATCGCCCCCACTTGTCCCGCTCCTGATCGAGCGTCCGCACGTACTCGATCGCCTTCTCCCGCGAGAGGTTGCACCGCTCCATCACCGTCTCGATGCGCTGCGGCTGATTGGCGATCACCCGCACGCGCAGATGGTGCGGCACGCCCTTCAACAGCAGGTGCCCCGCCTCACCGTGATACACCAGGCCCTCCCCGCGGGCCGCCTTCGCCATCGTGGCCTGCGCGCAGGCGATGAAGTGCAGCTTGGTCAGCCCACGGCCCTCGAAGAGACCTGGTCGATGCATCAGCGCGGACTGCAGTTGGGCCTCCGAAGCGCCCCACTCCGCCGCCGTGTCGACCAACAGCTGCTCGCGGGACAGGGTCTTGCTCCCGGTCCGCCGGGCGAGGAGATCGACGAGCGGCTCGACACCGCCGTACGCGCCACGCGAGATGGTGATGATGGTCATGGGCGGCCTCGCTGGAAGGACCTCTCTAGCATGGCTCGATGCCCACCCGCTGGCAAGAAGCCCGCGAGAAGTGGCAGGGAATATGGCGGTCCTGACGCACCTCGGCGGAAATCCCGATAGGAAGTGATCGTCTTGTCACGCGATCTCGCGGCGGGGCTCGACCGCGCCGGCTTCGGGACGGCGCCGTCAGCCCCCCACCACGAGACGCCGCCGCACGATCGTGCGGTCGCTCCCGTAGTCCGCCACCGGGAACAGGGTCGCGGGCCGGGGGCCGGGTAGCTCGTCGATCGACGGGAGCTCGTAGCGATGCTCCCAGAGCTCGAGCGCGATCGGCGCGGCCGGCGTCGACGATACCAGATCCAGACGGATCCCGGCATCCGGAGCACCGAGGTAGTCGAGATCGAAGCCGTTTCCAACGCTGTCCGCGAGTGCCCTGCCGTTCACCGCCTGCAACCGTATCCGCGACTCGGCGGCGGCGCGCAGGCGGAGATACGGTGCGGCGATCGCCGAGCGAATCGCGAGCGTCAGGTGCCGTGACCCGTTCAGAATCTCGTCGGACAGTATCTCCACCGTCGGGGCCGGCGACGCCACCGGCGGTGCCGCGGCGGTCCGGAACTCCTCGCGCACGCCCGGGAGGAATCGCTCGATCGTCCGCCACTCCCCGTCCCCGGGTAGGACCCGGCGGGTCCACTCGTCGCCGGACTCCATCCCGGAGGCCCAGAACGCAACGCCCTCGTCAGGGTCGATCGCGTAGAGCAGCGCCGTCGGTGCCGGGCGGGCAGTGCTGACACCGCGGGACAGCAGACCGGCCGCCACGAATGCAGCGCACAGCGCGACGGCCGACACGAGGCTCCACCACCAGTTCGGGCGCCGGACACGGTCGATCAACGGGTATATCAGCACCAGCGTCAGCCCCGCGATCACCGCGAGGTACGGCGCCAGTTCGATGTTCATGGCGACGAACAGCAGGTAGAGCACGGGCACGAGGATCAGCAGGGTCGGCACGGCGAGCACGGCAGGCCACCACAGGGAACGCACGCCGGCGGCGGGCGCGTCGCCCTGCCCGAGCAGCACGTACGCGCTCGCCACGGCGCAGAGCACCGGCCACTGCACGACCACGCTCACCCCCGGCGCCGCGACCGCGGCGACCAGAACCAGGGCGGTCGGCAGCAAGAGTGCACCCAGCGCCGTGCCTCCGGCGTGGAACCAGCGCCGGGCGAGCGTCCAGAGCCCCACCACGGGGAGCCAAGTCAGGGACACCACGGCGAGCAGGTACCAGCCCTCGACGTACTGTGCCCTGCCCTGCAGCAGGTCGTGCTCCGCATGCAGGGGATAGAGGTGCCACATCAGCAGGTGCGCGCCGCGGTTGGCGAGGACGAGGGCCAGCGGCACCAGCAGGATGCCCGCGACGACGTCCCGCACACGCGCGCGCCGGGAGCGCAGCCCCCACACCAGCGCTCCGGCCCAGAGCGCCACCACCAGGACGGCAAGGGGGATCGCCCAGCTTGCCGGGTACACGACCAGGCCAAGCCCCGGGAAGTTGAACCAGACCGCGTCGGCACCGGACGTCGCGGTCAGGTCCACCGACCCGAAGTGCCTCGCCAGCGCGAGGGCGTGCTCGCCGTGATGCTGCAGCGACGCCTCGGAGAGATTCTCCGGCGTATCGAACGACTGGTGATACGTGTGCGCGCCGTCGATGAATGCGAAGTTGAGACCCTCGATGCCCGCCCGACGAAACACTGTGAAGTCGGTGTCGTTGGGCATGCGCCGGTAGACCTCGTAGGACAGCGAGTTGGCCACCGGATGGGGATCGTGTTCGGCGAAGGCTCGCAGCCGCCAGCCGTTCCGCGCGCCGGTCTCGAACATGTAGGACGCCCCCCGGTTGCCGCGCGCCTCGAAATTGAGCACCAGCGCCACGTCTTGTGCCCACGGGTGCTCGGACACGAACGCCTCCGCGCCGAGCAGGCCGGGTTCCTCGGCGTCGGTGATCAGCACGACGACGTCGTTGGCGAGCGGGGCTCCCGCGCGCAGCGCACGCGCGGCTTCGAGGATCGCGGCGACCGCGGAGGCGGCGTCCGCGGCGCCCGGCGTGAGCACCTCGGAGTCGTAGTGTGACACGAGCGCCACCGCGCCGGTGGACCGGGTGCCGGGAATGCGCGCGACCACGTTGCGCACGGTTGCGGCACGGACGCGCGTTCCCCGCTGCAGGAGCGCGGTCGCGGTCTGGACCTCGGGCTGAAGGCCGAGCGATCGCAGAGATGCGACCACGTACTCCCGCGCTCGTGCGTGCGCGGGCGTGCCGACCGGATGGGGCTCGTCGGCGATGGCACGGACGTGTGCCATCGCGCGCGCCGACGAGAACGCCGTGTCCGGCGCGGTGAGCGGGACCGGCGTGGGGGGCTGTGCCGTGCGCAGGGCGATGACCGACAGCGCGACGACGATGGCCAACGCGGCCGGTCCGGACCAGCGCTCGAATCGGCGGGTCTGGCGTTCGGTCCCGCTCAATTCCCTCCCTCCGACTGCTCCCGCCACTCGGCTTCCGAGAGCACCCGGAGCGGTGTCCGCCCCGCTCGTTCCAGCTGCCGGTTCAGATCATCGAGGCGCGAGGCGCCCGTCAGCTCGCCATACTTCGCCACCGCCTCGTCGAGCCGTTGCCGCAGAACGTCGATCCGCTGGATCTCGCTGTCGGTCGGTCGTCCGTCATAGCTGTTCACCGAACCGAACAGGTTGCCGAGCTCTTCGCGCAACTGCTCGTCGCCGGAGAGCCAGCCGGACTCGGCAGTGGCAACCAGGCCCTTGCGGAACGCGTCGAGCTCCTCGGCGTACGCCTTGAGCCGCCGGCTCGTTCCGCCGCTCGTGGAGTCCGCCGCGCGCTGTGCCTGATCCCGCAGATCGACGGCCGTCTCGACGATGTACGTGAGCCGCTCGAGCATGCGGTACAGGTCGAGCGCGGTGCGCTGCTGCAGCTGACGCTCCTCGGCCGAGTGGGAGCCGCGCGGGTCGGGGACGAGCTCCAGTGTCCCTTCGAAGGTCTTGCTCCCCTTGACGATCCGGAAGGCATACGTGCCCTCGGGCACGCGCGGGCCGTTGAACGCCGGCACGAGCTGTGTGGACGCCGGGAGTTTGGGCATCGGGAGGCGCATGGGCCAGTCGACGCGATTCATGCCGCGGAGCTTCCCGCCCGGGATCGTGGTGATGACGTTCCCGTCGGCGTCGAGCACCTCCACGCGCAGATCGCCGAACACGTGGCGCCGGCTCTGGTAGTAGACGATCGACGCGGCCTCGGGCGGGTTGCGCCCGACGAACTCGTCGTTCCCCGGAAACTCCTGCACACTGCTGGAGAGCGTCATCACCGACGGGCGGGTGGGAAGGATGGCGAGCTCGGCGTCGAGCACCGCGGAGGTGAGCGCCCGGAGCGGCGTGATGTCGTCCAGGATCCAGATGCCCCGGCCGTGGGTGGCGATGATCAGATCCTGGTCCCGAGGGTGGATCGCGAGGTCGCGCACCGCCACCTTGGGGAAGTCGGTCTCGTACCGCGCCCACGCCTGTCCGCCGTCCACCGAAATGAAGAGCCCGAGTTCCGTGCCGAGGAACAGGAGGTCGGGGTTTTCGAGGTCTTCGCGGATCACGTGCGCATACCCCTCGATCGCGTCGGTTGCGAGTGACTCCCAGCTCGCCCCGAAGTCGCGGGTACGGAAGACGTACGACGCCATGTCGCCGGTCGCATGCCCGTCGAACGTCACGTAGGCCGTCCCCTCGTCGAAGCGACTGGCCTCGACGTGCGACACCCAGGTGTTCGCAGGCAGTCCGGGCACCGCCGACACGACGTTGCTCCACGTGCCGCCGCCATCGCGGGTGAGCTGGAGGTTCCCGTCGTCGGTGCCCACCCAGATCACCTGCACGTCCTTCGGCGACTCGCTAATCGTGTAGATCGTGGTGTGGTTCTCGGCGGACGAGTTGTCGTTCGTGAGCCCCCCGGACTCCTCCTGCTTCTGCTTCTCCGGATCGTTCGTGGTGAGGTCGGGCGAGATGCGCTCCCACGTGTCTCCGCGGTCACGCGTGCGGTAGAGGTACTGCGCTCCGAGGTACAACGTGCCCGGGGTGGTCGCACTGACGTGCAGCGGGGTGTTCCAGTTGAACCGGAGCTTGGGTTCGCCGGCCCCCTGATACGGACGGATGGCCTTCGCCTCGCCGGTGGTCTTGCGGTACCGCGAGAGGTTGCCACCCTGGTACTCGACGTACACGTAGTCCGGGTCCTTGGTGTCCACGAACGCGTGGAAGCCGTCTCCGCCGAGCAGATTGCGCCAGTCGCCTGGGGCGATGCCGCCGATGCTGGCCGAGGGTCCCGTCCAGCTGCCGTTGTCCTGCAGGCCGCCATACACGTTGTACGGCCGCTCCATGTCGTAGCTCACCTCGTAGAACTGGGAGACCGGCAGGGCCTTGGAGAGACGCCACGTGCTGCCGCGATCGTGGGAGAAGTAGACGCCGCCGTCCGTACCGAGGATCAGGTCGTTGGCGTTCCGCGGATCCACCCAGAGGGCGTGGTGATCGCTGTGCGGCCCCCCGCCGAGCGCGTTGGACAGCATGGGGTTGGTGAACGTCTCCCCGCCGTCGGACGAGACCGTGAGGTTGAGGGCGGGCTTGTAGACGCGGTTGAAGTCCGTGGGATCGACCACGACGTACGCGAAGTAGAACGGGCGCATCTGCACGTTGGACGACGTGTTCGTCTTCCGCCACGACTCGCCCAGATCGTCCGAGCGGTACAGCGCCGTCTCCTTCGCCTCGACCACCGCGTAGACCACGTTCGGGCGGTTCGGCGCGACCGCCACGGCGATCCGGCCCTTCTCGCCTTCCGGGAGGCCGTTCGTGAGCTCGGTCCAGGTGTCGCCGCCGTCCGTCGAGCGGTAGAGACCGCTCCCCGCCCCGCCGGAGTAGAAGGTCCACGGCCAGCGCCGGAATGCCCACATCCCCGCGTAGAGGATGCGCGGGTCCTGCGGATCGATCGTAATGTCCGAGCACCCGGTTCCGGCGTCGACGTACAGCACCTTGCTCCACGTCGCGCCGCCGTCGGTCGTGCGGTAGACGCCGCGCGCCTCGCCGTCGCTCCACAGGCGCCCGGTGGCGCAGACGAACACCACGTTGCCGTCCTCGGGGCTCACCTCGATGCGCGCGATGCGCTCGGTGTCCTCGAGCCCCATGGATTGCCACGTCTGTCCCGCGTCCGTGGACTTGAAGACACCGAAGCCGACGGAAACGCTGTTCCGCACCCACGTCTCGCCCGTCCCCACCCACACGGTCTTGGGATCGGCGGGATCGATCCGGATGGCGCCGATCGACTGGGGGTACCGGTCGAACACGGACTCGAAGCTGATGCCTCCATTCCGCGACCTCCAGACGCCGCCACCGGCCGCACCGACGTACACGGTGACGGGATCGTCCGCGACCGCGTCGATGGCGGCGATGCGTCCGCTCATCACGGAGGGCCCGATGGGCCGGGCGCGGAGGGCACCGAAGGTGGCGGGCTCGATCTGGCTCTGGGCGGTCGCGGAACGCGGGGACATCGCCACCGCGACCACGCCGAGCAGCGCGACCAGCGGGGAGAGGGATCGCGTGTTCATGAGAGTTCCTCGGCTCGGAAGTCGGTATCCGGAACCGGGAGCCTGGGCCGCGGCGTCCGCCGCCCGGCTCCCGGCGTGCCGCCGGCTACATCCCGGCCTGCGGCATCGTGAAGATGGTGTCGTCCACCGGGACGTTGATCTCCACCGTATCGAGCGTGATGACCTGTCCCGTCGGCGCACCTTTCGGCTTCGCCTCGATCGAGTGGGCAATCATCAGTCCGCCGACCTCTTTGTAATCGCTGATGACGGTCTCGAAGTCCACCAGATTGCCTTGCACCGTCCGGCTGCCTTCGATCTTGATCGGGACGAAGTACTCGGCATCCAGGTAGTATTGCTGCACGTCGCCGTTCTTCAGCGTCACCGTCAGCTGATACGCCTTGGTGCCCTCGACGTCCACGAGCCCCACGAGCTCGATCGTGTGCCCCTCGTCCTTGTAGCCGATCAGGGGACCGTCGATGTCGGCCTGCTCGATGACGTCCTTCGCCATGTCCGTCGGCATCGGCTCGGGCTCGGTCTTGCCCATGAAGGGCATGATCATCCACGCCGTGGTCCCGTCGTACGCCTGCACGGCGGTCATGCCCTGGAAGGTGAACTCCATCCGCACCTTGAAGGGCCGCACGACGGTGAGGACGAGCGGAGCCTCCGTCCCGGGCATCAGGGTCACGCGACCGGTCGCTCGCATGCTCTGCAGGCTCGTCCAGTTCTCCAGCCCGCCGATCGCCTCGTAGTGCCGGGCCAGCACCTGCTCCAGCGTCATTTCCTGCGCAGCGGCCGTGCCTGCCACGATCAGCCCGGCCAGCGCCAACGAAACCGCTTTCTTCCACATCGTCGTCTCCTCTCGAGAACCGCGCCACGAACGGCATCACGGTTGAAGCAACAATGCTGCGCGCGGGAACGCGACACGGCAAGGGTGGGCCGGCCGCCTCAGCGCCGGCGTCCCCTTGAAGGAGGATGCGCCAGCCCGCATCTTCGCGCGTATCCCGTTACAGGAGCGGTCGATGCGGACGAGGATCGGTATGGGTGCCGGCGTGGCACTGGCGTTGGCGGTAGGGTGGGCGGCCCCCGCGAGGGCCCAGCACGGACCGAAGGTCCTCGTGATCTACGACATGGAGGGCGTCAGCCAGATCGTCAGCCCGGCCGACTGCTCGTTCGGCACGCCGGGCTACCCCGCGGGCCGTGACGCGCTCACCGAGGACGTCAACGCGGCCATCCGCGGACTCCTCCGGGGCGGCGCACGCGAGATCGTGATCACCGACGGTCACGGCAGCGGAAACCCCGAGCCGGACTACGATCGCTCCCGGCTCCCGACCGGGGCGCGGTTCGAGATCCGCGACGCACCGTACGACGCCTACATCGACGTGGTCGACGCCACCTTCGACGCCGTGGTGGCGATCGCGATGCACGCCCGGGCGAACACCCCCGGGTTCATTTCCCACACCTACTTCGGACACACCACGTGGAACGCCGGCGGACTCGACATGAACGAGAGCATGCTGGTGGCGGCGTCGGCGGCGCGGTTTGGCGTGCCGCTCATCCTGGTGACGGGGGACGACGTGCTGCGGGAGCAGGTGGCGGCGTTCTCGCCGCACACCCGGTACGTGACGGTAAAGACGGCCGAGAGTCGGAACCGAGCGGTCGCGCGGCCACCGGCGGACGTCGCCCGCGACATCGAAGCCGCGGCGGAGGACGCGATCCGCAATCTCGCCGATATCCCCGCGTGGCGGCCGACCCAGCTCCGGGGGCAGTTCGAGAACGTGTTCGGCTACAATCTCAGCGCGCACGCGGCGCTCGCGGCCAACTACCCCGGAGCGCGGGTGGTGAATGACCGGGCCGTCGCCGTCGAGACGGACGGATTCCTCGAGGCCTACCTCACGTTCCGCGCGCTTGCCCTGTTCACGTCACCCGCGCGCACGCTGCTGCTCTTCCGCGCACTGCCGAACGTCGCAGGCGGAGCCGCCGCGCTCGAGGCGGCCGCGCAGGAGGCGGGGGTGTCGCCGAGCTTCGTCCCCGCCGGGGACGCACCCGACATCACACCGTTCACCTACCGTACCCGACACGGCTACCACTGAGCGGCGGCCGGAAGCTCAGGCTCCCCGGAACGCCTCCAGCACCCGCTCGGGGGTCATCGGCAGCCGGTAGAGCCGCGCGCCCGTGGCGTCGAAGATCGCGTTCGCGACCACGGCGCCCATGTTGACGATGGCGGGCTCACCGCCTCCCTTCGGCGGCAGCCCGTCGTTGGGCACGAACACCGTGTCGATCCGCGGCGCCCAGGAGAACCGCGGCAGTCCGTAGGTGTCGAAGTTGGTGTCGAGCACCTTGCCGCCCTCGAAGCGGATCTCCTCGCTGAACACGTAGCCGAGCCCCATCGTGATGCACCCTTCCATCTGCATCCGGGCGCCGTCCGGGTTGACGACGATGCCCATGTCCTGCGCGCACACCACACGCTCCACGGTCACCTTCCCCGTGGCCGCCTCCACCGTCACGTCGGCGATCAGCGCCACGTAGGTCTCGGCATCGATGCCGCACGCCAGGCCGCGCCCGCGCCCGGCGCGGCGCGGCGCGGCAGCGGGCGTCCAGTCGTACGCCTCGGCGACCGCCCGCAGCACGGCGAGCATCCGCGGGTCCGTGGTGTTCTTCAGCCGAAACTCGAGCGGGTCCATCCGCACGGCGGCGGCCATGAGATCGATCTGCTGCTCGGCCGCGAAGCGATTGCTGTTCGCGGCCGGGGCCCGCCACGCGCCCACCGCGAACGGGTGCATGCCCTCCGGCGCCCGTCCCCACTCCCCGTACACGTTCACGCGCTTGTTGGGCACGTCGTAGAACACGTCCGAGCCGCGCGCGCCGGCGCCATACACCGCATAGTCCCAGAGCACGAGCTTCCCGCCGTCGTCGACCCCGGAAACGACCCTGATCGTCGCGGCCGGACGGAACGTGTCGTAGAAGAACTCCTCGGCCCGAGTCCACGCCACCTGCACCGGCCGCCCCGTGATCAGCGCCAGCCGCGCCGCCTCCTCGGCCTGCTGTCCCGGCACCTTGCCACCGAATCCGCCGCCCACGTATGGCGTGATCACCCGCACGTCCTCGGGCCGGAAGCCGATCGCCCGCGCAATCGACGGCTGCTGGCTGAACGGCGCCTGCGTGGACGACCAGACGGTCGCCTTCCCGCCCTTCACCTCGGCCACGGCGGTGTGCGGCTCCATCGGGGCGTGCGCCACGTAGCTGTTGTAGTACGTCGCGTCGAACGTCCGTGCCGACGCGCGCCGGCCCGTTTCCAGATCGCCCGCCTGCTCGGGCGTGTTCGGCGCCGGTGCGGCCGCGACGAGATGCGCGAAGATGCTCTCCGTGTGCACCGTCGACGCCGGCACGTCGAACTCCGCCTTCACCAGCGCGAGTGCCCGCTCCGCCGCCTCCGGATCGGTGGCGAGCACGGCCACGAGCCCGTCCTGATTCACCACCGTGACACCGGCCACGGCCTCCGCGGCCGAGGTGTCCACACGGGTCAGCGTGGCACCGTGCGCCGGCGGGCGCAGGAGGCGCGCGTACAGCATGCCCGGCAGGCGGATGTCCCCCGCGAACTTGGCCGCCCCGGTCACCTTCTCGCGGCCGTCCAGCCGCTCCGGGGAGCGCCCCATCACGGCGAACTCCTCGACGGCGCGCTGCACGGCCTTCTCGCTCACCGTGTGCGCGATCTGCTGCCCGCGGGCAAGTGCGCCGTACGACACGTGCCGCGCGCGGTCGGCCGTCACGTAGACGACGCCGTCCTCGACGGTGAGCGAAGCACGCGGGACGCCGAGGCGCTCGGCGGCCAGGTCGGTCAGCACCAGCCGGGCCTGCGCGGCCGCCGCACGCACGGCCGGACCGAACATCCGCGTCGTCAGCGAACCGAACGTGCCCATGTCCCACGGGCAGGTTTCGGTGTCCCCCATCACGATGTGGATCGTATCGAGCGAGACCGCGAGGTCCTCGGCTGCCATCTGGGTGAGCGAGGTCATCACCCCCTGCCCCATCTCGATCTTGCCGGAGTAGAGCGTGATCCGGCCGTCCTCGGCGATGTGCAGATAGGCGTTGATGTCCTCGGGATAGCTGCGGCGCCCCTGGGGCGCCGGGGAGTTCTGGACGGTCAGGGGCCCGAGGTTGACGATGACGACGATTCCGCCACCGAGCAGCTTCACGAACTCGCGGCGGTCCATGCGGGTGGCGTCACTCACGGTCGCCTCCCATCTGCGCCGAGGCCGTCTCGATGGCCTCGAAGATCCGCTGGTGCGCCGCGCAACGGCACAAGTTCCCGTCCATCCCCTCCACGATCTGCGCGCGCGTCGGCCGGGGATGCTGCAGCAGGAGCCCGTAGGCGTTCATGATCATGCCGGGCGTGCAGTAGCCGCACTGGAATCCGCCGTGCCGGTGAAACGCCGCCTGGATCGGATGCAGTTGACCGTTCCGCGCCAGCCCCTCGATCGTCGTCACGCTGCCGCCGTTCAGGGAGCCGACCGGCACGAGGCACGATCGCCTCGCTTGGCCGTCGATCACCACCGTGCAGGATCCGCACAGTCCCGCCCCGCAGCCGTACTTCGTGCCCGTCGACTCGAGGTCGGTGCGCAGGACCCAGAGCAACTTCCGGTCCGGATCGGTCTCGAGCGTCACCGGCTTCCCGTTCAGGGTGAAACGGATGGATGCCGTCATTGCCGTGCCTGCCTCTCCCGCTGCGGGTGTCGGAGTCGGGTTCCGTGCCGATCCTGCGCCACGACCGTCTCTATAGCAGACGCCTCGCGCGGCGCAGTGTCAAGTGCGGGCTTGCCGCCGGGGCCCGCCGTGGGCAACGTACACGTGTCTTCCACCAGAAAGCCGTCGTTTCCATGACCGCTGCTTTCCGAAACCGACGCTTCGTCCGGGCGGGGGCGCTCCTTGCCGCGCTCGCCGCCGGCGCGGCGGGGGCCTGCGATTCCGGCCTGTTCGGTCCGAGCGGATCAGGCGTGATCCAGGTCAGCGTGACGTCGCCCTTCGGCCCGGAGGGAGCGGCCGTGTTCGAGCTGACGGGAGGCGTCGGCCTCGGCCCCGTCACCACCGTCACCAACGGCGGCGACACGTTCTTCGAGCACGCCGACGGCGTGAGCCGCGTGGTGGTGGTGCTCGACGAGCCCGGCCAGCTCTGGTTCCAGGTGCACACGACGGACATCGGGAAGCTGCCGACCGTGCGGGTGGTGCAGGTCGCGGACGGCGAGAACCGCCTGCGCCCATCCGTCGACGGGTACGAATTCGACTTCGAGCGGGTGGAGGACATGTCGTCCGCGCGCCGGCTGGGGGCCCCGTGATCCGGCCGTCGCAGCGGCTGCTGGCGTGCTGCATCGCGCTCGCGTCGATCCTGCCCGGGACGGCGGCTGCGCAGGAGGCGGCGAGGGCGCCGGGCGTCACCCTGCCCCCAGCGTATTACCGGCGCATCCGGCAGCAACCCGATGCGTTCGAGTTGCGGGACGGGTGGATCGCGCGTGTGGAAGCGACCGCCGCCAGCCACGCGGCCGTCACCGGGACGCTCAGGGTGGCGGTGGTGCTCGCCCTGTTCGCCGACTCCCAGGATCCGCACGTCACGGGGAGCGACGTCCAGCAGGTGCTGTTCGACGGGCCGTCCCCGTACGGTACGGTGACGGAGTTTTACGACGAGGCGTCCGGCGGGCGCTTCGCATTGCTCGGCACCACGGCACCGTGGGTTCGGACCAGCCTCACGATGGCGCAGGTCGTCGGCACCAGCTACGGACTCGGCAGCGAAGCCCAGACCGGCGCATACCTGGCGGAGGCGCTCGCCGTGGCCGACGCATCACTGGACTTCGGCGCGTTCGACAACGACGGTCCCGACGGCGTGCCCAACAGCGGCGACGACGACGGCGCGGTCGACGCCGTGGCGTTCGAGTTTCTCGAGGTGGCGGCGTCGTGCGGCGGACCGAGCATCTGGCCGCACCGATCGCGCCTGGAGTACTGGCTGGGCTCGCCGTACGCCACGAACGACGCCCGGGCCGGTGGGGGCGCGATCGTGGTGAACGACTACATCGTCCAGAGCACGGTCGACTGCGGCGGGGTGGAGCTGCAGACGGCCACGACGATCGCGCACGAGATGGGACACGTGCTGGGCCTGCCGGATCTCTACGACGGCTCCCAGGGCATCCTGCCCGAGCAGCGTCGCTGGGTGGTGGGGTGCTGGTCGCTGATGGCGGCCGGGTCGTGGGGGTGCGGCACCTCCGACCGGGAGAGCTGGGTCCGCCCGACGCACATGGGGGCGTGGGAGCGCCACGTGCTGGGATGGCTCGCCGGACTCGACGAGGCCGGCGCCGTGCTCGACCGGGAATACCTGCTGGAGCCGATGCTCACCGCCCGGCGGGCACTGCGCATCCCGCTCGAAACGGGCGCCGCGCCCGACACGAACGAGTATCTGATGGTGGAGTACCGGACGAAGGAGGGCTTCGACCGGGACATCCCGGCCTCCGGGGTGCTCGTGTATCACGTCGATCCGCAGATCCCGGGCAACTGGCCGTGCGCACAGTGCCCGCAGGCGTACCGGGTCGCCCTGCTCGAGGCCGACGGCAACGGCAGCCTGCAGCGCACCTTCGTTCAGGGGGGCAATCGGGGAGAGGAGGGCGACGCCTGGGGTGTGACCGGCCCGGGCTACCTGACCAACACCACGACGCCGTCGACCCGACTCACGTTCGGCGGACGCACCCCGGTCAGGATCGAGGAGATCGTCATCCGGGATGGGGTCGCCCACGTGACGGTGTCGACGGTGGCGCTGGAGGCCGAGCGCCTCGCGCAGTCGTTCGTGCAGAGCCCGGCGGCGCCGCTCACGACCACCGAGCGGGAATACCTGGATCGGCGCGGCAACGGCAACGGCCAGTACGACGTGGGTGACCTGCGCGCGTACCTCAAGCGGTGACGATCCGCCTCAGCCGGTGACCTCCGCGTCCGACGGCGGGAGGGGGGGATCGAAATCGAAGCCGAACAGGCGGGGGGTCTCGCCGATCGCC
>Ga0209536_100008794_pt1 | contig 15098 bp, 13 predicted proteins | sample DeeMarSeWOR28_12_FD_187461 | JGI IMG/M metagenome (GOLD analysis project Ga0209536, IMG submission 187461) | Marine sediment microbial communities from White Oak River estuary, North Carolina - WOR-2-8_12 (SPAdes) (version 2) | ecosystem: Environmental > Aquatic > Marine > Intertidal zone >...
GGAGATGACGCGATCGGCGGAGAACTTCTACGTATCGCTGGGCATGCACCGGCTGCCGGACACGTTCTGGGAGCGCTCCATGTTTACCAAGCCGGCGGATCGCGACGTGGTCTGCCACGCCAGCGCCTGGGGCCTCGACGGCGGTAACGACCTGCGCATCAAGATGTGCATCAAGCAAACCTACGACGAACTCAAGGTGATCTACCACGAGCTCGGCCACAACTACTACCAGAGCGCTTACAAGGACCAGCCGGCCGTATTCCGCGGCTCCGCCCACCCGGGCTTCCACGAGGCGATCGGCGACACCGTCACGCTCTCGATGACACCCGACTACCTTGCCGAGGTCGGCCTCATCGGGTCCGCGGAGAATAGCCCCGAAGCTGACATCAATCGCCAGATGCAAATGGCCCTGCGGGGTATCGCGGTGCTGCCATGGGCGAAGCTCGTCGACGAGTGGCGCTGGAAGGTCTTCTCGGGCGAGGTAACGCCGGACAACTACAACGAGGCCTGGTGGGAGCTGCGCGAGAAATACCAGGGTATAGCGCCGCCGGTCGAGCGCACGGAAACGGACTTCGATCCGGGCGCCAAGTACCACATCCCGGCCAATGTCTCCTACACGCGTTACTTCCTTGCCCGCATCCTGCAGTTCCAGCTGCAGCGTTCACTGTGCGAGATCGCAGGGCATGAAGGCGAGCTGCAGGCGTGTTCGCTGTATGGCAGCAAGGAAGCCGGCGCGCGGCTCTGGGGCTTGCTGGAGAAAGGCGAAAGCCAGCCCTGGCAGGACACGCTCGAGGAATTCGCCGGCACGCGCGAGATGGACGCGACCGCGATTATTGATTATTTCGCGCCGCTGATGGTGTACCTGAAGGAACAGAACGCCGACCGGGCGTGCGGTTGGTAAGTGGCGTGACGAGCGTTAAGGCTCAGGCAGCGCGGGGCGTTTTTCGACCGAAGTAAAGCGCAGCGCAGCGAGCCATGAGGGAGAGAAATGCCCCGTGCTGCCTGAGCCCCTCGCGGCGCGCCGGCGGGGGATTCATGTAAGATCGCGTTTGCGATTTGACGGGAAGCAGTAATGGCAGAAGAACAACAACAGGCCGGCAAACCCGGCCTGACAACACGGATGCTCGCGACCGTCGAGCGCGTTGGCAACAAGCTGCCCGATCCGGCGGTCCTGTTCATCGCGCTGCTGTTCATCGTCTGGGTACTGTCGTGGCTTCTGTCCTATGTCTCCTTCGGCGTGATCGACCCGCGCTCGAACGAGCCGCTCGTGATCAACAACCTGCTCGCGCCCAGGGCTTTCACCGAGTTCCTGTCGGTGATGGTGACGAACTTCTCGCACTTCCACCCGGTCGGCGTGGTGCTGGTTGCCATGCTGGGCATCGGCGTTGCCGAGCACACGGGCTTCATCAATTCGGCAATCCGTTCCCTCCTGAACGTTACGCCGGCGAAACTGCTGACGCCGATGGTCATCCTCGTCGGCATCGTCTCGCACTCGGCTGTCGATGCCGGCTACGTGCTCGTGATCCCGCTGGGCGGTGTCATCTTCTACGCGGCCGGCCGGCATCCGCTGGCGGGTATCGCCGCCGCGTTCGCCGGGGTGTCCGGCGGCTTTTCCGCGAACTTCGTGCCGAGCTCGCTTGACCCGCTGCTGCAAGGCCTCACCCAGGCCGGCGCGCAGATCCTCGACCCGGACATCATCGTCAACCCGCTCAACAACTATTTCTTCACGACGGCGTCGTCGCTCCTGATCGTCGGTCTCGGCTGGTACATCACGGACAAGATCGTCGAACCGCGGATCTCGAGCACCGAGATCGACGGCGATGCGGAAGACCTGCCCGAGATGCACGACCTGCAGCCGAACGAACGCAGGGGTTTGCGCTGGGCGCTGATCGCGATGCTTGTCGGCCTCGTCCTGCTGCTCGTCACGGCTCTGCCGGAAGGTTCGGCGTGGCGCACGCCCGACGGCAAGCTGTCGGATTTCTCTGCGCCGATGATGCGCGCAATCGTGTCCCTGATCTTCCTGCTGTTCCTCGTGCCCGGCATCGTCTACGGCATCGTTGCCGGCACGATGAAGAGCTCGAAGGACATGATCGAGGGCATGACCCACGCCATGCACGGCATGGCGTATTACCTCGTCATCATGTTCTTCATCGCCCAGTTCGTGTACGCGTTCGGCGTGTCGAATCTCGGCGTTCTGCTCGCACTCGAGGGGGCAAACTTCCTCAAGGCGATGAATGCAGCGGCGCCGGTCACGATCGTCGGTATCGTGTTCCTGACTGCGTTCGTCAACATCTTCGTCGGCTCGGCCAGCGGCAAGTGGGGGCTGCTCGCGCCGATCTTCGTGCCCATGCTGATGTCGCTGGGCATCTCGCCCGACCTGACGCAGGCGGCTTACCGCGTCGGCGATTCGAGCACCAACATCATTACCCCGCTAATGCCGTACTTCCCGCTGGTCGTCGTTTACTGCCAGCGCTACGTCAAGAACACGGGCATCGGTACCCTGACCGCGATGATGCTGCCGTACTCGATAACGTTCCTGATCCTCTGGACGGTCTTCCTGCTGCTTTACTACGCGATCGGTTTACCTCTTGGTATACAGGCGAGCTACACTTATCCCTGAGGATGCGAGGTAACAATGCTGGATTTCGAGAAACTCGGCAGCTTCTATCTCGGCAAGCGGCATGACGCAGGGTCGGACTCGCTCACAGACGAGCTGGTGCTGTATGACTCGAAGGATCTCACTACCCATGCCGTGATCATCGGCATGACGGGCTCCGGCAAGACCGGCCTCGGCATCGGCCTGCTCGAAGAGGCAGCGCTGGATCACATCCCGGTCATCGCCATCGACCCGAAAGGTGACATGGGCAACCTGTTGCTGACCTTCCCGAATCTCGCCGCCGAGGATTTCCGGCCGTGGGTAAACCCGCGCAGCGCCAGCGACAATGGTCAGACCGTGGAGGAATTCGCCGCCGCGCAGGCGGCGCTCTGGAAGAAAGGCCTCGGCGAGTGGGGCCAGACGGGCGAACGCATCAGGCAGCTGCGTGACAGTGTCGACATGACCATCTACACGCCCGGCAGTAATGCCGGACAGCCGGTATCGGTGCTGAAATCCTTTACTGCTCCCGAAGCGGCCCTCATGGACGACGTCGACCTGTACCGCGAGCGCGTGCAGGCAACCGCGACCGGCATCCTGACGCTGCTGGGCATCGACGCCGACCCGGTGGCGAGCCGCGAACACATACTCATCTCGCGCCTGCTCGATCATGCCTGGCAGGAAGGCCGGGAACTCGACATAGCGGCCCTGATCGCGGCGATCCAGAACCCGCCGTTTACGACGATCGGCGTCATGAGCCTCGACGCATTTTTCCCCGAGAAAGACCGCTTCGCCCTCGCGATGCGGCTCAATAACCTGCTGGCGGCGCCGGGCTTCGAGGCCTGGATGCAGGGCGAACCGCTCAGCGCAAAAAACCTGCTGTACACCGCCGAGGGAAAACCACGGATTTCGGTCCTGTCCATCGCGCACCTGGACGACGCATCACGGATGTTCTTCGTCTCCATGCTGCTGAACGAGATCATCGCCTGGATGCGCGCGCAGCCGGGCACGTCGAGCCTGCGCGCGATCCTGTACATGGACGAGATTTTCGGCTTCATGCCGCCCGTCGCTAATCCGCCGACCAAGTCGCTGTTCCTGACGCTCCTGAAACAGGCACGCGCCTATGGCCTCGGGCTGGTGCTCGCCACACAAAACCCGGTCGACCTCGATTACAAGGGGCTGTCGAACACTGGCACCTGGTTCATCGGCCGGCTGCAGACGGAACGCGACAAGGCCAGGGTGATGGAGGGTCTGGAGGGCGCGAGCCAGGGCGACTTCGACAAGCAACAAATGGAACGGACGCTCGCCGGCCTCGGCAAGCGACGGTTCCTGCTGCACAACGTCCACGAGGACGAGCCGGTCGTGTTCGGGACCCGCTGGGTCATGTCTTACCTCGCGGGACCGCTGACCCGCGATCAAATCCGCACGCTGATGGCCGATGCCCGGCCGGCTCCCGGCACGAGCGCCGCCGGGCCCGCAAAACCGAAGCAAAAACAACGCTCCGATGCACCTGCGTTGCCGCCCGCTATCGACCAGTACTTCGTGCCGGGCGGCGCCGGCGATGTGACCTATTTTCCGCGCCTGATCGCCGGTGCCAGCCTCGTCTTTTCGAACGCGCGCTACGGGGTCGAGGACGAACGCGACGCGCTGTACACCGTCGAGATCGAAGACGGCCCGGTAGCCGTCGACTGGGACACCGCCGAGCCCCTGGACATGGTGGTCGACGCCCTCGGCAACACGGCGGTACCCGGCGCCTCGTTCTCGGAGCTGCCGGCACCGGCAGCCAATGCCAGGCAGTACGCCACGTGGCAGCGCGACTTCAAGCGCTGGGTGCGGCAGAACGAGACCGTCACGCTGTACCGCAACAAACGATTCCGACTGACCTCCGACCCGGGCGAATCCGAGGGCGACTTTCGTGTACGCCTGCAGGCGCTCGCCAGCGAAAAACGCGACAAGGAAATCGCGAAGCTGCGCAAACGCTATGCGGGCAAGGCGACCACGCTCGAGAATCGCCTGATGCGCGCGCAGCAGGCTATCGCGCGCGAGCAGGAGCAGGCGAGCAAGAAGACGCTGGACACGGCCGTCTCCATCGGTACGGCGATCCTCGGTGCCGTGCTCGGCAGGAAACGGCTGTCCACGACCTCTGCAAGCCGGGTCGGCACGGCCATCAAGACCGCGGGCGGGGCGCGCAAGGAGGCCGCCGACGTCGCCCGCGCCAGGCAGACGGCCGAAAAAGTCCGCGCCGATCTCGAAGCGCTCAACGAGCAGCTGGAGAATGAGGTTGCCGCGCTCGACACGGCGTTCGATGCGCAGGCCGAGGAACTCGACGAGATCGTCGTTCGTGCAAAGACGACGGACGTGCACGTCCCGATGATGGCGCTCGCCTGGATGCCGTATGCGCCGGATTCAAAAGGGCGGCTCCGGCCCGCCTGGAGCTGAGCCCCCGGATTCTAGTGGCCGATGCAGGCGCCGGCGTAAGCTTTCAGGACGCCGGCGTTTTCGAGCTGGCACTCGTTGTCGTACGTGATGCCGTCGAGCCCGCACACGGGCAGGTAGACGCGGGGGCAGTTGCGGCCCTGTTCCTCGCACATGCCCGCGTAGTCGATACGCGTGCCGCGGCGCTCCGCGTAGCAGGCGTTGCCGTACGTCACGTTATCCGCACCACAAACGGGAACGAACAGGTTCGGGCAGGGCCGCTGGTTGCAGATGCCGACCGTGTAGGTCGTGATGCCGGCCTTGTCGGCCAGGCAGGCGTTTTCGTAGGTTACGCCGTCGTTGCCGCACACGGGCACGAAGACCGGCGGGCAGTTTTCGATGTCGCAGGGGCTCGCACGCTGTACCGGCACGCGATCCACGTTCGCCTCGCAGCGGTTGAGATAGGTACGGCCGTTCATGCCGCAGACCGGGTCCGCGACACCCGGGCAGCCGCTCGGCGCACACGCCCCGAGCCCGGCAATCTCGACGCGCGATTTCGCGGCGAAGCATTCATTGATATAGGTGTTGCCGTCGACGCCGCAGACCGGGTCGTATTCTTCGCTGCATTCGCGCGGCGTCGCGAGGAACTCGTCGTCATCCGTATCGTCGCTGTCGTCTGCGCCTGCATCGTCCTGTTCGGGGCCCTCGCCGTTGATCGCGGCGGGGCATTCACCCTCGGCCACGATTTCTACGCCCGCCACGTTGGCGACGCACTCGTTGCTGTAGGTCTTGCCGTCGGCGCCGCAGACCGGCGTGTAGTCCATGGTGCAGGCCACTTCATCGGCCTGCGCCAGCAGCAGGGGGGCTTCGGCCGCTTCGACGGCGGGCACGATCAGGCACGGCGCCAGGCAGGCAATAAGGCTTTTCATCATCGGGGAAAGTGTATCAGTTCACGCAGTGGCACCAGTTCTATACCCTCTTCGACAAGGCCAGGGATGGCCCGTTCCAGGAAAGTCAGCGTCCCTGGATACGGGTGGCCGATCGCCACGGCGAGGCCGCGCTCCCGGGCCAGCGCCTTGAGGCGCTCGAATTCCTTCTGCACCATTTCGGGTGCCGGGTCCGAGTCCAGGAACACGTCCCGCTTGATGGCCGGCACGCCTTGCTCCGATGCGACCTGTAGCGCCACGCTGTGGTGCGTCGTGTAGCTGTCGACGAAGTAAAGCCCGCCGGACCGCAATATTTCTTCCATCAGCCAGCCCATGTGCCCGGGGTGCCGCGTCAGCAGGCTGCCGCGATGGCTGTTCACGCCCACTGCGAAAGGAACGGTCGCCATGGCGCTCGCAAAGGTATCGGCGAACGCCTCCCGCGTCATGTCGAGGGTAATCGAGCCGGGCTCCGCCGCGCCGTCGTGACCGACGGACTGCAGCGGCAGGTGCAGCAGCACTTCCTTGCCGCGTTCCCACGCCGCGCGCGCCAGCTGCCCTGCCCCCGGCGTGCCGGGCAGGATCGCGCAGGCCACGGGGCCGGGCAGCGCCACGGCGCGGTGCCCCGCCGCCAGCTGGTAGCCGAGGTCGTCGATGATGATTGCGATGCGCGGTGCGGACTGCGCGTAGCTCTGCGACGCGAGCAACAACAGGATCGCGGCTGCGCGAAGCTGTCCGAACGTCATTGAGCCTTGCTGTGCATCACGTCGCCGCGCTGCAGGCGATTCAGCGCTTCCAGCAGCTGCGCGTCCTGCTCACGATCGACAAAACCGCTCAGGCTCATATCGGGGTATCCCGGGGTGCCTTCGACGTACACGTCCGGCGTGATGCCGGTTTCGTGAATCGAATCGCCGGAGGGCGTGTAATAGCGCGACGTCGTCAGTTTCAGTGCACGGCCCTGGGACAGCGGCATGACCGTCTGCACCAGGCCCTTGCCGAAGGTGCCGGTTCCGACCACGACCGCGCGGCCGTGGTCCTGCAGCGCGCCGGCAACGATCTCCGAGGCCGACGCGGAACCTTCGTTCACCAGCACGACGAGCTCGGCGCCGTCGAGCACGTCGCCGCGATGGGCGGAGCGCGTGAAGCGCGCTTCGTTCGTGCGGCCGTCCGCCGATACGATGACGCCGGAATCGAGAAACAGGTCGGACACGTCCACGGCGGAATCCAGCACGCCGCCGGGATTGTTGCGCAGGTCCAGGATCAGACCCGACAGCATCCCGCCATCGGCTTCCTGCATCGCGTCGATTGCGCGGCTCAGCTCGCGGGCCGTGGTCTCGCTGAACTGGCTCACGCGGATGTACCCGTAGGACGGACCCAGCACTTCGTGATGCACGCTGGCGACGCGAATGATCTCCCGCCGCATCCGGTGCTCGATGGCTTCGCCGTCACGCAGCACCGTGATGCTGATTCGCGACCCGGCACGGCCGCGCATGCGGCCGATGGTGTCGTGCAGATACTCCGGCTCGACCGTGACTCCGTCCACGGCGATGATCTGGTCGCCGCTGCGTATGCCGGAGCGCGCTGCCGGGGAGCCGGTGATCGGCGTCACGACCTTGATGATGCCGTCGATGTCCGCCACTTCGACGCCGACACCGGTATAGCTGCCGGTGGTGCTGATGCGAATGTCGCGGTACTCATCGGCATCGAGGTACTGGGAGTGCGCATCGAGATCCCTGACCATGCCGCGAATGGCGCTTTCGAGCAGCTCGCTGTCATCGAGCGGCTCGACATAATCCTGCTTGACGCGCTCCATGACTTCGGCGAACAGCCGCGCATTCTCCCAGGCCAGCTCTGCCTCGGCAGGCGCGCGCCCGTCGGACAGCAGGCCACCACCGGCCGAGAGGCTCAGCCCCATTACGGTTCCGATCACGACAACCAGGATAGCCCTGACTTTCAACGACATACACGACTCCGAGCGCCGGCCCTTTTGTTTGCCCGGCCGGTTCAAATGACGATACCACAGTCAGCCGGCGCTGTACTGTGAGGGCCGACAAGTTCGGTTAGTCCCCGGGCCTTCGGGTCACCCAGCGCCTCGGGTTCAGGGGCTGGGTGCCACGGCGGATTTCGAAATACAGCCCTGACTCGGCCTGGCCGCCGCTGTCGCCGACCGTGGCGATGGCGTCACCGGGAGCCACCCAGTCTCCTGCGTTCTTGAGTATTGTCTCGTTGTACCCGTACAGGGTCATGTAGCCCTCACCGTGGTCGACGATAACCAGCAGGCCCATGCCTGCGAGCCAGTCCGCGAACGCGACCCTGCCGTGGTACACGGAGCGCACCTCGCGCCCCCGGGGTGCGGCCAGCACCACCCCGTTCCACTTGAGTTCACCGCCGACCCGCGGCTGGCCGAAGTCGCGCAGCAGCGTGCCCGCAACCGGCCACGTCAGGCGGCCGCGAAACTCGCTGAACGGCTCCTCCGACGTGATCGGGTAATCGGACAGGATGCTGGTCAGTTCGGCGATCAGCCGGGCGAGGTCCTTTTCCTGCGCCGCGAGGCGTTCGATTTCGCGCCCTTCGGCGGCCATCCGCTCCTTGAGCGCCGCGAGCAGGGTCTGCCGCTCCGCCTGCGCCGCCGCCAGCTTCTCGAGTTCGGCAGAACGGGTCCTGGCAAGGTCGGCGAGGCGCGCCTCTTCCGCGGCAACCTCGCCGTGCATCGCGGCCAGTTCGCGGATCTTCGCGGTCATCGTGCCGATATTGTCGGCCCGGTAATCGTTGAAATAGCGGTAATACGCCATCATGCGGCCCAGCATCGCGGGGTCGCGCTGGTTCAGCAGCAGCTTGATTTTCTCCTGGTTGCCGCTCATGTAGGCGGCGCGAACCTGGGCGGAGAGGTGGCCGGATTCGCGCGCGAGCTCCGCTTCGCGTGCGGCGATCGCAGCATCGAGTTCTGCCAGGCGCTTCGCGCTCCAGGCCCGCTCGCGCTCCAGGTCCTGCAGGCGCAGGCGCTTCTCGGCAATAGCGACCTCGGCGTTCTGCAGATCCTCGGTGAGCCGGTCGCGATCCGTTGCGCTCTTGTCCATGCTCTTCTTGAGGTCGCTGATCTTCTCGCGCACCTCTTCGAGCTCCTGCTCCTTGATCTTGGCAACGCCGGCCCCGTCGTCCTGGGCAAGGGCAAGCGGCGGCACGGCGAGTATCGCCAGAATCGGCAGGATCAGGGTCGGCAGGCAGCGCATGGGCGCACAGTGTAGATCGTTTGCGGGGTATTTCCATCGCCGCGCGCTGTTATAATGCCGCCTTTCGACCAAGCCTGCGCGGCCTGCGCACACGACGCCTCATGGACAGATTAATGGAGTTCGCCGGCAACCATACCTTGCTGGTGTTTGCGCTGGTGACCAGCTTCCTGCTGGTCATATTCACCGAGCTCAGGCGCAAGGCGACCGGCATGCTGGCCGTCGGCCCCACCGATGCCGTGAAACTCATCAACAACGATGCCGTGGTTCTGGACATGCGCAGCGCCGAGTCGTTCTCGCGCGGCCATATCGTCGGTGCCCGCAACGTCCCGATGGACGAACTCGACGGACACCTGGAAAAACTTGCCCGCTTCAAGTCGAAGCCTGTCGTCGCGGTTTGCGACGCCGGCATCACGTCGTCGAAAGCGGTAAACACGCTGCGCAGCTCCGGCTTCGAAAGTGTCTATAACCTCAAGGGCGGCATGAACGCCTGGGGTCAGTCGGGTCTGCCGGTCGTTTCCGGCAAGAAGACCAAGAGCAAGAAACAGACGTCGGCACAGCGATGAGCGATTCGGTTCCGGTGGTGATTTATGGCGACGAGTTCTGCGCATACTGCGCGGCTGCGCGCATGTTGTTTACGAAGAAGGGCGTTCGTTTCGAGGACGTTCTCGTATCACGCGATCCGGAGCGCTTCGATGAAATGCAGGCGCGCAGCGGTGGCCGCCGTACCGTTCCGCAGGTCTTCGTCGGTGACGTGCACATAGGCGGATTCGATGATCTCTGTACCGCCGACAAAAACGGCGAACTCGACAAACTGCTGACCGGCGAAGCCGCCAGCCAGCACTCTAATTGACCCAGGACAGAAATATGGCTGAACAGGAAGCACAGACCCCCGAGAAACGTCTCTCCGTTGTGAAGATCTACGTCAAGGATTTCTCTTTCGAGTCGCCGCAAACACCGACCATCTTCAATACGAAGGAATGGGCGCCGAATACGAACCTGAACCTGCGCAGCTCGCATTCACCGGTCAGCGATGACCTGCACGAGGTCACCCTGACGCTCACCGTCGACGCCAAGGAAAAAGAGGGCGACAAGACGATTTTCCTGGTCGAGTTGCAGCAGGCCGGCCTGTTCGATATCGGCGGCTACGAGAAAGAGGAAATGGGCGTGCTCATCGGCAGTTTCTGTCCCGGCGTCCTGTACCCGTATGCGCGTGAGGCCATCGCCGGAATCATCCAGAAGGGCGGCTTTCCCGAATTCATCCTGCAGCCCATCAACTTCGACGCACTGTATCAACAGTCGCTGCAGCAGCAGCAGGGCGAAGCAGCCACGGCGGCGGAGACACACTGATAAGCGGCGCCCGCCTACAGCCGATCGCAGTCGTCGGGGCGGGTTCCTGGGGCACTGCGCTGGCGCTGCAGTTCGCCCGCTCCGGGCGGCCGATACGGCTGTGGGGGCGCGATCGAGCGCAACTCGCGCAAATACGCGAGGAGCGCGTGAATGCCCGCTACCTGCCGGGTGCGCCGTTCCCCGATAACCTCGAAGCCGTTGTCGAACTCGACGAATGCCTCGATGGTGTGCGCGATATCCTGATCGCGGTGCCCAGCCACGGCTTCCGCGAGACGCTGGAAGCCGTCAAGCCGCTGCTGACGAACGGCGCCAGGGTTTGCTGGGCGACCAAGGGATTCGAGCTGCACACCGGCAAACTGCCGCACGTCGTCGCGGCCGAAGTACTCGGCGCCGAGCGCCCGGTTGCCGTCCTGTCCGGCCCGACGTTCGCCCGGGAGGTCGGCGACGGGCTGCCAACGGCGTTGACGATCGCGGCCAGCGACGGGGATTTCGCGCAGGACCTGGCGGTATCCCTGTCCGGGGACAATTTCCGCGCGTACACGTCGAACGACATGATCGGCGTCGAGGTAGGTGGCGCCGTCAAGAACGTTCTCGCCATCGGCGCCGGTATGTCCGACGGCCTGGGCTTCGGTGCGAACACCCGCGTGGCACTCGTCACCCGCGGCCTTGTCGAAATGACGAGACTTGGCGTCGCGCTGGGGGCGAAACGCGAGACCTTCATGGGTCTCGCCGGCATGGGCGACCTGATGCTGACCTGCACCGACAACCTGTCGCGCAACAGGCGCATGGGGCTTGCGCTGGCGGCGGGCAAGTCGGTCGACGAGGCCCAGGAAGAAATCCAGCAGGTCGTCGAGGGTGTGCTGGCTGCACAGGCAGTACACGAGGTGGCGGAGAAGCTCGGGATCGAGATGCCGATCTGCCACCAGGTTTACCGGATTCTCTACGAAGGCGCGTCACCCCGGGAGGCTGTCGGCGCGCTGATGCGCCGCGACCTGAAATCGGAACACTGAGCAGCCCTCGCTTCTGGCTATTTGCGAGCTTTCGTCTAAACTTTTTTCCAATACAGCGCTACTTGTTGTATGCGCTCAATAATATAGGGGAATAATCATGGACAGACGCCAATTCTGCCGGTCTGCTGTTGCAGCCGGCGTGGCCGCGGCGTTTCTACCCGCTTGCGGCAAGGAAACTCCGGTTGCTACTCAGGCCGAAACGGGCATCGCTGCCGTATCTTTGGACGGAGCGGAAATCGAACTGAGCAAGGCAGCCATCAGGGAGCTCGGCGACGCGCTGTCGGGGCCCGTGATGCTCTCCGGACACCCGCAATACGACTCGGCGCGCATGATCTGGAACGGCATGCACGACAAGCGCCCGGCCTTGATTGCGCGTTGCCTGAGCGCGGAAGACGTCAGCAATGCCGTCAATTTCGCGCGTGACAACAACGTCCTGATGGCGGTGCGTGGCGGTGGCCACAGCTGGCCCGGCAAATCCGTATGCAACGGCGGCCTGATGATCGACCTGTCGCAGATGAATTCCGCAACGGCCGATGCGGACACACGGCGCGCGCGCGTCCAGGGCGGGGCATTGCTGAATGCGCTCGACACGGCGGCGCTCGAAAAAGGCATGATCACGACCGCCGGCGTCGTCTCCCACACAGGCTGCGGCGGCTACACGCTGGGCGGCGGGTTCGGGCGCCTCAATCGCAAGTACGGCCTGACCGTCGACAACGTTACGGGCGCGCGGATCGTCACGGCGGACGGCCGGATTCACTGGATCAATGCGGATGAGGAGCCTGAGCTTTTCTGGGCTATCCGCGGCGGTGGCGGCAATTTCGGGGTGGTCACCGACTTCGAGTACCAGCTGCATCCGTTCGATCGCAACGTGCTCTCGGGGAACATCGTCTGGCCGATCGAGCAGGCACGTGACGTGCTCGAGTTCTACGCGGAATGGTCGGCCGGTCTCTCCGACGAGCTTTACGTCGGGCCCTCCCTGGCACGGCTGCCGGAAGTTGGCGACTCGGTCATCATGGAAATCGTCTACAACGGCGATCCGGCCGCGGGCGAGAAAGAGCTCGCGCCGCTGAGGGCCATCGGCAAGCCGACCGTCGACGGCGTGGCAGTGCAGGACTACATGGTCATGCAGACGAGCGCTGATGCCATGATGGCGCACGGTGTCCGCTCCTACGCCAAGAACGGCATGGTCAAGGAATGGTCGCAGGGACTCGTGGACACGCTGATCGATGCGTTCGATCCGCGCGTGTTCCTCACCAATCACGTTGCCGGCGCGGCCGTGAAGCGCGTCGGCGAGATGGATACCGCGTTCCCGCACCGTAACGCCGAGCTCATGCTCGTGCTCGTGACGGGCTGGGGCGATCCGGCGATGGACCAGGAGATGATCGCGGCGACCCGGGCGCAGTACGCGGCGCTCGAGCCTTACATGGGCGGCTATTACGACAACATCGAGTACGATCGCGACGCCCGGACCCGGAACTTCGGCCCGGCTTATACGCGGCTGGCGAAGATCAAGGCGCAGTACGACCCGGGCAACCTGTTCCGGCTCAACAGCAACATCGAACCGGCGGCCTGATCAGTCGCCCTGGTCGAAGCCGAGCTGCCGCCAGGCCTCGTAGACCATGACGGCGGCGGCGTTCGACAGGTTGAGGCTGCGGTTGCCGGGTCGCATCGGCAGCCGCAGCCGTTGTTCTTCGGGCAGGCTGTCGAGCACGGCCTGCGGGAGGCCGCGCGTTTCCGGCCCCATCAGGAAGGTATCGCCCTGCCGGTAACGCGGCGCGTCGTAACGCGTACTGCCGCGCGTACTCAGTGCGAAGACGCGCGCATCGCCGATGGCCGCCAGCGCTTCCTCGAGCGACGCGTGCGTCCGGACGCTCGCAAACTCGCGGTAATCGAGGCCAGCCCGCCTGAGCCGCGGCTCATCGAGCTCGAAGCCGAGCGGCTCCACGAGATGCAGGTCGACGCCGGTGTTCGCACAGAGGCGAATGATGTTGCCGGTGTTGGGCGGAATTTCCGGCTGGTACAGGATCAGGCTGAACATATCGTTTAGAATGCCGCATCCGATGAGCCACCGAAACAACCCTCTGCATACCAACCTCTGCGGCATATCGATGGATTCGCCCATCGTGCTGCTGTCCGGCTGCGTCGGCTTCGGCGAAGAGTACACCCGCATCGAGGGCTTCTCGAACCGTGACGTCGGCGGCGTCGTGCTCAAGGGCACGACCGGCGATGCACGGCTCGGCAACCCGCCGCACCGCGTTTACGAGACCCCGATGGGCATGCTTAACGCGATCGGCCTGCAGAACCCGGGCGTCGAAACGGTGGTCGACGAGATTCTCCCCGGCCTCGACTTCAGCGAGACGCGCTTCTTCGCCAACGTCTCGGGCTCGACGATCGAGGAGTACGAACGCGTCACCCGCCGCTTCGACGACTCACCGATCGACGGCATAGAGATCAATATCTCCTGTCCCAACGTAAAGGAGGGCGGCGTCCAGTTCGGCAACGACCCCGAGATGTCCGCGCGTGTCGTCGCCGCCTGCCGCGCACAGACCACCAAGCCGATCTTCACCAAGCTGTCGCCGAACCAGACCGACATCCGCGACAATGCGCGGCTGTGTATCGAGGCGGGCACGGATGGTTTTTCCGTAATCAACACCGTTACCGGGATGGCCATCGACGCAGAGGCACGCAAGCCGGTCATCGGCAACGTTCGCGGCGGCCTTTCCGGGCCCGCCATCAAACCGATTGCGCTGCTCAAGGTTCACGAGGTGCACGAGGCTGCCGCACCTCACCGCATCCCGATCATCGGCCAGGGCGGCATACGCACCGCCACCGACGCGCTCGAGTTCATCATCGCGGGCGCAACCGCCGTCGGCGTCGGCACCGCGCTCTTTTACGATCCGCTCGCCTGCAAGAAGATCAACGCCGGCATCGCCGACTACCTCGAACGACACGGCATCGATTCTGTCGCCGACCTCGTCGGCTCGCTGCAGACCTGATACCGAACGTCCCGAACCCTTTTCTCCGGCGAATGCCCCGCAGGGCGTGCTGGTTCAGCCATAAGTTCGCCGATTGGCGTCAGTTGCTGCCCGTCCGGCCCAATGGCATCCTGAAAACCTGCGTTGCAGCCGCGCAATGAGGAGCGTGAAGAATGTCAGAGCGCAATTTCGAACCGATGACCAAAGCTGAAGTCATCGCCGCGCAGCGCGAATGGGCCAGGTGCGTCACCGAGCAAGATATAGATCGGCTGCTGGAACTGTATGATTTCGGGACACCGGACGAGCCCCTGCTATTCAAGCCCACTTTGGCGGACGTCATTCGGCTCGACCGCGCCGGCGCACGAGCCTACTTCGTGGGCGGTGATCCGGAGTACCCGGACGACCAGGGTTTTCTCAATCGAGGTTGGAAGCGGGTGGAGTTCCAGAGCGCCGCGGGTCCCGTCTTGAAGGCAGGAGGGCTCGGCTACAAGGACATGGGGCATTACACCTTCGTCGACGGCGACGGCAACGCCACGCGCGCCGACTATACCTTCGCTTACCACAAACTGGACGGGCGCGTTCTTATCTCGTTGCACCACTCCTCA
>Ga0209536_100008796_pt1 | contig 15096 bp, 13 predicted proteins | sample DeeMarSeWOR28_12_FD_187461 | JGI IMG/M metagenome (GOLD analysis project Ga0209536, IMG submission 187461) | Marine sediment microbial communities from White Oak River estuary, North Carolina - WOR-2-8_12 (SPAdes) (version 2) | ecosystem: Environmental > Aquatic > Marine > Intertidal zone >...
GAAGTCCCAGAACCAGTGCCAGTTATAGTGGACTATGTTATCCCTGTATTCGGTACATGGTGCAGGTCCCTGCCACAACTCCCAGTTAAGCCATTCAGGTACCGGCACCTTTTTGCCTATCCCTATTGGCCCCCTGGTATTTGCATACCATGCTTTGCCAAAATACGGCTTACCGATATCACCCCTCTTTATCCTGTCAACAGCTTCAATGTTTGTTGGAGCTGAGCGTTGCTGATTACCCATCTGTATTACTTTGCCTGTCTTCCTGTAAACCTCGATGAGTATTTTATTCTCATATATATTATGACTTGATGGCTTTTCGAGGTATACATGCTTGCCTGCCCTGGCAGCCATAATTGCCATTGGAGCATGCCAGTGGTCGGGTGTTGCAATAGTAATAGCATCCACTGACTTGTTATCAAGTAGTTTCCTTATATCTTCGACACCTTCAGGTTTACTGCCGGTAATCTTATTGACCTGCTCTATAGCTTTATTCACAGCCCTGCTGTCAACATCGCAAATATGTGAAATCTCGGTGCCCGTGCAGCCAAGCACAGCCTGTATATTGGCTAAGCCCCTGCTATTAACACCGGCTGCGGCAAATACAACCGTATCATTGGCACCGATAATCCTGCGATAGCTTGCAGCACTCATGCCCATTCCACCAATAGTGAGTGCAGCAGTTCCAAGGGCACTTTTCTTTACAAAATCTCTCCTGCTGGTTTTCATAATAGTGATTTATAGTTCTTTTATTTTGATACTCCTGAATGACACTTCTGTACCATGATCCTGCAATAATATGTGGCCTTCTGCATCTTCACCAAAATCCGGCACATCTCTGAACTTGCTGGCGGCGACCATTTCCTTCCATTGTTCAGTACCTCTTTCGTATTGAACAGTCATCTGGTTATTAAGCCAGTGTTCCACTTTCCGATCTTTAACTACTATCCTTGCCCTGTTCCATATGTACGGACCATTATCCCTCGGGTTAACAGGCTCAATAATATCGTATAAACCCCCTATGCTTTCATTACCCCGAAGTTCATTAATAAATGCGTTTTTATCGATTACCTGATATTCACATCCAATATTATAGTATGGATCATTTTCCTTATCGCCGCTTATAAAATATTTTATACCGCTATTACTTCCCTTATTGTATTTAAAATCAAGAATAAGTTCAAAATCCCTGAATACGTCATCTGTGATTATATCACCTCCTGAACCTTCTCCCCTTATCTCACCATCTTTAATGATCCATCCTTTATCCGGGAATACAGTACTATCCACAGACTTCCATCCCGTATTGGTGCTGCCATCAAACAGCAATCGCCATCCTTCCTCTTCCTCCCTGCTGCTTAATATATTTACCAGGTAACTGTTCTGGGGGATATCCTTGCAGTAGGGAGTAGCATATGATGCGGGATTGTCAGTAATAATCCTCATATTTTTCCATACGACCTTTCTCCCAGCTTTCGAACTGTCACTTCCTATGCTGTGCACCTGCAGACCAATGAAGCCAGCAGCAGTCATATCATCAACAAGGTCTGCACAGGGGATACCATTGCACCACGTCCGTATACTGTTACCAATAGCCTCTACCCTGAAATGATTGAATTCGCCGTTAACAAATGCTTTTTTACCTTCAGGATTACGGTCGAGGGGGTACAACCACATTCGTCTTTCTTCATCATAGATGCCACCCGACCATGCCCTGTCAGTCGGGTCAAGCTCAACCTGATAACCATGTACCCTCCCATCCTTATATTCAGTTAGACTTTGGCTCCTTATCTGAATACCCGAGTTCAATTCCGAATCCACCAGCGCATCAAATTCAAGGATGAAATCACCGTAATGGTCTTTTGTGCACAGGAATGAATTTGGTGAATTAATTACGCTAAAGCCTTCAATTGTACCATTTACAAGCTCATAATCTGCATCTCCATTAAGTTGCTCCCAGTTATCGAGGTTATTACCAATTAGCTCGATCCATGGTTCCCCGTTATCACAGGATGTAACTATCGCAAGTAGAATTGAAAAAAATAATATTTCTGTCTTTTTCATATCGTATCATTTTTTCTTTCTGAATGGAAGCATAATTGCATAAATAATCAGTCTTACAAGCCATAGCAATACATATAATATAAGGGTCAGGATCAGTACCACATGGAGCTGGCTGAGCATCTCTATCCACCTTGTATCATGTTTGACAATACCTATTACATTGGTTATAATAGCGGCTAGAAACAGAACTGCAAGTATTACAAGTTCTCTCCTTAGCCACTTTCCTTTTATCACGAGATCTTTCATTACTATAATCTTTATAAAATGTATTCTTCAGGGAATGTTATCATCTCTCCTTTTCTTATTGCTTCATTGCCAAGCAGTGCAGCTATTGCTGCATAATATGCTTCCCTGAGGAGGATATCACTATGTCGGTTTTCTCTTATCATCTGTGCAAATCCTTCCATTTCAAGGGCTGTTCCATCATCTTCCAGGTCCACCTCATATATATATTCCCCTTTTTCTTTCACAGCTGTTTCAGGAATCCAGCTTTTACCACCCAGCGGCAGCGGATCGAATATTTTATGTTCTATATTATTCAGCAGCTGCAAGATGCCGGGTGCGGGAGGCGGGTTTTCCGAATACATCCTTCCCACTTCAAGTTCCATGGTTCCCTTCGGGCCCATTATCTGTTCTTCATAACCATAATGGGCATTACTTATCATTGAGTCATATATAAGTGATGATCCATCAGGATATTCATACACCATGTTAACATTGTCAAATACTTCCCTGCCATCGTGCCAGTAATTGATACTTCCCGTACCCATTACCTTGCGGGGAAAATCCTTCTTTATAAAATTCGCAACCTGGATCTGATGGCTTCCCAGTTCAGTCATCAGTCCTTCGGAATAATCCCAGTAAAGTCGCCAGTTGATTGTCCTTTCAAGACCGGGCTCGGGTACTGTCCTGCGCCAGTCATTGTTCCGGTGCCAGTAGGCTCTTATCTGGGTAATATCCCCGAGCTGCCCTCTGTTTATCATCTCAAAAGCCTTCAGGTACCTCGGGTTGAACATTCTCTGGTGACCGATGAGTAATATCTTTCCTGTCTCCATCTGGGCATTATACATAGCCAGGCATTCACCGGGAGTTTTAGCCATTGCCTTTTCACAGAATACGTGTAGCCCTGCCTTTAACGAATCTATTGACATTACAGCATGCAGGTGCAGTGGTGTGGCGATAATCACACCGTCAATATTTTTTTTCTCAATCAGCTGCCGGTAGTCAGTATATGCTTCGGCTTTGCCAGCGGTCATCTCCACTCCTATATCCAGGTTGGGCTGATAATTATCACAAACAGCCACAATCTCAATTCCGGGGATCAGGTTTATATGGGTCATAAGGTACTGTCCGCGTGAGCCAGTGCCTATTACACCCAGTTTTACGTTACTGGAAACATCAGCCGGAACATTGGCCAGGGCTTTTATATCCGGGAAATGGGATCCCAGGAACAAGCCTCCGGTCAGGAGGGCTGTCTTCTGCAAAAAGATTCTTCTTGATTGTTTATAGGTCATTTGGTTATTATTGTGTAAATATGTAAATATAACTTGAAGAATAGAATTATAGAATTTCCTTTATAATATAACTCTTCTTGTTATCATATATTACTGAGAATGCCTGTTTTCCTTCTCTGACAAATTCATCAGGAAGGCATGCACTGTCAATCAGCAGCGAGGTCGAAAGAATTTCCGCTTCAAGAGGATCATCAGAGATAAAAGATACAGTCAGGGGCTCATCAATTATTTTTCCTGTGCGAGGATCAAAAATGTTATAGGATGGCCTGAAAACACCATGGGTATCCACAAAGCCTGTTCCCGATGTTGAAATACTCTGATCACTGAGACTGGCCATCCTGGTCACTGATTGTTTCTCAAAAATCCCTTCAACTGCTACAGGCCAGTATTTACCATGGGGGTGTTTACCCATAGCGAGTATCATACTCTCTCCGAAGCTGATCAATGCATCGCCCGGACCTTCCGCTACCAGAATTTTCTTCACTAGCCTCATAGCCAGGCCTTTACCAAAGCCACCGGGATCTATTTTAACATTCTTTCCATGAAATCTTACAGATTTACCTTTTTTATTTATCTCTACAAGGCCAATACCTGATGATTCCAGCAAAGGGCTGTGATCCCTGCCTTCATTTTGAACTTTACCGGATGCAGACCCTGTCAGCTTAGCCCTGCCTGCATCAAAAACACCATTGGTAAGTTTGTAATAATCAATGCACAATATTAAAGCCTCAAATAACTCGCGGCTGACCGGTATATCCTTTTTAAAAGCTGTTCTGTTAAGTATTGACAGTTCACTATCAGGTTTATATATACTCAAAATATTCTCAAGTCTATTAAAATCATTCTTTATCCGGGATGCGAGGTTATCAGCTTGTTTTTCATCGACATTAATGAATACAGCATCCAGACGTGTACCCATTGAATAGAAATTTCTGTATTGTGTATTCATATAATTGTCGTTTATCAGAAGCACAAAGCTAATGCAGGGCTTTGTCCTGACCGTTGTAACGGATCTATAGTGGGATCCACCAGTACGGAAAACATGTCTCTTGATAAATAAATCTTCATCCGGCAAAAAACAAATAACCGATAAATATGGCAGCTAGTATACCTGCTAAATCGGCTAAGAGACCGCAGGTTACAGCGTACCTTGTATTTCTTATTCCCACTGAGCCAAAATATACAGCAATAATATAAAACGTGGTATCTGTTGCCCCCTGTACCGTGGAAGCCAGCCTTCCCACAAACGAATCTGCCCCATATGTACTCATTGCATCAACCATCATCCCCCTGGCCCCTGCACCGCTGAGGGGTTTCATCAGGGCTGTAGGCAAAGCACCGGTGAATTTCGTATCTATTCCCACACTGTCAAGTAATGCTTTTAAACCGTCAATCAATACATCCATTGCTCCGGAAGCTCTAAAAACACCAATTGCTACAAGTATGGCAACCAGGAAAGGTATTATCCTTATCGCAATCTTGAAACCTTCTTTGGCACCCTCTATGAAAGTCTCATATACGTTTATTTTCTTTAGCAGTCCAAGTACTATAAAAGCAATGATTACTGCAAAAAGTATGAAATTGGCCGCAAAGGTCGAAATTCTTGTTATATCTTCTTTTGGGAGTGTACTGAAATACCAGATTACTCCTGCTATAAAAGCTGTCATTCCACCCAGGTAAGCCAATACCACCCTGTCAAAGAGCTTTATCCTTTGCACCAGGGATACTGCCACCAATCCTGTAATGGTAGAAAAAAATGTAGCCAGAAGTATGGGAATGAATATGTCAGCCGGATTGGCAGCCCCCAGCTGAGCCCTGAAAACCATGATGCTCACCGGTATGATAGTCAGTCCCGATGTGTTCAATACAAGGAACATGATCTGGGCATTGGAAGCTGTGTCTTTCTTCCTGTTGACCTCCTGCATCTCACCCATTGCCTTCAGTCCCATCGGTGTGGCTGCATTATCCAGACCAAGCATGTTAGCAGCCAGATTCATAATAATGGAACCATATGCAGGATGCCCCCTGGGCAGCTCTGGAAATATACGGCTGAAGAATGGTCCTATAGCCCTGGACAATATCTTCACCAACCCGCCCTTCTCACCTATTTTCATAAGCCCCATCCATAAGGTCAGGACTCCAGTAAGTCCAAGTGAAATCTCAAAACCTGTTTTCGCACTGGTAAATGTTTCGTTTACCATATCAGAGAACACCTGTGTATTACCGGTAAATATCAGTTGTCCGAGGGCAAAGAGGAAAGCAAGGATAAAAAAGGCTATCCAGATATAGTTCAGGACCATTTAATATGTGTTTGCAGCGAATATACCAATTAAGCTCTAATATTCAAAGCAGGTACTTTGCCCTGTCCTGTGTGTATATACCAGGCCGGGTTCAATCCACTGTAGTATTGTTTAAAGTTCTTTAATCCTTATATGTCTGAACTTTACTTCTGAACCATGACCCAGGAAGCCGATGTGCCCACTGTCACGTTTTAATCCCGGATGATCCTGTTTATCCATTGTACCATCTTTCACTGCCTCGGATATATCTCCGTCGACTATTACTGTATCATTGAGCACAACTTTTATATTGCTTCCATCTACAACTACTTCCTGCCTGTTCCATTCACCAACAGGATTGAGAAAACCTCTTTTAGCAGGTATTACACCATATACTGATCCATGGTACTGATAAGGCTGAAGGTTTGCATATATTTCAGCTGTATTATCTATGATCTGCAGTTCCATACCCACGTAAGCCGCATCTCCGGTTAAAGGTGCACGAATGCCCAGCCCGTTATTAGCCCCGGAGGTCAGCATAAATTCGAACCTCAGGATAAAATCACTGTATTCATCCTGTGTGTACAAATTTCCCCCACTACCCTCTACCGGTCTTACCACTATCATCCCTTCTTCTACAATATAAGCGTCCTTGTCACCGATCCAGTTGTCCAGGCTGATACCATCGAACAATGCAACAAAACCATCTTCTTTCTCCTCTTCCGTCAATAAATATCTGCTTGATTCAATGGTCGCACTCTCCGCTGCTGCAGCTGACAGTGACTCTTTTACATTATTTATCCTATCTTCAAGTGTCTTTTTCTGACCTTCCGTGAGTGCATAGGGCATGATTTTCTCCAGAAGTATCAGCCTCTGCTCATCAGCAAGAGGCGCCAGATATACTTTATCAAGATAATCATGGAATGCCCTGTCAGAATAATTCTTGTTACCTGATTTGCATATTTCGTAAAGGACAGATGTTACCTCATATCCTGACCAGTCTGATAAAGCTCCGTATGCCATGGATCTCATCTCTGCATCACCTTTTATAAACAACTGACTTACGGTCTCCAGGGCTTCATCGCCGCCTATCCGGGCCAGCACAGGCAAAAATTTCTCTTTTTGCTCTGAGCTATTCATCGCTTCGATTATCACTGAAGCTTTCTCCTGTTCCCGACTTGCCTCGTTTGCGGCAGTTGCAAGAGCTGATTGCACGTGTTCTATCTCATCCTTCTCAGTGGTTTTTATAAGAAGCTCGATCAGTTGTCCCTGATTTACCGGATCGGCTACTGTTTTAAGTTCAGAATAAGCAATTGTCCGTAATTTTGGGTCAGTTGATGAGGTATACTCAAGAAGGGTATCAAAAAACCTGTTTTCACCACCCATGGCAAGTAAAATAAGCATGGTTGCTTTTGTCGTATTCCCTGATCCTTCAAGAGCATCAGCTAATATATCTCTTCTCTTCGGATCAAGCACGGTCTGCAAGGCACGGAATCCTGCTAACTGGTCATCAGTCGTTTCATACGATCTGATATAATCGATTAGTTCAGGAACTGATTCCCTGCCCATCAATTTGGCAATTGCCAGGGCTGCTGCCGTCCTGACCTCAGCTGAAGATTAGAAAAGAGCGTCATTTATGTAAGGTACTGCCAGCTGGTCGCCTCTTTTACCCAGCATATCAATAATCTCAGATTTACTTGTATTATCTACAGACTGCAGGAAAACAAGCCATTTACGTGTTGCTGCCTTGCCGGGTATATCATCTGCCAGGTTAAGGATTGCTTTTCTGTATTCAGGCTCCCCTTTCCTGAATTCGGTCAGCAGGTTTTCAATAGCCTCATACCCTCCATAATGAACAAGGGCTTCAAGAGCGGCAGTTTTATATTGTACAGAACCATAATTTAACACATCCCTGCATATTTTCTCCATTGTACTCACCTCACCTTTTTCGCCCATATTTCTTGCATATTGCACCAGAGCAGCTGTTGCACCTGTCGCATCCCACTTATAAGATGCAGCAGCAGCAGCGGAGGAAATGGTTTTATAGCAAACCTCATGTGCACTTTCAGCCATAGCATTAAGCGCAGCCGCCTGAATATCTTTATCACCTGTGGTATACCAGTATACGTATTCTTTTACTGCTTTATCTGATTGCATCATTGCCAGGGCATTAATTACTGATTCAACGCATGGGAATGGTCTTATCTGGAGGCTCATTGCCAGGATTTCCTCTTTTTCTTGAGAAGTGCATGCAGCTATTACAGCTACAGCAGGTTCACACATATATTCGTATGTTAAGAACCCGGAGGCAAACTCAACTGATCGTTCTGTTCCTATATACCTCAGCTGGGACAGGAAGAAAGACCTGACCATCGGATATCCAGATGCCAGAACAGCTTCGATGCATTCTGATTCCCACTGGTATTTTTCATTATCATGGCCATATTCCGACAGGTATCGTGAGTAGCTCTCGACCGCAAACCTGGCCCTTGTATCATCACCTGTGCCGGGTTGATTGATCATGTCCGTAATTTGCTTCCTCCCTTGGGACCCCAGGTTGCTCATTTCCTGCATCTGGTTCTTTAGCTCTATAGTATTACTGACCGGCATCCGGGCGAGAAGATCTGCCACCTTTGTCTCTGTAGCCCTTCTGTCCTGGTTATACCCCAGTAAGGAAGTGAACACAAGGCAGGAAATTATTATTATTTTTTTCATAGCATGATTTTTTAAATTGACCATGGTCCTCTCATTGGCTGATAAATCAGCCTGTTAGCTCCCTCATCATCAACAAACTTTTGTTTGACAGGATCATAGGTTAAGTTACGTCCGAGTCTCACTGCTATAACTCCAAGGTTTACTATCGTAGCTGACCTGTGACCATTCTCTTCGTTCAGGGCAAACTTATTCCTTGTTCTGACGGAGTCACTGAATATTGTAACCTGATCTTCAGGTTCAGGCAGACTGTCAATCAGTTTTTGAAGATCAGGTATGTCTGACCAGAAACCCTTGTATATTTTTCCATAAGGACCTTCAACATATGCTGCATGAATGTCAGCATTAGCCCCATCAAGTACTATCTTGCAACCATCTTCATATGTATATTCAATTCTCCTCCATGATCCTACAGCATCATAGTGTTGTTGCGGAGCATCCACTTCTATATAAATGGGGCTGGTATTATCCTTACCAAGCATATATTGCACCGGATCGAGATAGTGCTGTCCCATGTCTCCCAGTCCTCCACCGTCGTAATCCCAGTATCCGCGAAACTTCGAGTGCACTCTTTCCGGATTATACGGTTTATAAGGGGCTGGTCCCAACCAGAAATCGTAATCAAGATTATCGGGCACAGGCATGGGGTTAAGGTTATGTTCACCACTCCAGTAGAACTTCCAGTCAAATCCTGTAATACCACTTATTGTAACTTTCAAAGGCCAGCCTAATGCTCCACTGTCGATAAGTTTCTTAAGTGGCCTGACTGTTGTCCCCAGACCATAGAACTGGTCTTTAAACCTGAACCATGTATTGAGCCTGAACATACAGCCGTACTTTTTGACAGCCTCGACAACTTCTATCCCTTCACCTATGGTACGGGTCATAGGTTTCTCACACCATATATCCTTACCTGCTTCGGCAGCCATTTTAGCCATTATACCATGCCAGTGCGGGGGAGTTGCAATGTGCACGATATCAATATCCGGACGTGCAAGCAAAACCCTGAAGTCATGGTATGCGTCTACTCCTTCACCTGCCTGCGCCAGCGCAAGGTTCAGGTGATCGTCATCAACATCGCATACCGCAAGGACCCGTGTTCCCTCATATGGAATATGACCACGCCCCATGTTACCCACCCCGATAATCCCTTTCGTAAGCTGATCGCTGGGAGCAATAAATCCATTTCCACCAAGCACATGTCTTGGTATAACAGTAAAGGCAAATGCAGCAGCAGTAGATTTCTTAATAAAATCTCGCCTGCCTGTTTTATCCCTGTTCATATATAGTTTTATTTTATTATTAGTCAAGTTAAAATATCTTCAAGGACGGTTTCAAGAGCTTTATACTAAGGCCGGTATATTTATACTGAAAATCCCTTTAAATTAGTAAAACGCAATTTACAAAAAAGGATGTTTATACGCTAATTAAAAAGGCTGGGGCTCCCTCCTCCGTCCCGAGTACTCGGGACTACGGAGGGCAGTGAAGGCTGAGGCTGAGGCTAAGGCTCCACCTTCGCCCCGAATTCTCGGGGCTACGGCGGACAAAGTATGTTTAATCCACTAATCCATCATTCCATTGAAGTGTTACTTAACAAAAGCTTTCACAACAATAGCCGGCTTCTCAGACTGGTTTATCAGGATATACTCTCTTGCTGCAGCAGGTAAAATAAATGTTTCAGCAAAGTTTATATTCATACCGAAACCGTTGAGTGTCTCAACCATAATACTCTCCCCTTCCACAAGATTAAGCACATGACATTTATTATCAGTCTTAACAAGAACCCTGCTTTTGAATTTATACCTGTGAACATCATAGAGATGCGTGGGGTGCGTTTTGAGATGCTCAAGTTCCCAGTCATCACCACTGGCAATAAGTTCAGGCCTGCAGATTAATTCATCCTTCACTGTTTTCCCCTGTCTTTCAAAATAGAGGTTCTCCATACCCCTTTCAATATTCAGCGATCTGGGTTTTCCGTCAAGGTCAGGCCTCAGCCAATCATACATTTTAAAGGTAAAGATATAAGGCGTGGAACTGATCTCAAGCACCAGGTTATTTTTCCCTGATCCGTGTATTGTTCCATAGGGTATCAGGAACAATTCATGCTTCGAAGCTTTATGGGACTGAACATATTTATCGATATTTACAGGAACAGATTGATTATAGCTCTGTTCAAGTTCAGTTCTAAACATCTCGGGATCAATATTCTCATTGAAACCAAGGAATACTAAAGCATCATCCTTGGTATCGACTATATAATAAGCTTCCTCCTGTGTGAAATTTTCACCAAATTCGTTCTCAATATAATGTGGGCGGGGATGGCACTGTATCGATAGATTGTCCCCATTATATGTATCAAGGTAGTCGAAGCGTATAGGAAATTCATTGCCATAGACATCAAAACAATCACCCAGAATCCTCTCTGATTCCTGGGCCATAAGCAAATCAAAGGAAAATTCAAGCATCAGCCCTCCGCTTTCAAGAATCAATCCATTCTCAGGGCTTATAAGTTCAAACGACCAGGCATAATTGGGAACATCTTTTCCAAGGTCCTTTATTCTGTCCTTCATCCATGTGCCACCCCATGGGCCTGGTTCGAACCAGGGACGTACCCTGAAAGCATTCATCGATATATTCCTTAGGGCACTTCGAAGATCCTCACCTTTTATAAATGTAACTTCACAGGGTCTTTGCCCGTCAACAAACAAATCAACTTCAGGTAGAATGGTTCCCATATGTTTCCTGAATACAACCCAATCAACGAAATAATTCCTCTTATAATCATATTTGGGATTAACAGGTGGCGTGCCGATATTTGTTTTTAATCCAGCCCTTGACCTGTATTGCACTTCGTTTTTCGGAAGATCAATAAAGACAAGGAAGTCATTGCTGTTTATAATTGCAGACCCCCATCCATATATTATCCTGAATTCATTATTGCTCTTTATTTTTAATGTATCAATCTCCTTCCTGTTATAGAAATCCGGTATCTCCAGATTGGTCCTGGTGCCAAAAAGCGGATCATCCCCTCCTGTAAATTCTGAGACCAGCGTTTCAATATCAGCTTTGCTTAATAGGGCATCCTCTATGTTTATGAACCGGGGCAGTTCCCTGTGTTCCAGTCTGAAGCTTTTTTTTATTTCTTTAATGATCTGTTCAAACTGGATTCCGGGAAATCCATCAATAATAATTGTTCCTCTGTCAGGCAACATTTCAGCAAGACTTGATAATGATTTGAAGATCACGCCATCAGCAAGACCATATACCGGATATATATCATAATTACCCGGTTTACTATGATGCTTGTTCAGTGGTAAAATATCTTGTGAAGTATTTCTTACAGATTCCATTATTCAGCTTCGCTTCTGATGGAATCTGACTGAGTATACCGCGGCTGCAAGCAGGTAAAACATACAAACCAGGAGGACTGACATTCCTATAAGGTTGGTGCCAATATCTGTTATCCAGCCCATTAAGAGCGGAATAACTGCTCCTCCGGAAATGGCCATCATCATTAGACCTGAAATCTCATTCTTCCTGCCCGGATATTCTTCAACAGCTATTGAGAAAACCAGCGGAAAAATATTAGCAATTGCCAGCCCGATGAAAAAAGTCAGTATCCACGCGGCAGCTTCCGAGCGTATAATCAATATTGCCACAAAACACAGAATGCCCAGTATCGTTGTCCATATATAGAATCTCCGCGAGGCAATCTTTGTAAGTAATAATGCTCCTCCGAATGTTCCCAGCATTTTCCCGAAGAAGTATACACTTCTTCCCGACTCAGCAGCTGTCTGTTCCAGACCAAAACTGTTTATAAAGAACTGCCCTGAATTGGAATTAAATCCAACATCAACTCCGACAACCACGAATATTGCCAGTACCATAAAGAGCACAAACTTGTTTCCGAGCAATTTAAATGCGGAAGCAAAAGATGCTTTGACCTCCTCTTCCCTTGTTTCATTAATGTTAACTGATCCTAGCCATACTACTGTTATTACTGATACGATACCAAATACGAGGAATAATATTTTCCAGTCTCCAAACCTGGATGCAAATACGGCAGCGAGTGGAGCCCCCAGCATCGAACCAATTGATTTGATAAACTGTGAAAAGCTCAAGAAGCTTGATGCCCTGTTACCCGGTACAACATCAACAAGCAAGGGATTTGCAGACACCTGTACAATGGTGTTACCTATTCCAAGAAGTGCAAATCCAACAAGTACCATGGCAAAGGAATAGAGAAAGAAAGGAATAATTAATCCTAATGCTGTAACAAGCATTCCTATATTGAGCATAAACCTTTTTCCCAGCCTTGATTGAAGGACGCCAAAAGGTACTGACAGGAGAAAGAACCAGAGGAAAGCAGCTGATGGTATAAGCTGTGCTACAGCAGGAGTCAGGTCCATATCAAGGCTGACCCTGTCGACACCAATGCCTACAAGGTCGACGAAACTCATCACAAAAAAGGACATCAAAACAGGCACTACCCTGTATAAATTGATTTTTGAACTCATCTTAGTTGTTTTTACTTTTACATATATTGAAGGGATCCCCTTACAGAGTTCCAGAACGAATCATCAATAAGATAGGCACTGCCTAACAGAGCTGCATCTTCCTTCAGATCCGACAGTAAGGGTATCGTATTGCACTTTAGTCTTCTCATTTCATCCTCCATAGAGGGACCGAATAGATTATAAGCACGGGAAATATTACCCCCCATAACCAGCACCTCGGCTCCGAATTTATTCAGGTAGGGAGAAAGGAATGAGGCCAGGGATAACCCGAAATCAACAAAGATATCTCTGACTCGATCATCATACCCGGCAGCTTCAGCAATTTCCTTGACTCCCTTGCTGCTTTGTCCTGTTACTTCTCCATACCTCTTTGTGAACCAGCGTGTACTGAAATAGTCATCGGCTATGCCGTCCCTGAAACTGATGTGGTAAACACACCCAAGATCAGGAACAAGATCCCCTGTTACCACCGGTACTTTGTCTGCTATAAAGGCGGAACCAAGTCCGGTTCCGAGTGTTATAGCCATTGACCTGCTGCTGTCTGAGGCTTTACCTGCCCAGGCTTCGCCCACAGCAAAAGAAGATGCATCATTCATGAATCTCACCGGGACATCAGGTGATAGACCGAGGGCTTCAGATATAACCTCTCCAATATTGGTTCCATAAAGCTTCTCATATTTCGGCACTCCTTTAATAAGGCATATCCCCTTTACATAATCGAAAGGCCCGGGCATAGCAAAACCAATTCCTTTCAGATTCTTCCTTCCTGAAAGATCCAGCGTTTCGGAAAGTGCTTCCGACCACCTTTTTATTATTTCATCTGCCGTGCCCTTATTATCTACGTTCCTTTCAGCTATAGTATCCCTTATAATTTCTCTTTTTTCCAGATCAACAGCTGTACAGGTTATATGACTGCCTCCTATATCAACTCCAATAGCATAGTGTTTTTTCATTAGTACCGTATTCAGAATAATCAGGCGTGAAAATATCCAAATAAATTATTTTCACCAAATGAAAAAATAGGCAAAGGCTCCACCTTCATCCCGATTGCTCGGGACTACGGCGGACAAAGTAAGGTTAAGGTTATCGGTAATTCAATTACAGCAGTTCAAATGGCAATCAGATCTTGTCCGTTTCAACAACCTTTCCCAGGATATCTGCATAAGGAATCATCAGGTATGATTTACCATCAAATTCTATTTCGTTTCCGGAGAAGTCCTTGTAGAAAACCATGTCACCAACACTAATCTCAGGTTTCTCAATGGTACCCATTGAGGCAACTTTTGCAAATTTAGGCTTTTCCTTGGCAGTATCTGGAATAATGATACCTGATGCTGTCTTTTCCTCTTTAGAGCTTTCCAGCTCAAGGAGAACCTGTTGATTTATTGGCTGTAACTCTTTCATTTTCAGTTATTGCTTTGTTTTTTTAATAAAACCTGATTTATTGCCTGAACAAAAATCTCCTTTGTAGCTTCTTCTGTCTGTCCGATCCCGGAGAATACCTGTGGCCTTTCATTCATTGGAATGAGCAGGAATGTGGGTATATTACTTATACCAAATACGGAAGCAAGCTCCCTTTCCTGGTCAGTATTCACCTTGTATACATATATCTGTCCCTCATATTCATTTGCCAGCTCGTCAAGAATAGGACTGGCTATCTTACATGGCGGACACCAGTCAGCATAGAAATCAACAATTGCAGGTTTATCTCCTTCATAAACCCATGCATCACTGTTTTTCTCATAATTATAAACCCTGCTAAGGAATTCAGCCTTTGTAAGCTGTATTGAACCTTCCTGTGGCCCAGAAGCTGCAACTTCATTTTTTTTCTCATCCTTCTCACCCTTATCAGCAGCCATGCCTGTCGAACATGCATTAATTGAAACCGCCAGGAGGAATGCAAGAATTAAGTAATTGATCTTTTTCATATTATATAATTTTAATTTTGTCCTAATTCAAGTAAATCATCTATTTTCTTTTTATCGAAGCCAACTATAATCTGGCCGTTTA
>Ga0209536_100008797_pt1 | contig 15095 bp, 12 predicted proteins | sample DeeMarSeWOR28_12_FD_187461 | JGI IMG/M metagenome (GOLD analysis project Ga0209536, IMG submission 187461) | Marine sediment microbial communities from White Oak River estuary, North Carolina - WOR-2-8_12 (SPAdes) (version 2) | ecosystem: Environmental > Aquatic > Marine > Intertidal zone >...
ATGCTAATGAAGGTGAGGAAGTCTGGATCAAAGTTGAGGCAGAAGACCCTGATAATGATGAACTGGATTTGTGGGTTGAAGGAGCACCAGAAGACAGTTCTTTTGAAGACCAGTGGTTTAGCTGGAAACCAGATTATGATACTGTAGAGGGAAGAAAGGGATGGTTCCATGACTGGCTTTCTAATTACAAATGGTTAAACAGAAGATTAAGCCAGGAAAAACAATATTTAGGTGTTAATTTTGTGGTTTCAGACGGTGATTTTATTATCAGCAAATTAGTTGACATTGCAGTTAGGAACTGGAACCAGCCGCCAGAAATTATCAATGCCACACCTGAAACACTGCAGGTTTATGTGGGTGAACCAGTCTTGTTTGAAGTTGATGCAGTCGATTTAGACGGCGATGAACTGGAATATACATGGGATTTTGGTTTTATGCAGGGAGAAGTCAAGAATGCCAATGCTATTAGCAGGAAATTTACTTCGTCTGGCGAGAAAAAGGTTAGTTTGGTGGTAAGCGACGGCCGGGATTTTATTGAAAAGGAATGGAAAGTAATGGTGGGGCAGAGACCAGTACAAGAAGTTGTGCAACAGCCAACAGCCCCAGCATCAGTTGTGCAGCCAACCTTTACAACTTATGTGGTTTAACACTGGACAGCTTTACATAAATTTTATAAATTCTCTTTTTTAAGGTGTGATTATGAAAATCAAGCAGCTTACTAACAGTGAAACAGTTAATCTGGCTTTAGATACTGTTAATTTGGGGAAGCAAGCTTTGGTTTTTGCTGAAAGCAAGTTAAGTGCTGAAAAGTCAGCTGAGGAAATTGCCAAGAAAATAAAATGTGTAAGTTTGGCAGGACTTTCTGATGAGGTTTTAAAATCTTTATCATCTCCAACTAAGCAATGTAAACGCCTGGCTTTTTGTGTTGCCAAAGGAATTGCCTTTCACCATGCTGGACTGGTGGCTAAGCAACGGGAATTAGTTGAAGATGCTTTTAGGAGCGGTGAGATTAAAATTATTTGTGCCACACCAACTTTGGCTTATGGCCTGGATTTGCCGGCTTTTAGAGTGATTAACAAGAGCTTGAGACGTTTTAGCGGGCGCTGGGGCATGGACTGGCTGCCAGTGTTAGAAGTTTATCAGATGTGGGGTCGTGCTGGCCGTCCTAAATTTCATGACAATTACGGCGAAGCCATTGCAGTGGCTAAAACAGAAGCAAGCAAAGACGAAATTCATGAAAGGTATATTTTGGGTGAGGCTGAAGATATTTATTCCAAGCTGGCTGTGGAGCCTGTTTTGCGGACTTATTTGTTGTCTTTGATTTCAACTGGGTTTATCAGAAATAAAGAACAGATTATTGAATTTTTTTCCAAGACATTTTGGGCTTACCAGTATAAAGATTTGTTTAAGCTGGAAATGATTTTGATGAAGATGCTGGATTTGTTAGAGGAATATGAATTTGTAAAGGTTTCTGACAAGAAAAGAGGTTTTACTTTGGCAAGTAATCTGGATAATGAAGTAATTGAGGCAACTCCTTTAGGTCGGCGGGTGGCTGAACTGTATATTGACCCTTACACAGCCCATCATTTGATTAAATGTGTGAAAAGAGCAGCCAGCCGGAGATTTGGTGCTTTTTCTTTGCTGCAGATGATTTCACATACTTTGGAGATGAGGCCTTTGCTTAGAGTTAGAGTAAAAGAGCAGGAAGAAATACAAGAAAAGTTGGCTGAGCATTATGAAGAATTATTGGAAAATGAACCAGTGATTTATGACCCGGCTTATGATGAATTTGTGAATTCAATTAAAACTGGCTTGTTTTTAGAAGAATGGATTGAAGAGAAAACAGAAGACTGGCTGTTGGAAAAATATAATGTGCGTCCTGGAGAGATTCGAGCTAAATTAGAATTGGGCGACTGGTTGTTGTATGCAGCTGAGGAACTGACACGAATGCTGCAGTTTCGCGATGTGTTGAAAGAAATTTTGAAGTTGCGTGTGCGGTTGAAAAATGGTGTTAAAGAAGAATTGCTGCCCCTTTTGAAACTAAAAGGTGTGGGCAGAGTTCGTGCACGGAAATTGTTTAGAAATGGTGTTCGGGATTTAGGTGGTGTCAAGAAAGTTGATTTAATAACTTTGTCGCAGATACTTGGCAAGAATGTGGCGATTAGTATTAAAAAACAAATGGGTGAAGATATTAAGGAAGTTCCTAAAGGAAGAAGGAAGGGACAGTTAGGGTTGGGGAAGTTTTAATTCTTTCTTAGCAAACTTATGTGCCAGATGCAGTGGTTCTGGTAATTTATGCGGTGGTTTGATTGAATCAGCCACAACTTTGAGAGCAGTACCTAATGAAATGAGGTGTCCAGGTGAAACATACAAGGGCCGAGCATGTTCTTTAGAACGAAATTCAAAACCAACCATTTCTTTTTCTATAAAGATCTTGCCTTTTTCGACTTTGCCGATAACTAATGATCCAGCTAAGCCAATGGCGGGGGTGTTTAAAGCAAGTCCGAGATGAGAGGCAAAACCAAGCCTTCTGGGATGAGCAATGCCGTGGCCGTCAACTATTAAGACATCTGGTTTAGTTTCTAATTTGTTGTAAGCTTCAATAGCAGCAGGCATTTCTCTGTAAGCCAGTAATCCTGGGATATAAGGTATGGGTGCTTTAGCTTTGGCTGTCTGCTTTTCAATAATTTTCATGGTTTTAGCGTCACAGACAACAACACAAGAAATAACTTCAGGGCCCTGATAAACCTGATCAATGCCGCCGATAGTTTGAATTTTTTTAAAATTATCTTTAAGAATAATTTTTTGGGAAAGTTTAAGTTGTTCTTGCTTGAGTTCGTCTATTTTCATTGGATAAAATAAGTTCCGCCCCGAAGTTTTTCAATTTCGTTATGGAGTTCAATCATTCTTTTAAGGGCTTCTGGGCTTTTGATTTCTTTTTTGAATCTCTGGACAACTTCTGAAACAGTTAGAATCCGGTCGCCAACTAAATCATCAGCATAAGTAATGATTTTTTCCTCAATTGATTTTGGAATTAAATCTTTTTTAGGCAGAGGTAATTTGTATTTAATGATTTCTTCTTTAGTAATGCCGGCTCCAAGATGCCGTTCGCAAAGAAGGGCATATTTGAGTAAACCTTGTTTTCTGAGTATTTTAGCTCCGAGAATGCCGTGCTGGAGAGATTTTTCATGTCTGGGCGGAGCCTGGAAACGGCCAATATCATGGAGCAGAGAACCAATTTTTATGAATTCTAAATCAACTAGGTGGCCATTTTTTTGAATTTCTTTGGCAAGAGAAAGAGCAATTTTTTGAACCATTTTGCAGTGCTGGTAAACTTTCTGGAAGACAGAGTTACTGGGAGCATGTTTTTTTAACAATTCAATGGCCTGTTTTTCGGTGAGCTTTTTCATAAGCTGAGTATTATTTCTAAGAATAAAAATGTTTTGAAAAATAGCCCCAGGCGGATTCGAACCGCCGTCTTCGGATCCAAAATCCGAAATGATAGTCCACTACACTATGGGGCTGTTACCAAACAAAAAACCAATTTGATATTTAAAATTAATGCCCCCACGAGGTGCTGAGAAACAAGTTTCTGGCACCTCTCGGGTCACACTTTGTATGCCCCCACGAGGATTTGAACCCCGGTTTTGAGATCCGCAATCTCATGTACTGTCCAGGCTATACGATGGGGGCAATTTAACCTATTTTTGCTGAATTCTTATTTAAATCTTCTTTTTTTATTCATAACTTCTTGGTGACTTTTAGAGTGCAATAAAGTTTATATAGTTGGACTTAACTTTTAATTTCACAATGGTAGATGATGAAAAAATGGATGAGGAAATTGAAATCGAAGATGATTTTGAAGACTACTACGAAGAAAAAGAGGACGACAAAGAAGAAAAAGTAGAGAAAAAAGAAGCAAAAACAAAAGCAACCAAGAAAAAGAAAAACAAGAAAAAAGAAGAAAAAAAATCAGAGATGGAAAGAGATATTGACATTGATTTGGATAATAATTCTGATCTTGACTTGGATGATGACGATGATTCATTTAAGGCCGGCAGTGTTGTTAAATATGTGGTTGTTTTGGTCTTAGGTGCTTTAATCATGCTGGGTCTGATGTATTTCACGGGCTATTTGAGCGGAGCAGCAGTAACCGACTGCCCCAGATGTGAAAAATGCCCTGAAGTATTGGAACCAGAAGCACTGGAATGCCCTGAACCTGAATGTCCTAAATTAACTTCGCAGAGATGTAAAGAACTTTTTGGTTAAATTTTTATTTTTTCATTTTTCCTGATCATGGGCTTAACAAGAACTCAAAAACTAACTTTGTATTCTTTGGGAGAGTGTTACAGCCAATTCAATAAAAGATTCGGCAATGCGCCGCTGCAAGTTTTTATTTCTAAAATTGGATTTATTGAAGTGATGATTAACAGCGGTCTGGTGGAGAAAAAAGAAAGAGCTTTGTACAGGAATTTAGAGACCTTGGAAAAGAAAAAATTGATTTATTACGAAAACAGGAATTTGAGATTTACTAAAAGGGGCTTTATCCAATACAACCGGCTAAAGAAAGGTCTGGAGCCTTTTTTGGCAATTGAGCTATTTTTGAAGGATGTTAAAACCGATAGAAAATTGCAGACAACTTTAGCCAATAAAGAGTAAACAGCGAAAATTTAAAGAAATCTCCTGGGTTATTTGCGTAACCTTTATAAAGGAGCTACTTCTGGGGATTAATTGATAGCTAAACTGGTTACGGCTGGTTTAGACTGGAGCTGAACATTTCTGCTCTAATAATTGGTGAAAAATATGGCAAGAAAATATTCCGGTGCAAGAGGTAAAAGCGGTTCAAAGAAACCAGTCAATAAAATTACCCCGTCTTGGATAAATTACAAACTCAAGGAAATTGAAAAATTAGTCATTAAATTATCCAAGGCAGGCAAATCTGCCAGCCAGATTGGCATGCACCTAAGAGATTCTTATGGTATTCCAAGTGTCAAAATAGCAACTAAAAAAACAATCTCTGAAATTTTAAAAGAAAACAAATTAGAGAAGCAAATTCCAGAAGACTTGATGGCTTTAATCAAAAAAAGCATTTATCTCAGGAAGCATTTAGAAAATAACAAGAAAGATATGGCTTCCAAGCGCGGACTGGAATTGACTGATTCAAAGATCAGAAGGCTGGCCAAATATTATATCAGAAAAGGAAGACTGCCAGAAGAATGGAAGTTCCATCCAGAGAGAGTTAAGTTGTATGTGGAGTAAACTTTATATACTCTTTTTCTTTCTTTTTATTTATGGATTATAAAATCAAATCAGCTTTGACCATTGCTGTTATCTTAGTGATTATGGTAACAGTGGGTGTTTTAGTCAACAAGTTCCAAGGAGGCATTACTGGCGGAGCGATCACTGGTGGAGTAGCCTGTTCTTCTAATGGAGAATGCAATGACGGAATCATCTGCACTATTGATTCCTGCAAAAATCCAGGAACAGAAGGCAGTTTTTGTGTCAATACACCAATTGACTTTTGCCAGGACAATGACAACTGCTGTGTGGCAGGATGTTCAACTGAAAACGACAACGACTGTTAAGAATTTTATAATAAATTTTTAATGCCTTCAATATTCTTAGCGACTTCTCTGCCTTTTTTAGTTAATTCTAAAAGTTTCAAACGGCCTTGTTTTTTGAAAGTAACCAAGTCTGATTTTTCCATTTCCTGAAGAATTTTAACAACATGAGAATAAGTGCAGTCAATCTGTTTGGCCAGCACAGAAGCATAGATTTCACTGTTATGGTTTTTCAAAGTGATGAGCATCAAAGCTGGTTTTTCTCTGAAAAAAACGTCAAATATGTTCTTTGGATTGACCATTAATTTACCCCCTAAAAATCTGTATTTTTTAAAACTTATTCTCCTTTATATACTTTTCTGTCAATAGGTTAATTTTTCCTCATAAGGTAGTTACGAATGCAAAACCATAATTTTTTATAGTTATTGGGAGTTCAAAATTAAATGGAATTGTTTCCTTATAGTTCTGTACGCAAGGTGCAAAAAGAACTGATTGAAGATGTTGAAGCAGCGATAAGCAGCGGGAAAAATTTACTGGTAAACGCACCAACTGGTCTGGGTAAAACAGCATCAACCCTGCCAGCTGCTTTGGCCTATGCTTTAAAAAATAAAAAAATAGTTTTTTTTCTAACTAACCGGCATACCCAGCATCAGATTGCAATTGAAACATTGCAAGAAATAAAAGAAAAACACAAAACTGAATTTTTATCAGTTGATATTGTGGGAAAAAAATGGATGTGCTCGCAAGATGTGGCCTTTATGTTCTCTGGGGATTTTAATGAGTTCTGCAATTCAATGAGAGAAGGAAGAAAATGTGAATTCTATGAGAAGATGAGGAATAAAAACGAGTTGAGTTTGAAGGCCAAAAAATTAATCGAAGAATTGCGTTTAATTGCCTGGGATACAGAAGAATTAAAAAAAAGATGCCGGGAGCAAGAATTGTGTTCTTATTACATAGCCATGGAAATGGCCAAGGAAGCCCATGTAGTGGTGGCTGATTATTATTATCTTTTCAATCCGGCTGTGCGGGATAATTTTTTGTCTAGAATTGGCAAGGAATTAGGAGAATGTATTGTGATTGTGGACGAAGGCCATAATCTGCCAGGAAGAGTCAGAGATTTAATGACTTCAAAATTAAGCAATTTCATGCTGAAAAATGCAATCAGAGAAGCCAAAAAATTTGGTTTTAATGAAGTGGTGAGTTATTTGAGCAGATTACAAGATGGTTTGTTAACCTTGAATTATGATGATGCTGAAGAAGTGATGGTGGAAAAAGAAAAATTTGTTGAAGCAGTCAATAAAATCAAGAATTATGAGGAATTAATTGAGGAATTGGAATTAGTTGCTGAAGAAATCAGGGCAAAACAAAATAAAAGTTATGTTGGCGGCGTGATAGGATTTTTAGAGAGATGGATTGGGGGGGATGATGGTTTTGTGAGATACATAATTGAAAGAGAAACAAGGCAAGGGCCTTTGGTTTCTTTGCATTATTCCTGCCTGGACCCTTCTTTGATAACCGGAGAAGTTTTTGACCAGATTCATGCTGCTGTAATCATGAGCGGGACTTTGGTGCCAACTGAAATGTTTAGGGATGTGCTGGGTGTTTCGCGGGCAGCAGAAAAAAACTATGAAAGTCCCTTTCCTCGAGAAAACCGGTTGAGTTTTGTGGTGCCTTCGGTGAGCACCAAATACAAATTGAGGAGTGTTTTGATGTATCAAAAGATTGCCCAGGTTTGTGCTGAAGTAATTAATGCAGTGCCAGGCAACTGTGCTTTGTTTTTCCCAAGTTATGAATTAAGGGATTTGGTTTACAAATGTTTTAATGGAGTAAATAAAAAAATATTTTTAGAAAGAGCTGATTTTACCAAAGAAGAAAAAGCAAAACTGATTGAGGATTTTAAAATGAGTAAGGATAAAGGGGCGGCTTTATTGGGGGTGGCAGCAGCTAATTTTTCTGAAGGCATTGATCTGCCTGGTGATTTACTGAAATGTGTAGTGGTGGTGGGTTTGCCTCTAGCCCGGCCTAACTTGTTGACCAAAAAATTGATTGCTTACTATGAAGAAAAATTCAACCGGGGCTGGGATTATGGTTATACTTATCCAGCAATCAATAAAGTCCTGCAGGCAGCTGGAAGATGTATCCGCAGTGAGACAGATAAAGGAGCAATTGTTTTTTTAGATGTGCGTTTTACCTGGCCGAATTATGCTGGGTGCTTGGTTGGCTGGGATATTGAAGTTGAGGAAAATTACAGCGGAAAACTGAAAAATTTCTTTTTAAAATGAGATTTCTTTGATTTGCCACTGATTGATAGAAAAATTCTTTTTTGTCGTCGATAAAATTTAAATAAATCTTCTTTAATTAGTATACATTTTAGTATACTTAGTATACAAAATAGTAACATTTATATATTGGTTATACTATACTGTATATTAGATGAAATCATTACCAAAGTGCGTTTATCTGCAGCAGGATTTCATAAAAGAAAACTTTGAAATCCGGAAGCGGTGGGTAGAAGACTCAATCAAGATCACGCGATGCCAAACTAAAACCTTGGCTTCATAATCAATAGATGGGCTCCCATCTATTTTCTAGCAAACCACCCCTCACACGCGTGGGAGCCCTTTCATATTCATATTCATCTTTCACGATGAAATCACAAAACAACCGGATGACGGTTTCGGTTGTCGGTACTTAAAGAGGTGAGGCACACATCCTTCACCGGCCTTAAGTAGGCAGCGAACTTGGCCTCAGAAAAGGCGGTATAAAGGGAAATCAACCCTCACTTCTTTTAATATTCATTATTGGGAAAAAGAGGTTAACCAAAAGGGCAAAAGAGAAACTGCGTTGTAGGGCTATAGCGCAGTAGAATGATCGAGGGGCAGCTCAGGCCGAGCTGCCCTGAATTTTTTCTTATTTTGATAATTTAGTCACTAAAGAATAGTAAAATTTATATAGGTTTAAGACTATTTCTGTTTAAAATGGATTTAAATGAAAGTGGAAGCAAGGAAGAAGAATTAAAGGAATTTGCTTTAAAAAAATTTATACAGGACCGCCATCCTGACGACTATGAATCTTTCTTAAAGTTGTGGCAAATTAGACATGAAAAACCAGAAGAATACATCAATTTTTATTGCAGTATTACTGGCGGCGATCCAAATAAAATTAGAAGAGATTTTTTTGCTGATTTAAGTGAAGAATGGAAAACTATTCCTATGCCTTCTCATGGAGATCCTGCTACTTTGACAGATCTTCATGTTTTAACTGACGCGGAAACTGTTTCTTCTGTAAAAAAAGATAGTTTGCTTGGAGAGGATGAAGATTTAATAATTGATATTTCTGAAGACAGCGGAACCTTGTTAGAAACCGGTTCAACTCCAAAGGAAAAAGTTAAACCTTTAGAAGGTTCAAGATTAATTGCAGATGGAGATAGCAAAGAAGAACTAATTTTAGAGAATGGTGCTGGTGAAACTCTTTTGCAAACAGATGCTGTTGAAAAACCTACACAGACGAGTCCAAGGTTACCAGGCAGGAGAGATTTTTCCGGTGAGACAAAAACAATTGTAACTAAACCTTCTGAAGAAGAAGAAAAATTACTCAAAAAGGGTTCAATTTTCAAAGATGTTTATAGGGTCGGCGCTGAAATAGCCAGGGGAGGTATGGGAGCAGTCATTAAATTAACAGATTTGGTTTTGAAAAAAGACTGGGCCTTGAAAATTGGTCTGCCTGGCAGTGACGAAGAGAGATTTTTGAATGAAGCTTATTTTACTGCTCAATTAGAACATCCAGGTATTGCACCAGCAATTGAAGCTGGAGTTGTTGATGCTCAAGAAGCTGGAATTAAGGGTGCTAGTGGGGATATCCATTATTTTATCCAAAAATTAGTTAAAGGAAAAACTTTGGGAAAAATTTTAAATGAATTAAGTGTTGAAAGTGTTAAAGAAAGTGAATGGGATGTTACTAGATTTCTGGAAGTTATTTCTAAAGTTTGTGAAACTCTTGAATATGCACATCTCAATGATGTTATTCATAGAGATCTAAAACCAGATAATATTATGATTGGCTCTCATGATGAGGTTTTTGTCATGGACTGGGGACTGGCTAAATATCTTGAAGACAAAAGTAAATCATTCTTGTTAAAAGCGTATGGACGAGCCAAGGACAAAAGCAAAACTATTCTTCGGCGTTTAAGAACTAGAATTTTTGGCAGAGAATCAAAAGAAGAAATATTATCGGAAAGCGAATTAGAAAAAACAAAAGCGTTAATAGACTCAAAATTAACCAATATTAAAATTACTGATTATACAAAAACTATTACTGGTGATATAGCTGGCACTCCTGGTTATATGCCACCTGAGCAGGCTGACGGCGATGTTGAAAAACAAGACGGCCGAGCTGATGTTTATGCCTTGGGTGCGATTTTGTATAAGATTTTGACTTTCAAAGCTCCATTTGAGAGTCGCGGTAACGTCCGGCAAATGGTTTATGCAACTTTGATGAATGAACCAGAACCAATCTCTGAAAACTGGGCTTGGGGCGGCAAACCAGACAAAGTTCTTGAATCAATTGTTAAGAAAGCCATGGCCAAGGAAATTGACGAAAGATACGTTACGGTAAGACATTTATTGGATGATATTAAAAAACATATGCGACATGAATCTGTTTCAGTTCATGAATATGGTTTGATGTCTCAATTAACTATGTGGAATAAAAGAAAACATAATATTCCTGCGATTGCCGGCAGTTTAATTTTGATTTTAGGAACAATTGGTGGAGGGATAAGTTCTTACCTATCGGCACAAAAAGCAAAAGCTGAAGGAAGAGCAAGAATTGCAGCTGAAGGGCGAGTTAAAGATGCAGAAGTGAGAGATGAAATAAGATATACCTCTACTGAAGCCAATAATATTGTTAAATTTCAAAATGACCCTGAGTCAGCAATTGATTTATTAACTAATCTAATAAAAAAATATTCTAATCAAAAAAAATACCAACACTTACTGGCTTTACCATTTAATAATAGGGGAGCAATTATCTTAGATGATTTAGAAAATCCTGATACAGCATTAATTGATTTGGAGAGAGCAACTCAATTGGACGGCGATTATGCAACTGGTTGGTATAATCAAGCAAGATGTCATGTAAGATTAGGCAATATCGAAGAGGCTTTATCTTGTTTTGGAAGAGCAATTAATCTGAAACCAAAGAACAGCCGGTTTTACCAAGAAAGGGCTTTAACTATTTATTGGAAAAAAGAAGAATGGAAAAAAGCTCTTGAAGATTTTTTAGTTTGTACGAGGCTTGCACCTAAAGAGCCAGATAATTGGTTTAATGCAGGTGATGCTTATAGAAAATTAGGTGATAATCTCAATGCAGAGCATTGTTTTGAAGAGGCACATAAAAGAGGTTTAGCAAATGCTTCTGGCCCTTTAGTAAGATTGTACATTCAGAATGAACATTTTTATAAAGCAGGAGAATTATATCACCAATATAAAAGAGATGAAGATGCAAAAAAATATTTATCCTTGGCCCTTCAGCGAGGAGACCATCCAGAAGAAGCCCAGTTATTGCTTGATGAAATTGCCAAATCTGAGAAAAAGTAAAGTTTAAATAAATCTTTAACTCTCCTATAAAATAATCAATTTCTTAAAGTTTAAATTTATCTTACAATGTAGGTATTCTTATCAAAAATAGAAATATTTTTAAATAAATGTCTCTTTCTTACAATGTAGGAAGAATAAATGGGGAAAAAAGGGAGAAAAGATGGTTCTGAAGGATTTATTTCTATTCCGACCGCTATTTTTCAGGATAGAGAGCTGAGTGTTCTGGAAGCAATTGCTGAATATTTGAAAGAAAAAAAAGGTATGCGCTACAGTGAGATTGCCAAACTTCTGAACCGTGATGACCGAACTATTTGGACAGCCTATAACCGGGCTAAAGAAAAAAGGAAAAAATGATTGAAGAAGCAAAAAGAGGACAGGGCAAAGATTTAGAGAATTTGAAGAGCCGAGTTTCTTTTGCTTTAGTCAAGAAAAGAGAGATTGAAGAAAGAATTGTTTTGTTAAATAATTCCTTTGAAAAAGGAGAGATAACTTATTTGGAATACAAAGAATTGCTGGAAAATTTCAAGCAATTGAATAAAGATTATAATGATTATATTGCTGACTGTCGGGAGCAGATTTCTCAAGGCAGAGTGAGAGTTGAAAATAATTTCGTCAAGAATTTGCCAGTAGTTTTGATTGTGTTGTTGTTGAGTCTGACTTTCTTAGCGCCCATGATCCAATAAGGGGGAGTAACTGGTTTAGGATTTGGAATCCAGGAAGTTGTTCAGAATGCAACTTGGGATGGAGCCTTAGCAGATATAACTCTGGGTTCAGCTGTTTCAGGAGATTTGAATGGTGATGGTTGGGATGATTTAGTTTTGGGTGGTCTAGGGGGAGCAGGTGTTTACATTAACAATGGAACAACCTTGAATTTGAATAATAGTTGGGGAACAATAAGTCAATTGGCTCAAGCTTCAGCTGCACTAGGAGATGTAGATGGTGATGGAGATTTAGATTATATCCAGTTTGGTTCTCCAAACACTGCAGAATCTTATGAAAATAATGGCAGTGCTTTGGTTTCTTACAATAACTGGCTTACTGGCATTTCAGGACTAGAAAGAGCTTCAATTGCTTTAGGAGATTTGGATAAGGATGGAGATTATGATTTAATTATTTCTGGTGATGATGGCGGAAATTATTTCACTAAAGTTTATTTATTTTCAGGAACTGCTTTTACTTACAGTTCGACTTGGACAAGTGGTTTAGAAAATGTTTCTGATGATTCTACTGGAGACAGAGTGGTGTTGGCTGATTTTGATGAAGATTGTGATTTAGATTTAATCTTATTTGGAAAGAAAAGTGATGGAGAAAAGATTGGCTTCTTTTATAAAAATACTGGAAGTGGGTTTACTAGAGATGTTGGTTATGAAGGAAATTTAGACAGGTATTCTGATGCCCAAGTGGCTGTTGGAGATTTAGACAATGATGGTGATTTGGATTTGATTGTTTCTGGTAAGAGTTATAATACTACTGATAGTTGTGATACCTCTGCTGCTTGTATTCAATTTGCTGAAACTTGTGTGGCTGCTTATTGTGATATCACTGGTTTATGTTCTGATGGAATTACTCCTTGCGGTGGTCCGGTTGGTCCTAATCATCCAATTTGTCTTGGTGCTGGTGCTCCAAATAGTTGTACCAATCTTGTTGGACCAACATGGAATGTTGGCTGTACTGTTAATTCAGATTGTTATTATTGTAGCAATAGCGGTCCTGGCGGGGTCCCTCAGTGTGATACCTTTTCTGGTTTTACTGGTGCTAATTCAGATTGTTGGACTTGCACACTTGGTGGTGGACAATGTTCAAGTAATCTTCAGTGCTGGTCAGAAATTTATCAAGGGGGAGTCTATGATAATACTGGCTCATTTAACAATATCCAAAGTATTTTGCCCTTGTTTGGAGGGGCAATGGTGTTGGGAGACATAGACAATGATGGAGATTTAGATTTGTTTACAACTGGTGAAAATAGTTCTGGTAATCCCGAAAGAGCTGTTTATACTGATACCGGAGCCTTTACTTATAATTCAACTTTAACACAAACAATTTCTGCTTATTATAGGGGAGTAACTTCATTGTTTAATGATTTTGATAATGATACAACTTTAGATTTATTTGTGGCTGGTGATCTGTTAAATACAACTGATTGGTGCAATCAGACTAATCAAGTTTGTAATTCAAGTGATACTTGTGATACCTTACTTACATTCACATGTAATAATAATCCTTTTCAACCTTGTACACAAAATTCAGATTGTTATTTCTGTCAAATCTCTGGAGAATTTGGAGACTGTGTTGGAGATCCTCTTTTCTGTGACAGTTATACTTGTGTTTACTCAAATGTCCAATGTGGTGGAGTCAACTCTTCTTGTTGGACGGGTTATTCTTCAACTGATATTTACATCAATAATATTACTACAGCAAATACTTTGCCAAGTGCACCAACTACATTTTATACTAATTATTATAATGGAGAATTAATTTTGAATTGGAGCGGGGCTTCTGATTCTGAAACTGCTACCCCTGGATTGTATTATAATCTAAAGATTGGAACAACTTCTGGAAGTGATGATGTCGTAAGTGGTTACTATCCAAGAAGCAGCAATCCAACCCAAGGTTATTTTGGCAATTTAATGAATAAGAATTTCATTAATTTGAGTTTGGGTAGGGGCAGATATTATTGGTCTGTTCAGACAATTGATACAGCTTTGGGTGTAAGTGTATGGTCAACTGAACAATTATATAATTATACTTTGGGTTGTGGTGATCATAATGAAACCATAACAATGGTTGAAAATTTGACAGCTAATCAGTCAACATGTTTAAATTTAACAGGTGATAATATTACAATTGATTGTGATGGTTATTATATGATTGGCAATGGTACTGGTACAGCTATCCATTTAAAAAACCAAAACAATATAATAATTCAAAACTGTAATTTCCTTAATTTTACTGGAGACATTGTTTTGGAAAATGCTGACAATGTCTTGATTGATTCGGTGGATGTGATTATTAACATCACTAATTCCGATGGAGATAATATTACTAGCTCAGATGTTGAAGCACTTTATATTACCAATTCAACTAACATTCAGATTATTAATTCCAGTGTGGCCAATTACACTTTAAATTATGTCAGAAATTTAACTATTGAAAACACAACTTATGGAAAAGTTAAATTCTTTAACAATGTAACTGAAAATGGTTTGAGCATGGACAGTGATGTGGTGATTGGAAATAATCGCGTGTTTGTTAATTCAACTGGACAGCCGGGCTGGAATCTTTCTGCTGAAGTTACTTTGAAAGGGTTGCTGTGGAGCGGTGTAAAAATAATTGTTTCAACTGGCGGAAATTATACCAACTGTAATGCAACTACTAGTCCTTCTTGTTCTGTGTTGAGTTATAGCAGGACAACCGGCATTGCTGAATTTAATGTTTCAAGTTTTTCAACTTATAAGACCAAATCAAATTATACCTTGGATCGCGGGCCAGGAACTGGTTCAATTAACAACGTCAGCCGCGGTTCAATCTGTGTAGGCGATATTGATGGTGACAATGACACAGATATTTTTTTGAATGGAAATTCAACCAGCGGCTTTGTTTCTGAAGTTTATTTAAACAATGGCTCTGGTTCGTTTAGTTACAGTTCTGCATGGTCAACGAATATTCCCGGCATGTACAGAAGTGATTGTGCTATGGGTGATTTGAATTTGGACAGAAGATTAGATTTGGGTGTTTGCGGACAATTAGCTAATGGAACAAATGTAACTTATATTTACAATAACACTGGAAGCACTTATGCTTTCTGGCAGGCGTTGAATGATTCTGGGGCATTGTGTTCAATAAGTTTTGGTGATCTTTTTACTGATGATGGTAAAGAGGATATTGATACAACCGGTGATAAAGGGGGTAGAACTTTTAAAGGAGATAGTTTGTCTCA
>Ga0209536_100008798_pt1 | contig 15095 bp, 18 predicted proteins | sample DeeMarSeWOR28_12_FD_187461 | JGI IMG/M metagenome (GOLD analysis project Ga0209536, IMG submission 187461) | Marine sediment microbial communities from White Oak River estuary, North Carolina - WOR-2-8_12 (SPAdes) (version 2) | ecosystem: Environmental > Aquatic > Marine > Intertidal zone >...
CGTTGACCGAGGCGGGTGGGCGTCAGGAAATAATATCAATCTTGGATTATTCCATGATGGCGGCGCAACAGGCGGTCATTGGGGCAAGGTAGTTGATATCACTACATGGGGTAATCAAAACTTTGCCACCCTGACGGTGAATTATACTGAGGGAGGTGGATCAATCGCCCCTCTTGCAATGAATCACCTATCGAGAATGAATAATGGCTAAGACCTTTTATACTGCTAAAAACTAACACAGGAACACAGCGATGCAATTTTTAAGAGCAGATACAACTAAGATAGTAAGGCTAGGCCCTGCTGTTGATATTAGCGATGGATATACTTTACTATCTACACTTGATATTTCTACTGCAGATTATGCTTATATGATGCACGGAGATAGTGTAGAAGTAGATATTTCCAGTAATACCTGGGCAGCAATTACAAATGTAACTGGTTGGTATGATTTAACCTTAACAGATACACAGCTTACTACTGAAGGACCAATGACGATAGCGATCTATGATGTTTCGCTTTGCTTACCAGTTTATGGGTTCTTTCATGTGGTTAATGCTAATGTATATGATTCACTCTTCGCAGCTGCAGCAACTGATTATTTAGATATAAACGTAGCTCAGTGGTTAGGAACAGCAGCCGCGACCCCGACCACCGCCGGGGTTCCAGAGGTAGATGTAACTTACCTTGCAGGGAACGGTACGGCCGCGACGAACCTGAGCCAGGCAATGAGAGCAGCGGTTCCGTTTACAGTGGGAACTGGAAGTCTATCTGATACCATTGAAACGAACCTTGCAGAAGCCACAGCGAACCATTACAACGGAAAGATTTGTCACTTCTTCACAGGGAATTTAGCTGGCCAAAGTACCAACGTGACAGGGTATGATGGCTCTGGAACATTGAGTGTAACGGCATTAACCGAAGCTCCAAGTAATGGGGACTTTGGAATTTTACTCTAAGTGGCTACGGAGACTTTATCTCCCGATGTTTTAGCTGTACAAACTAACTTATCGGGATCGGTAACTGATATTCAAGACGATCCGGATAGCCCGGATGGTAATTGGTTAACTGCGAGTAGTACAAATACAGATTGTGTATGTAGGGTTACTTTTCCAACACCAAGTGGTAATTTAACTACAGGAGCTGATTTACAAGAGTTCCGGGTACTCTATAGGAATAACCCGACAAACAGGACAGCTGATCAGCTTGATATTTATTTGTACGAAAACGGTTCTCAGGTTGGTTCTGTTCTTTTAAGTCAATCCGATCCTTCTGACAGTACAGTTTATTCTGCTACATGGAACGCAGCAGATTTAAGTAATATAGATGGTTCACAGGTTGAGTGTTATGTTTATATTACTGCTGATGTAGCACCTACTCCGCAGATTGCATCTGGCGATATTGGAGCAATTGAATGGAATGTTGATTACTCCACCGGAGTCACAACTTATACCAAGACGACTAGTATAGATGTTTCAGTTCAGTCGGCTGGAGAAACAAAGACAAGTAGTTTTAACGGAGCTGTTCAAGAAGCTGGCTTAACTAAGACTACCGATTTTGGGGCGGCTTTACAAAAAGCTTTAACAAAGGATACAAGTCTTTCCGGAGCTTTAAAGGCTTTAAGTATAGAAAAGACGACTTCATCTAGCGCAGTTTTAAAGGCGTTAGGACTTGAAAGGAATATTAGTCTTTCAGGTCGAATTGAAGAAAACAGAGTGGGATTTGCTTCTACAGCCCCATTCGGTGCAGCGGGAAGGGCTTATTCCTTTACAGGGAAATCTGGAGTTTCGACTTATACGAAGTCAACGACTCTAGGAACTATTCTTCAGCAACAGGCTTTACTGAAGACTGCGACAATAAGCGCGGCGCTTCAAAAGGAACTGACAAAAGATGTAGATTTTAATACTCTTGTCCAGAGTCTTGAAAGTCTTGATGCAGATATGAATGCTCTGCTTCAGATTGTCAATACTTTAAATAGTAGTTTAAATTCTATACTACAGAAATCTGAAACGAAGGATACTTCGTTAAGCGGGATTTTGAAGTTATTAGATAATCTTTTGACTTCAAGTATTTCCGCGGCTCTTTTACAAGAAGATATTACGCTTACCTCGAATTTGTCGGGGGCGTTAAAGAAAACTGGAGTTACTGATACTCTCAGTATTAATGCACTTCTGCTGAAGAATATTGAGGTAACGACTGTTTTATCTGGGGTATTGGAAGCTCTAGATATAACGAAAACGACGAGTTTGAATGCTTACTTATCAGGGGCGAGTGAGCTTACGACTAATCTAGACGCCGCGCTTGCTAAGTTAGGTTTAACGAAAGAAACGAATTTATCCGCTGCGTTACAAGAAGCAGGACTTACTAAAACTTTTGATTTATCAGGGGCATTACAAGAGGCTGGAATTACAGACACAACTTCTTTAAATGCGTACCTTCAGAAGTTGATTGAAGCTACCACCTCGATAAATGCGATAGTTAAAAAGGTTGGAGAAATTAAGACAACTTCCTTAGGCGCCTTGATTCAAGGTGATGGTATCTTTACCGGATTAAATGCAGCCCTTAAGAAGTTAGATTTAACTGAAACAACGAGTCTTTCAGCGATTGTTGAGGGGACGATTACTAAGTTAACTTATCTTGATCTTTGTATTTTGAAGGGAGGTTTGTCAAGACCTGTTAGTTTTGACGCTCCAGTAATGCTTCAACGTATTGCGAATATGAGTTTTAATTCGTTATTAAGGAAGGAGGAAACAAAGAGTATAAGTTTAGATTCTGCTTTAGCTGAAGTTGGGTTAGCTTTAAATGTAGATTTTACTTCTATTATTGCTAAAACCGTTCGGAAGACTATTAACTTAACGAGTTATTTAGTTGAGTACGGGGTGAAGGAGATGTCTCCGACACCGATGATGATAAGTGGAAGGAAATATAATTTTTCCTCAAAGATCTATATTCCACCTTCATCGTATGCTTCGACTACCCCGTTTGGTGCGGCAGGGCGGAAATACGACTTTAGCTTAAAGCAATTATTCGGACAGAAAGTTTTAAGTATGACCGCGCTTCTCCAAAAGGCACATCAAGTTGTGACTAGCTTTAGTGCTTATGTTTACGATGGGACAGTGGAAATTACCAATGACGTAGATGCTTATATTGCAGGGAGACATTCTTCATCTTGGTTTAACCAGAAGTGGTATACAACTGATTGGTTTAATGATAACTGGTATGTTTTAATTCAATCGGTAGTTGTAGGATTAAACGCGCTATTAACTCGACAAGAGGGTTTAAGAACAACTTATTTATCTGGACATGTTATTAAATTTGGAGAGCTTTATGCAAGCATGTCTGCGGCAATTTATAGGCTGAGAAATCTTCAAACGGATATGTCAGCTGCGATTTTGGAAGAAGGAAGTTTGGCTACTGAGCTCAATGCGATTTTAAGAAAGGTTATTACAGTTTCTAGTAGTCTAAATGCTGAAGTAATTCGTCTTCCTGGGCTTGGTTTAATAGCTGATATGAATGCTTTGCTATTAAAGCCTATGACTATTATGGCTTCTTTAGATAGTACTATTATGAGGAATTATAATTTAACTTTATCTATGGAAGCCCTTGTTGGTGTAAATGGATTAGCTACTTCTTCTTTAAATTCTCTTTTGAAGAAGCTAGACGTTCCTGTAACGACTCGAGTAGGGGCCGTTATTTACGATCCGACTTATGGAGCCTGGTTACCTGAGTGGCCTGGAGCTCAAAATTGGAACGAGGAATCTTCTGGAGATTCTACGTGGACTCCAGAATCTGGTAAAGATCACAATTGGACAGAGGAAAGCTAACATGGTAGCGACAGTACAAATTGTAGAAAAGAATGGGACTTCTGGGACTAATACCCAGAAAGATGGTCAAACCGTTCGATTCAAGAATGCTGACAACGCCACTGTAGATACGAATAATCCGCTGGTTATTCCGACTGCAGGGGTAGATTACAGCTATGAGAAATGGTTGCGGTTGAAGGTAACTGCGGCCCCCGACACAAATGTAAGTAACTTTCAGTTTTACACTGACGGAGCAAATGGGTTTGGTACAGGTGTTTTGTTATACGCGAAGGCGGTAGCGACCTATGCAACCCCGGCGGAAGCTACAGGGACAGGCGGGTATACCAACGCATTTACCTATACTTCGAGCTCTGCATTATCCCTTGGTTCTGGACCTTATACTGGCACAGGCGAAAAGGGGTCTCATGCGGTGTTGATGATGACTGTGGGAACAAATGCAACCCAGGGAACTACACCAACGGAGACAGCTACGTTCTCCTATGATGAGATTTAAGGATGCGAGATCCTCTAAAAATTACCTGGTTAGCATCGTATCCTAAATCTGGGAATACCATGATTCGGGCTTTTCTCACAGCTTATTGGCAGTGGGGAAGGCTTGATATAAATGGTTTGGATTACTGTCTGGGAGATGTACACCCGTATTATTACCAGACAGTATCCCCCCGCCCTTTGGAAGATTTGGATATGAAGGATCATGTATTACTTCGACCGGCTTCTTTAATGCATTTGCAGCAGGTGGCGAGATACCAACCTTTGCTGGTTAAGACTCACCATATTAATGCGAGTATTTTTGGAACCGATTTGATACCGGCTCCGCTGACGGAGCAAGTTATTTACATTGTAAGAGATCCTCGGGATATAGCAATTTCTTATGCGAATCATTTTTCTTGTAGCATAGATGATGCTATACACTCGATGAATGATGAAGGGAGACATATTGGAGATGATATTCACCATCATCTGGGAACTTGGTCAATGCACGTGAATAGCTATAGAACCGCGAAAGCATTTAAGGTGGGCTTGGTTAAATACGAAGATATACTTAAAGATCCAAAGGAAAAGCTAGGAAATTTACTTCGATATTTAGGTTTCGAGGTAAATGAAGAAAGACTAGACCTCGCTATTGAGGCCTCGTCTTTTGACAAACTTCAAGCGCAGGAGAAAGAAAAAGGATTTAATGAGACTCCTCATGAAGGTGTTACCTTTTTCCGGAAGGGAACTCCCGGAGAATGGAGAGACGTCCTTACCGAGGAACAGATAGAAAAGATTCAATCTGACCACGGTGAAGTGATGAAATCGTTAGGCTATTTGGAGGAAGAAGATGCCGATTATCGAACCTATAAAGAAGGTTGAAGGAGACGAAGGAGTAACCCATTTATTCTCGGGAGCTTTTAATTTAACTGTGTTGGGAGAAGGGAAGGTATTTATTCGGAATGGGTTAAGGATAAATGCTCCACCGGGAACCCCAGATAAAGTTAGATGGCTTGTTGGAGAATTGAATGGAGTCAGGGTTTATATAGACGGTGATAATGCTATCTTAACGACGAGGGACTTGTATCCTTAAAGGGTGAGGAAGGGTGAATGAATTATCTCCTAAAAGTATCGCTATTATTTTCTTCACCGCGATCATTGCAGCGGCGGGGGGAAATTATGGGAGTTCTTACTTTAGGTCTGACCCATTTACAGGAACACAGGGTAGGGAGTTAACTAGACGTATAGAAGTCTTGGAGGAAGAATATAGAAATATGGATACAAAGTATCCTCCAAAGTGGTTAATAGATTGGGTAAATAGGATTGATGTAAAAGCTGAAAGTTGTCGTGTCTTGTTAGAAGAACATAGGAGTAGGATTAAATGAAATTGATGCTTTTAATTATTATGGTCACTGTATTTATAGTAAGCTTTTTCAATGAATTAATGGCTGGGGAAAGGTATTACTATATACCTGAATATCCGCCGATTCAGATTGAGCTAATTAATGGTGATGGAACATCTTATGAAGTTCCCCAGATTGATTCTAGTGGAATTGCTTTAGGTATCGCCACCGCCCAACATCAATTTGACTTTGGGACTCATCGGTGGCAGTGGAGTGCCGGCGTTGGGTTTTATGACGGAGATGATGCTTTTTCTATCGGTGCTGCTAAACGCTTTGACAGAGTATTGGTTGATGTTACTGCTGGCAGGGGTGGCGATAAGACTGGCGTAGGGGTAGGATTTCATGGGCGATTTGAATAAGAAGTGCTTCGAATGGGTGAAGTTAATCCTTGAGAACAAGTGGTTAATTCTACTTGTGGTTAGTGCTTTGGGTATTGGGAATGGAGTTCAAGCTGTTGACCGTCAAAAGAAAGATGGTGAATTATTAATGCTCGGAGAAAGTTATGCCAAGTTAATATATAATCCGAAACTTATTGAACCTGGGAAAAAAGAGATTAAGAAAGATTCCTGTTTTTCTTGTGAGAAATTAATGAGAGATCATGTAAAGGAGTATCACTAATGGGATTATTTAGCTGGTTTGGGAAGCTATTTGGGACAGATAAAGCGACCGAGAAACTCATTGATACTGTATCAAATGGGTTAGACAAAGCGTTTTATACGGCCGAAGAAAAGGCTGAAGATCGGGCTCGTGATGTAACAGAAGCAAGAAGCTTTATTCTTAAATGGCTGGAAAGCACAACTGGATCGCGATTAGCTCGAAGGGTTATTGCTTTTGCTGTGACTGGTATTTGGGCGATGCAGTACGTATCGATTCAGGCTTTATCAATTATTGCAATTTGGGCAGACAACGCGCAACCTTATCGGGACAGTGCAAAGGTGATTGAGAATGCTATTGATCAGTCTACAGGTGCCATGATGTTGGTACTAGGCTTTTACTTTGCGGCTCCATTTATGGGAGATATAGCGAAGGGGGCCTTACAGAAATTTGGGAGGACTAAACCCGATGATACGCAGTGAAGCTGAAGACCAAATTCGATTTACTTTAGGCCGGACTGGCACTGCCCTGCGGACGGAGATTATCTTTGCTATGAATTTAGCGAAGAGACAACTAGAGGGTATGCCTGAACTTCCTTGGTTTTTGATCTCGGAAGTAGCGGAGGCGACTTGTACCGTAGGTGAAGAACGTCTAGAAGTTCCCGCGAATTTCCTCAGGGAAGTGGAAGAAGAAGGAACCCTGTTTGTTTATGATACGAGTGATCTGGATACGGATAGCCCGGATGAGTGGATAGAGTTGATTAAATGGGATAATGAGACCTTGAGAGCGAATCATAGTGATCAGGTGTCAGCTAGAGACCGCCCGACTCATTATGCGTTAGTTGGAAATTACTTTAAACTTTATCCGGTGCCAGATGAAGCTTATACATTAAAGATGCTTTATTATAAAGAAGATACCGATTTTTCTTCTGGAAGTGATACGGAAAATCAGTGGTTAAAGTGGGCACCAGATGTAATTATTACTAAAGCTGGAAAGTGGATAGCGACAAGATTAAGGGATGAAAAGGCGCGGGCGATGTTTGAGGCAGATTATCCAGAAGCCTACATGCGGATGAGGACTGAAGACGAGGCCCGACGTCAAGCGAACTTTACTCAGTGGATGGGCCAAAATGATTGAGAATGTTTTATCTCAAACAGGGAATCCGAATACACCTTCGGCGGCTCCTTATAATTCTGGAGTCTGGCCAGACCTTCACCCGTTGAATAACCCGCTTTGGAGAACAGGAACGAATGTTCTATTTAAGAATGGTGGGGTGGAAAAGATGGGTGGCTGGGGGAATCCATTTACTAAGCCGGCTTCGACACCTGTTAGAGGTATGTTACAGCGAAGGGAAAGTGGGGTTCAGGAACTTTACTTCGGGAACCCGACGACTATTTATAAGTGGAATACTGGGACACCGACAGCGGTAGGAACGGGATATACAGGAAATACTGATTCTACGGTGACGGTTCCAGCGAGTGTCTGGTCGATGGTAGATTGGGGAACCTGGGTCCTGGCTACGAATGGAGTAGATGTTCCACAGATATATAAGGGAAGTTCCTTTGCTACCTTAAACGTAGGAACGGAGTTCACCACGGCAGAAATTTTAATCAAGCGAGGCCCTTATGTTCTGGCGTTTAATACTACCGGAGTTAATACTTATAATGGGATTAATGCTTTCCATTGGTGTTCAGATGATGATGTAGAAGATTGGACTCCGACGAGTGTGAATACTGCCGGGAACCAAATGATAAGGGATATGACCTCGGGGATTAAAGCTGCGGTTCCTCTAGGCGATCGAATAGCAGTATATGGAACAGACTCGATGTACCTTGTGGCTTATACAGGGGCTCCGTTTTATTTTGGGTATTACCCAGCTCTTAATGGTATCGGGGCAGTAAGTAAAGCTGCAGTGGTTTCTGTAGGAAGAAAGAACTTTGGTTTTGGCCCGAGTGGAATCTGGGAAACTGACGGAGCGCAGTTTAAGTACATCGATCCAGGTATTCATGATTATATTTACGACGCCTTTAATGATGAGCAGAAGGAAAAAGTCTGTGGTTATCATGATGAGTTTAATACTCAAGTTTGTTTTTACTACCCCACTACGACAGGGGAGCCAACGGTAGGAGTAGGTTATAACTACATGGACGGAACCTGGTCAATATTTAACCACGGAAGAACAAGTGCTCTTGAAAGGGACGTATTTACCTGGCCTGTGTTAGCGACTTCGACAGGGGATATTTTCTTCCATAACTTTGGGCTTAATGCGGATTCCGCTGGAATGACGGTTTCGGTGGAGTCGGAACTTTTAGATCTTGGAAGTGGGAACATTTGGAAGTATATTGATGCGATTAGATTTCATATAAGTCGCCTAGCTGGAACGGTTAATTTTTACCTGGGAACTGCAGAGCGACGAGATGATTCGATTACCTGGGAAAATGCCCAGGTTTTAGACGATGGAGATGAACCGTTGTTTTATAACTTAAGCGCACGATATATTGCTTTAAAGATAGAAACGACTGCCCTGGCTTCAGACTTTAAAGTCGAAGGACATACGATCTATGGTGAAGGGGCGACTCATCAGTCATGACTACTATTTATCCATTACCTGGAGAAAGTTGGGTTGAGTGGGCGAGCTCGTTAGTAGCTGTGCTTAACTCGTCGGAGACTCGGGCGACTCAGACTGCGACCGGAGAGCAAGAACCAATCCTCGATGGTGAAGGGAGGGTTGTGGTAAATCCTGGTGATGGAATTTATATCTATGATGCTATAGGAGATCTTATTATCTGGCCGGGGAATGTAGCTATCGACACCGACCATTTAGTTGATGCTGCGATTACTACCCAGAAGTTGGCAGATCTTTCTGTGGATGTAGATAAGCTAGCTGACCTCGCCGTTGAAGCATCGAAGCTGGCAGATAGCGCGGTGACTTCTACTAAGATTGCGAACCTTGCTGTGGGATCTGCGGCGATTCAGGCGGCGGCGATAGGGACAGCGCATATAGCTAACCTTGCAGTTACTTCCGCTTTGATCGCTGATGCAGCGATTATTGAAGCTAAGATTCAAGACCTTGCCGTTACCAACGCTAAGATAAATGATATATCTGCTAACAAGATTACAGCAGGAATTTTAACTGCGGCGTTGACTTATACCGCTGGAATGAACATCTCGACAGGGGGATATATTCGAAGTGGACAACCTTCCTATGGGGTGGGAACAGGTTATTATATGGATTATAATGCAGGGAGTCCAAGACTGTCTTTAGGTAACTCTGCATCACAAAACGAACTATTATGGAACGGATCGTCTCTTGTTATAAGAGGTGCTGGAATTTATACTCCAGCACTATATACCTCAATTGATGGAAAGAGAATTGAAGTAAATCCTGGAAACGACAATGAATTACATTTTTACGGAGATCGTGGTGACGGGACAGTAGAAGAGTTAGCTACCATTGGTATTTCTACTGTTGGCGCCGATACAGTTGTATTAGATATTGGGGGTGCAAACCTTCAAAGACAAGCTGCATATATTGAAGCAAATTATCCTTATGCAGTATGGATTCAGAATCCAGGAGCCAATAATACTTCCTTGGGTGTTTCAAATACTAATACTTCTTCCGTTGTTAATAATAGAAATTCGACAATTAGATGCACCGGGTATCAATATACATCAGATAACGCGAGTAGTCCAGCTTCTACTTTATTGGTATGGAATCAGCAATCAAACAATTCTAACGAAGCTTATGCAGCTTGGATTATTAATAATTATGGGTATGGTGTTTATACCCAGTGTTCAAACCCTTTATTTTCTAAATCGCCATTAAGACTTTGGTCAAGTACTTCATTAGCTATTCCAACCCATCAAGCACAAAAAGGCTCGTTTTGGGTAACTAATGCAGGGATTCCTTATATTAATGTAGATGATGGTACTACATGGCACGGTTTAGCGCCATTGGTGGTAGCGAAAATAGATGGTGTGTCGAGTCCCATCAATATAATATCGGGCTTTAATGTATCAAGTGTTACTTACAATGGTACTGGCAATTATACATTAAGTTTCACAAATGCATTACCGAATGCTAATTATATTGTTGTCTGTAACGCCAGCACAATAACTACAGATGCGAGTCTTGTCGCAGCCTATGCAGCAAGCAGAACGACGACCAACTGTGTAATTGACGTTGAAAGAACAGACACAGGGGCACAGCTAAACGCTTATGTGGATTTAATTATTTTCGGAGTGTGATATGATAAAAGATAACATAGTAATTTCAAGTAAAGCACAGGCTCAAGGAGAATTAATGTCTATTGAAGCTGATATATTCCGGTTAATGGAAAGACGTAAAGAGTTAATTCAAATTATTGGCACGATGAATTTATTGGAGCAAAAGAGTGTTCAAGATGATTCAGGGAATACCAGCTCCGAAGATTGAATACATTTGGCCTTTGGCGATGCCAGTGTTGAAACGAGCTGTTGATATAGCTGGAGAGGAGGATTTGGAAAATATTAAGAAAGACCTCCTTAATCGAGATAGACAACTCTGGATGGTCGGAGAAAACTCGTACGCGGTGACTTCGATACAGAAGTATCCTCAAAAAAAGATACTTTTTATTTGTTATTTAGCCGGTGAAGGAATCAAGGAATGGATAAAGGAACTAGATCATTGTATGACTACGTTTGCTAAGGCTACGGAATGCACCGCGATTCGCTGGCAAGGAAGAATGGGGTGGAGTAAGATTTTAAACTATGACATTCGTTATGTAGTAATGGAAAAGAGGATTTAGCTATGGGTGGAAAAAGCGATAGCCCTTCACAACAGGTAGTCAAACAAGATCCTTGGGCTGGTCAGCAGGGGTACCTTAAAGATGTATTTGGAGAGGCTCAAAATTTATACGAACAACCAGGTCCTTTTTATTATCCCTACTCTGGTGTGGCAGGACTAAACCCTGATATTTTAGGTGGCCAGGATTTACTGCGAAACTACGCACTTACTGGGGCGCAACAGCAAGCAGATCAAGCGGCAGGTGCTGGAGCGTTTGGTTTGACCGGAGCGGTACTTAGTCCTTACTCGAATCCGTACCTTGCTGAGACTGCAAGGGCTGCAATTCGTCCAGCGACAGAGACTTTGCTACAAGATGTTCTTCCGAATGTGGGAAGCGCCGCGCAACAGGCGGGGGCGTACGGAGGGGCTCGGCAGGGAATATTAGAAAGTAATGTTTTGAATGACTATATGCGGAATGTAATGGATACAAGTGCGGGTCTGTACTCTCAGGGATACGGACAAGGTCTTGATTACATGGGAAGATCTTTAGCCCTGGCTCCTCAGACGCAAGCAATGGGAGCGATGCCCGCGCAATACATGGATGTAGTAGGACAACAACTTCGAGCTTATGAACAGCAGCTTATTCAGGATGACATTGATCGATGGAGTTATTATCAACAACTTCCTTACACGAAACTCGCAGAATATTCAAATGCTATTCAAGGAAGTTACGGTGGAACCACGACTCAGCCTGGCCCTATAGCTAATCCGTTACTGGGAGCCGCTGGCGGGGCTATGGCTGGCGCCGGACTCGCAAGTATGATACCAGCACTAGGGCCTTATGCTGTACCAGCAGCGGCCATTGGTGCTTTACTAGGAATATTGTAGGAGAAAGAAAATGACTGGAAGAACAGAGGGAGCAGTACAAAATACAGCCACTGGAACAGGTTGGACACCTCTTGTGAGTAGCATACTTGGACAAAATCAAGTTCAACCTGGTTTTCAGAATGTTAACACTATTCAAGGAAATACGTCCGCGTGGAAGCCTAATGCTATGATGTATAATAGTGGACTAGGGGCGAAAGGGGGTTCTGCCCCTGTTCAGGGAGTAACACAAGTGAGTCCTGCGGTTCAACAGCAAATGGGAACAGTACAACCCCCGGCACAAAGTTCTACTCAACCTATAATGATGATTCCGGAAGGGAGTAATATTCCTTTAGCTCAAAGACCAACACCGACTCCTCCAACAGGAGTAAGTAATCCTTATACCCAACAGAATGCTCAGCCGTATCAACCGACTCCGCAGATGCAACAGCAGCAGCAGCAAATGCAGCAATACTATCAAATGGCTCAGCAGATAATGATGCAACAACTGATGCAGCAAGCAATGATGCGGTATATGTACGGGGGAGGGATGGGTTCTTATGGGATGAATCCATATGCTTACGGTGGAATGGGCTACGGTGCTGGCGCAATGCTAGGAGGTTATTAAAATGAACGATATTCTAAATCCAAATTATCAACCTGGCTTTGGTCAACAGGGAGATGAATTAGCTCCTTTGCGAGCTAAACTACAAGATTTACTTAGACCAAAAAGCCCAGCGGAAAATACTGCAAAAGCAACGGAGATGGTGAATAATAATATTCCAGCTCCGGACCCTTATCAAATTGCTCAATTTGGTCAGGATAAATTTGTAGATGAAGGTACTGGTTTTGGAAATCCTGGAGTATTAGTCCCAGCGGCGAATGCTGCGATACCTTCAGTGCCCGGACTTCAAGCTCAAATGAGAGCGGAGAATCAAGGGCCTCAAATAAACCCCCAGGCTATGGCTATGATGGGAATGAATCTGATGGGACAAGGACAGGGGCAATCCCCGCAGCCACAGATTCCTGTACCAGCCCCTGGTGGAGCCCAAAGACAACCTGTTGATATTATGGCACTCATCCGAGCCGCTGGTGGTAGACTACCAGGGCTTGGTTAAGGAGAAGGAAAATGGCAGAATTAGATTATCTCATGGGTGGCGGGCAGACGCAAAGTGGGATTGATGTTCCACCGGCTCAAGGTTTCCAGAATCGTCTTGAACCACCGAAGACTGAAGAAGAAAAGCAGCAAAGAATTTCTGCTTGGGAGAAGTTTCTGAATGAGGTTCAGACGAATCCTTCTGTTCAAATGGGTATGATTCGGATGGGAACTATGATGATGCAGCCTAGGGGACCTTACCAAACGGTGGGCGGGCATATCGGGCAGAGTCTTGGCGCGGGCGTGGAATCTATGCAGGCGATGAATGAATATCGAGCCCGACAAGCGAACTTAGCCCAAAAGCAAACTCGAGAAGAGCGGTTAGCTGAATCGCAGATTAACTTGGAAGGGTCGCGAGCAAGATTAAACGAACGCTTACCTGTCTCTGGAACAGGGAGTCAACCCGCAGCGAGTGTTCAGTTACTTGATACAGTTAAAAGGTCTCTTCGAAAGGATTATCCAAATGCTCCGGATTCTGTTTTAACTGAAACAGCTCTTCGGTTGATGGGGAAAGGAGAATCAAAAGACCCCGCAATGGAATTGATTCCTGCGTTACTCATTGGTCTATTGGGAGAAGATCCTGGAACTATCGACGAAGCAATGAAGAAGATCCGTGGTGATTCCGCTGGACGGAGTATGCTCGATAGTGCGTTAGGGCAATATAAGGATAAGTCTATTTCGGCCCCCGCACCAACTGGAGAAGCTGGCGGAGCATTACCAGAACTTCCGACCGATGCGAAACTTTTAAAGCCTGGTCAAAAGTATCGAACTCGTGATGGGCGCGTTGTTCAGTATCGTCCAGATCGAGATCCTAACAAACCCTTCATAGTGGTGGAATAAATGGCTGAATCATTTTCTTTCGAGGAACTTCAAGGAGGAGCTAAAGAAGCTCCTCAATCTTTCTCATTGGATGAATTGATAAATCCTCAAGAGAAAAAAGAACCCGCGCCTGATATGATAAAGGGGTTGGTAGGAGAAGCTCCGCCTGGAAAAACCTATGGGCCTTTCGGTGGGCAGAGTCCTGAAGAATCTCAAAAGGTTATGGAGGATCTTAAGACTATTCCTCCGAGGGTTAAGCAGAGTGTTAGGCAGTCTGTCGGCGGGTTGATGCAATGGGTACCTGATCTTCTTGAGGGAAAGATTAATCCTTACCAACTTTGGGGAGATGGACAAGGGTTAATGACAGAGGAGACTCGAAAGAAGATTGAAGAAAGTGGTGGATTTCCACAAGTTCTCTCTGACGTTCGTGGAGCCGGGGAGGAACTCTATGGGGAAGCCGGGCAAAAAATGCAAGAGCTAACCCCGCCTGAAGAAAGCTTTACAAGTCAAGTTCTTTTTACTTCCCTGGATTCTCTCACGCGGGCAGCTCCAGGTGTTGTCGCTAGAAATCCTAAAATGCTCTTAGGAATATTCGGTGGGGACACTTACTCTAGAGATTACGGGGAAGCTATTAATGCTGGAAAAACCCCACAAGAAGCTCATAATATAGCTTACCCGAAGTCAGTTATTGAGGTTGGGACTGAATTTCTTCCAACGCAAGTACTCTTTAAGAATGAAAACCTCTTAAAGAAATTTGTTTCATTTATGACTCGGGAAATTCCGGGGGAGAATATTGCGGAATTCAGCCAGATGTATATCGACTGGCTGCACGGACTCAGGGGAGACGTGACGCTTCCGGAAGTACTTCATACGTTAGCTTTAGTCAATGCTTCAACGGTGGTAAGCGGTGGAGCGCAGGTAAGCTTAGTTAATACCTTACAGAAAGCTAGTGAAATTATTGAGGCTAGAAGAAACGAAAAACTTATTGAGAAGGTATCAAAGGAAACGGGCATCTCCCCAGAACAAATAGCGAGCCCTTTTTTAGAAAGTCTTCCTGAAAATTATTTGAAATTTTCATCCGGTCTTGAACCGGAAAAATCAAACCACTCTATTCTTACCTGGCAATACAAAAAAGATGGCAAAACATTAAGGATTGAAGCATACAGGAAAAAATACTCAAACCTGGTCAAATTCAGGGAAGA
>Ga0209536_100008799_pt1 | contig 15095 bp, 12 predicted proteins | sample DeeMarSeWOR28_12_FD_187461 | JGI IMG/M metagenome (GOLD analysis project Ga0209536, IMG submission 187461) | Marine sediment microbial communities from White Oak River estuary, North Carolina - WOR-2-8_12 (SPAdes) (version 2) | ecosystem: Environmental > Aquatic > Marine > Intertidal zone >...
AGAATCAGCAAAATTGTGTATTGTATTTTGTACTTCCCAAGGTAACTCTTTCAAAGATTTTATGATTCTTCTCTTAAAATTTTCAGTACTATAATCCAATTCCACAGGCATTTTTCCATAAAGAACCTTATAACTGCCCTTAAACGGTGGAGTATACCAATCAGGCATATTCTTAGGATTATGGAAATACATTTGCAAATATTGAGCTCCAATGTTTCCAAGATCTAAATTACCAACTAAATTCTGTATTTCCATACATTTTTCCAATTTTAACGCATATTCATCAAATGATGATTCCTTTAAGAAAACTTGAACATCTAAATCTGAATATCCTTCAATAAATCCCCCTTTTACCATGGATCCATGAATTAATAAACAGAGAACGTCTTCCTCAAATACCTTTAGAATTGAATCTAAGAGATAGGAAAAAATTTCATTTCTATTTTTTGTTATCGCATCCACCATAATGAGACCTTCAAGGTAAATGTATTGATTTAGTATTACAAATCTTTCTTCTAATAATTAGAATAATGATTGGTAAGCAAGGATTAAAAAATAGCTGCAAAAATCATCAATCAGCGTTTCAATAGATGTGAATTTCAATGAAAGAAGTCAAAGAAGTACCTTTTAATGATGATGAGGATTTATCAAAAAACAAAGCAGACGATGCTCCAGAAGCAACACCTGAAGAACTTGAAAAACGCTCAACTGAAATTTCAAGCTCTATTTTCAAGCGATTAGGAATCATAATCATGATATTGAGTCTTACAATTTTACCTTTGACAATTATGACATTCTTCTTTCATCCAGGACAACCAGATCCAACATCATTGCTCATCCAACAAATAGCTGGTTTTATACTATTTGCTGTCGGGGCAACAATTGGTTCTCTTCTCTTTGTTAATGCTCGAAAAATGAAGAAAAGAGAAGAATATATTTTAGAAGCTATAGTAGTTGAATCGGTAGAGAATGAATAAATTCTCTAACCAACTCAAATAGAATTTCAAAAATTCTTACATAAAACTTCTACAAATCGAATTTTTTGCTATACCATCTTCCACTAATTTTTTACAAAGATCCCTAATATTTGAAGTGCACTTTGAAATATCTGCAACAACAATCCACTCTGAAATTTCCCCACTTTGTATTTGTCTAGATTCACTTGCTACGAGATTTATATTATTTTCACTCAGAAATGTAGCACATTTTGCTAAAGCTCCAGGAACATCCGCTAATGTTATCTTAAATTCCACTAAATCAGCTTCAGCAGTCATAAAAGGTACGATATTAATTTCCCTTCTATCAACATCAGCTTTTAGCATAACATGCATACCTTCGACCATACCGATATTGTCTCTGATGTTCTGCGGGATTTTTATTTCTCCATTTTCATTTATACGAACAATTTCAGTTAGTTTCAATATCTCATCCTCCATTCCATGTGCAGTTTAAATTTTAATTAAATGTCATTCTGCAAAATATGATTGTTTAATAATGCTAATTAATTTTATTAGAAAATAGCAATTGAAGAAGTATTTTTACATAAATAATGGTTATTTAAAATAACTTGAACAAATGTTTGATTAAAATGGAACCCAGGGAATTATTTGAGAAAATGTTTGCTTATTACGGTCCACAAAACTGGTGGCCGGGAGAAGGATTTGAAATAGCCATCGGAGCAATATTGACACAAAATACTTCATGGGCGAATGTTGAAAAAGCTCTCGCTAATCTGAAAGCTAATAATATTTTAACACCAGAAAAAATCTTAACTTGTGATGATGAATTACTTTTACAATTGATAAAATCTACTGGCTTCTATAATCAGAAAGCTCATTACTTGAAAAATTTATGTGAACTATGGATTAGAAATCCGAAACCAAGTAGAAAAGCACTTTTATCCGTCAAAGGAATTGGAGATGAAACAGCAGATTCTATCCTTCTCTATTTATTAAGTAAAGCAGAATTCGTAATTGACGCCTATACTATTAGAATTAGTAGGCGTATTGGTTTCAGTAAATCGTATAATAAAAAATTCTGGAAAGATTTCTATATGTCTAAGTTAGATAAGGATGTCCAAATGTTCAATGAATTTCATGCTTTATTTGTAGAACATGGTAAGCGATTTTGCAGAAAAAAGGATCCCTTGTGTTGTGTCTGTTTTCTTAATACAGATTGTAATTATGGAAAAAAAGCGATTAATCGAGATTAAATCCTTGTTTTCTTAACAAACTCAATAGAGATTCATCATACCATGAACCTTGAGTTATTTTTCGACTTATATGTTCTGACCAAGAATATTTGTCCATCCCAATTTCATCCCTCCCTTCTTTCAAAGGTATTTTGGCACCAAGTTTAATGTAATATCCTTGAGTAATATATCCTTCATCCATAGCTTTCATACATTCTTTTATCTCCTCTTCTGAAAGATCATTATATCTATCTTCAAAAGCTGTATGTTTCAAAGGATATCTTGGTCGAATGTGCATTTTATGCTCTGGGTCTGGGTAACCTAAACACATGCTCACAACAGGGAAGGTTTTCTTTGGAACATTAAAGATTTCTGCGATTTTATCAACCTGGAAAGGGGTTCCTCCTAGCAAGACTGAACCAAGTCCTAATGCGTCAGCTGCCAAAATTACATTTTCCACTACCAGTGAGACATCTTGAACACCTAGCCATAAAAGCATACTATCATCGAAATCATAGGTATAATTTCTCTGCTTGAGAATTTTTTCCATTCTATTAAAATCAATAAAAAACACCATATATAGTTTGGCTGTTGGGAAAACCCGTAATTTTTTCATTTTCTCTTTATCGCGAGTATAAACAATACTGCAACTTTGATATGCAAAAGGCGCTCTTATACCTGCGCTGAGAATTTTCTCAATAACATCACCTGGCACTTCTTTATCCAACCATTTTCTTATAGAACGACGAGTATGCATTACTTTGAAAAGATCATGTTCTATTACTTCATTTTCCTCATCCATTGAAAAACACCACATACAGAAATAACTTCATAACATATTATCTTTCTCCTAAATTTTCATTTTGCTCAGAATGTCCTACAAGATAACGAATTTATAGAAGTAAAAACAAAGTAAATGCAAATTACACAAGGAAGGAGTAATGTGAGTGAAGCAATAGTAAAAATTCCAGGTACCACATTTTCTTTGAAATTCGGTCTTGAAGGAAAATATTATGCGGTTTATTTAGTCCAAAGTGGACATGCAATTAGCAGCAAGAAAACCAGTATACTAAAAGGTACTACTCTCAGAGATTTACCCGAGGAAGTGGAGAAAGGCATGCGTTTTCTACTTGACTCAGAAGAAGTATATATCTCTCCAGTAATTGTAAATCGTGTTGTTCATGATTTACTAGAACAAATTCCTAAAGATGGTCAAGTGTTTGTTAAAGAAACATCTGTCAAACCTGAAATTGAAACATCAGTAAGGGTTCTTGATTTAATCGAAAAATCCGATCATAGATCTGAAAGTAAATCTGTTGTGGAATTTACCCCTGGGGAAAAACCAAAATATGATGCAACTGCGTTTGATATTGGAAAGAAAGAACTGAAATTCCCAAAACCATTACCAAAAAGAAACGTAACAGCTGATACAGAACAAGATTATCCAAAACCAGCAATAAGTGCAAAAGATGATTTTCTAGCTTTAGAAGAAAAACTTAATTCTCTCACTAATGAACTAAAATCTCTTCAAGAAACAATTAGTAAGAACAAGAAAGAAATTTCTAACTTGAAGAAGCAAGTCACAACTCTAAAGAAAAACACCAAAGAAATCAAAGAGTTAACTCAAACACCAGCTACAGAATAAGTATTAATTTTTTACAAAAAAAGGAAAAAGGCTAAATTTTGCCTTTTTTCTAGAATTTTCTTTTACCATTAAACATTTCTGATAAAGGTCGAAGTGCTCCTGAAATAATTTCATTAAGATTCTTACCATTAATCATTACGCCTGAAGAACCTGTTTTAACAACATCGCCACTATCATTGGAAACCCTTACACCATCTTTCTTTGAAACTTCTACATAGGAATTCTTCTTTTTATCACAAACAACAACTTCTTTGTCATCTTTGCCAATAGCAATTATTGTACTGTCATCTTTTATTAGGATGAATTCTTCGGGTTCAAACAAATAGATGTAAAACTCAAGTCGATCGATATCTTTAGGCCAAGAATAGCTTTTACCATTCACACGCCATTCTCTTTTGCCAAATTTATCAAATTGGGAATCATACATTTTCTGGAAGTAACGATAGGCAGTTAACTCAATGTTTCTAAAATCCTTGTCGGAAATCGATTCTGATTTTGTATTAGAAAGATCGATATTATCACATTTGATGAATGCTTCTTTAGCAAGTTTCTCAATTGGCTCGCCAACAGCACCTTTCTTTGTATCAACAATGGTATCTGCTCCGAGGTAAATGTCTCCTGTGATATAGTAACCTATTGTTTCATAGTTTCTGGTCTCGACTACAGGAAATATTCTTGCTCTTTTGCCAACAGTTACCATGGTATCTTCTAAATCAGCGATAGCTATTGTTTGTATAACTTTCAACGGTTCATTAACTAACTCTAATTTCATTTTTCATAACCACTCCGAATTATTTTATACGGACATCATATTCTTCGTCGGAATCTTTCTTCTTACTTGCTTTCTTCTTTCTTTCTTCTTCTTCAAGATATCTCATGAATTGAATTTCAGTAAGCTTCAAGGCTTCACGACCTCTAGTAGTTAGTAAATAGCGTCCACGGACAACTTCTTGGGTAACAAATTTGACATCATCGTCAAGGAGTCGATCCATGTGGTGTTTGAAGGTTCCACCACGAAGATTAGTGATATCACTAAGCTCTTTCTGGTATTTTGGACTCTTTTCAAGCTCCTTCAAAATTCGTAGTCTGTTGGAATCACCAATCGCAGAAACGATGGTTGCACCAACTTCATAGAATTCCTCAAGTTTGTCTTCAGGAATTTTTGGGCCAATAGAAACTCTGACGTCTTGAGCAATTTTGTCACCAATTTCTTTACCAATCTTATCAATTTCCTTTCCGACAACTTTTATTTCTTGACCAATGTCGCCTGCACTTTTGATTGCGATGCCCATTGAGGATTTTAAGCTTTCAGCAACAGAAGCAAGGATAGACTTTGTGTAATCACCAAGCCTAACTTCTAAATCAGAAGTAACTCCTTCAATTTCTTCATCCATATCCAAATCCCAAGTATAACTGTACGCGGTTCTTTTGTTCTCTCGGAGTGCACGTTCTTTCTCTCTGATTTCACGTTCTTTCTCTCGGAGATCTCTACGAATATGTTGGTATTCACGTTGTTGTTCTTGGTATGCTTTTTGTTTTGCTTCATATTCATCTCGCATACCTTTGAGTTCTTCTCGCAATTTTTCTTTTTTAGCTCTGATGAGTTCCTTTTCTTTCTCAATTCGCTTTCTTTGCTCGGGAGAAAGTTCGGCATGACGAACAACTACTGGTTTACCAGGTCTTGGTGGTTTAGGTGGTAAAGGTGGTAAACCGGGTTTTGGAGGTAAAGGTGGCATAGGCTGTTCCAATCGTTCACCTGTGTAAGGATCAAATCTGATTATTTCTTCTTCATCATCTTCGTCTTCATAGTCTTCGTCTTCTTCAAGCAACTCGAGCTTCTTTCGAAGTTTTGCCATTTCTTTCTCAAGTTCTTTTTTTCGTTTATCTTTATTCTTAGACATTTTATCAAAATACTCCTAGTATTCTTTTTAGTTTATAGCACCCGTTATTAGAGCCATTCTAATTCGGGTTTGCTCTATTTCTTTCTTTATTTGTTCTTTGATTTTGTTTTTCTTTTCAACCATTTTTTTCAACACACCAATAAGATGTTACACTTTTCTATACATTAGTTACACTAAATTAGTATATAAATATTTGTAATTGTCTTACATGATAGTGTAATTACTCTTTTTTCGAAAATTGATGTAATAAACCAAAAAATGCTTATGGAAAATCTTTATTAAAAAAAGTATAGTTAATACAATGAAGAAGAGTAAAGAGAGAATTAGATACTTACTTACGCTTCTCGTGTCCTCGAAGAGTTCACTCAAGAATTGACTTTGGATAAACACTTCAGCAACGGGTTATGTGTTTATAGAACCACCAAAGACACTTGAGAAATCTTCTATGCCCGAGTGAAGAGAATGGTACTCGCTGAAGAGGAGACGTTAAGAGCCGGAACACAGTAACACAATTCAGATGAGTCCTAGAATGCCAAACCATGTGTTATCGTGTTAATTAGGTGGTCGGATCCTAAGCCCTTACTCTTTCTTTTGGAGCTTAGCCCGACCATCTATCGGTTTACCTTAAAACAACCACTAACACAAACTAAATAGATTAAAATGTGTGATATGTTTTTTAGTCTAAATGCTTATATTCCTAAGATGCAGATTTGAAAATTAATAAATAAGATAACCTCCCCTTTTCTGTTATAAGTAAAAATACTGGTGGCGTTAGACCTGGCTGTAAATATAAAACAATATCAAGTAAGAGTAGTTGCTATTCTACTGCTTATTGTGTCTTTCATATTTATTTTTCTAATACCATCAACTCCCATTCAACTTGGACTAGAAAATTACAAATTGAATGCTGATGATAATCATCAAGTTATTACTTATCTAACGTCAACCGTTACTGCAGGTGGAGCAAAAGAAAAAACTTCATATGAATCAGATAGCTTACATCCTGATAGTGTGGCTCCAACAGTTATCCTCCGAGGTAGAGCATTTACAGTTAGAGGTAGATTAATCGATTTAGATACCTTATTAGGCATACCAAATGAACCTATTTGGATCTATTGGAGTTATTTCACATGGACTGCATTAGAAACAGATAGAACTAATCTTGATAATAATTATAAGATAGGACAAGGAATAACAGATAGTAATGGTAATTTTTCTATAACTTGTGTTGATAATGATCATTCAAAATCTGCTGGCTTTGTGACAGTTTATGCAGTTTTTCCAGGAGACCCTCTCCTTGGCCCTATAGAACTAAATCGTCAATACTCAACAGATACTATAGAATGTTATGCTACAGTTCAATTAGCTATGTTAACAAATTCCACAATTATTCGTGAAGGAAATTCATTCACAGTAACAGCAGGATTAATCATGGATAATTTTACTGCTTATCCACAAGCAATATCCCAAGCAAATGGACATGATATAACCTTTGATTGGTTGGGGTCTCTCTATAATATCACAATTATAAGTGATATTGCAGCTACAATACTCAATGTTCCAAATGGAACGGCAGTCGGAGTAGATCATCCATTAAAGGGATCCTTTAATATAAGCACTTTAGGTTTGTCATATCTGGTAGGTTCAATAACAACAGAAGCTCAACTCGGAACTAGTGCAGCCGATTGGTGTAATCTAACGCAATATATTTTTGTTTTTACGGGAGCTGGCATCGTTTTTGACATCGATGAACCTCTTGCTCCTGGTATTGGATTTAATCCCAAAATACTACGTGGTGATACGAGATTAAATCTTTCCGGGATCCTAACTGATAGCGATGATAATCCCTTTGGTTATGGAGTTGATTTAACCGTTTATGTGGCTGGTTCACCAACACTTGGAATAACAACAGAAGATGATGGAAATTTTACAGCTTCATTTATAATAAATGCAAGTATACCTGTTGGAGATAACTCAATAACTGTTGATGTAGATACAGGACAAGGGATCACCGCTCAAACAGAAATCAAAAATATAACAGTTTATGGAAATTCTACATTTACGTCACCATCAGTTAACGGAACATCAGTTTTGGTTGAGAACACCCATGCTATGCCCAATGAAACACTCCAAATTACTGGCACAATACGAGACGCGTATAGTAGTGTGGGAATCGTTGGGATGGGGCTTTCAGCTCAATGGGAGGATTTTGGTTTAGTTTATAATACTAATACTACCTCTGGCGGAGCTTTTACGATTAATTTAGTGATTCCATTATCCGTAAATCCTTTACTGGAAAATGGAACAATCAATTTACAATCCGGAAGTACTCAATATTATACTCCTTCCAATTACAGTTTTCTTGTTGATGTTTTCACTCAAGCTCAGTATATAATATCTTTGAATTCAACTCTAATAGTTGAAGACTCAACTATGACTCAAATTGGAGGTGAAAGAATTTATGTTAATTCAAACATAACGTTTACCGGATTCTTAACAGATCAGTTTGAGCGACCAATAAAGAGTAGATACATTACAATAACTATGAGTGGAGTATACTCCGTTAGTAGTCTGATAAATGGAAGTGGTTATTTTGAAGTTGAAATGAATAACCGCACATGGGGTTACATAAATGAAACTTATACGATAATTATAACATTTGATGATGCTCCAAGTTTCGATTTCAGTTTTCAGATAACCTTTGAAGAGGTACCCGTACAACAAACCACAACCGGAGGAACTACCTCAACAGAACCAGGAGGAAATTCTATGACTATAATTGGATTATTAATTGCAACGATTTCACTAATAATCATAGTTGCAGTTGTGTACGCATTTGGCCGATTTAGAAGATCAAAGAAAGGCGTTCTTCCCGGTCCAGATGTTGAATTTATGGATTTGCCTTCAATTATGAAACAAATCGAAGAAGCTGATAAAGCAAAAGATTATCGACGAGCTATTGTTTTGAGTTATCGAGCTTTTGAATTAATTTGCATACAAGATCTTGGAATACTAAGTGCTCGAGCACAATCTCCTCGAGAGCTTGCTCGATTAGTTGCATCAACAAATAGAATCCCTGTTCGAGATGTAACAATGCTTGTTATGAGATATGAAGAAGCAAGATATAGTGACCATAGAATCTCAAAGAATCAATTTAACCACACCATACAAGCTTTGGAAAACGTGCAATTAGCAATAAAACAAGAACCAAAGGCAACCTGAATAAAGAATTGAGGTAAGAAAATGGCTAAAGTAACAATAAATCGGAATTCAATTTACTTGACGATTATCTTCATAATATTTTGCTTGCCTATTCTCTTATCTGTAACAAGGATAGGTCTAGAAGGCACTAGACAGTTTTCCATATATAATGAATTCTGGGATGGTACTAGCACTCTCAGAGAAAATCTTGAAAGTGAAGGATTTGAATTTCAACCAGTAATATCAACTTTGAATTCATTAACAAGACTTGATGGCAATGAAATGGGTGTCTTAGCGATTATCGGACCAACGATTTTCTTTGATCCTACAGAAACAGCCGCTTTAGCGTATTTCATTATGCGAGGTGGGAGTGTTATAATTGCTGATGATTTCGGACGAGCTAATGATATACTTGGATTGGTAAATACGATCATTTCACCTTTTGTAAGTCAAATCAATGTTTCAGAACTTGGGTTTGAATCACTTCCAATAACTGGAATGAAAATAAACAAGTCGCTTTTAATGGATGGGTATTCTTATCACCTAAGCCCAGTTATGCCAGTAATAAGAAGTTTCCCAAGTATTCCAGGCTCTGTTCCAATGAGTGGTGTAAGTCGTGTTGTAACGAGTTATCCATCTTCAATCTCCTTTAGAGGTATTGATAATGCTACAGGAGAAGAAAGATGGTATCCAAGACTGTCAATTTCAGGAGTACCAATTGCCTCAGGAATAGCTGTTAGCTCAGATTTTGCTTGGTTAGAGAAAGATGTAGAAAAAGCGAAGAATGGTGATTATAATATAGATGATGATGAATGGTACGGATCTTTTTCACTTATGGTTCCTATACCGTTGGGAGGTTTGGGAGTAGGTAATATTCTAATTTGTTCAGATCCGAGTATTTTCATAAATGATCTAATGAATTTGAATTATGATAATGCTCAATTTGCGAGTAATATCTTCAATTGGTTAGACTTTAATAATACGGGTCGAATCTTTTGGGATGAATCCCATCTCTCACCATCTAGAACTGGAAGATTTGCACTCGGAATAATTGATCCATTCGAATACGTTAGAATGTATCTTCGTTATATTAACTCATTCACAATGTTCCCAATCTTAGCATTATTCTTCCCACTAATTACCTTCTTCTTTTTAAGATCTCGATTTCCGAAATCCAAAGGAGCTTCTCCACTGTTAATGAGTAAAGTAAAACAAAGTAAGTCACGATCTTTCTTTGCTGCAAAAATGACGTGGTACATGAATTACCAACAGTTCTCAAATGCTCTTGATTTGATCTACAAACGATTAAAAAGACGAATGGTTAAGAAATATGCTGTAACTGATGAATTAAACTCTGAGAAAATTGTAGAAATATTAGATACACAATATCCAAATCGGTTCAACTTGAAAGATGTTGATAAGATGCTTAAAAGGATTGAAGAGATAATACAGAAATCTAAAAGAATTTCTGAAGATGAATTTACAGAACTTGTTCTTGACTTAAAGAATATAGAAGATACAGTAACAAGAACACAAAATTAAATCGAAAATAACGATCATCAAAAATGATGTAAAAAAATAACAAAAAAAAGAATTCGGGGTATGAAAAATGTCAGAATTTGTTCCACCACCTCCGCCAGATAAGAAAGCATCACGTGGTGATGCACTTGTTAACGTATCGGACGTGGAAAGAATCGCTAAAAGTATCCAAGAAGAATTATCAAAACACATCATTGGAATGAAGAATATAGTGCAAAACTTAATTCTTGCATTACTCTGTGATGGGCATATCCTTCTTGAAGGAGTTCCAGGAATAGCAAAGACAACATTAGCAAAACTCTTTGCAGCTACTTTAGGTTGTAAGTATAAAAGAGTACAATTCACACCAGATTTACTACCTTCAGATGTACTTGGTACCAACGTCTTTGATCAACGCTCAGGAACTTTCAAATTAAGAAGAGGGCCAATTTTTACAAATATTCTTCTTGCAGATGAAATAAATAGAGCACCACCAAAAACACAAAGTGCCCTATTAGAAGCTATGGCAGAAAGGCAAGTATCTATTGAAGGAAACACCTATCCGCTATCCTCACCATTCATTGTTATTGCTACACAAAATCCCATTGAACAAGAAGGAACTTATCCATTACCTGAAGCGCAACTTGATAGGTTCTTGATGAAATCTGTTGTAGGGTTACCAAATCCAGTTGAAGAAGAAAAAATCATTCAATTGAAACATCAGCCAGAGGATAATACAATCAATGAAATTACTACTCCTGAAACAATTATCCGTTTACAGAAAATTGTTAGGGAAAATATCTATGTTGATCAAGGTATCATTGAGTTTATCAGAGATGTTACAATCAGAACTCGAACTGATCCTCGTTTATTATTGGGCGGTAGTCCAAGAGCCAGTATAGCTATGTTAAATACCTCAAAAGCTTATGCTGCAATTTGTGGTCGAGACTATGTTGTTCCTGATGACATAAAGAGAATAGCAATTGATGCTGTTTATCATCGACTCATTCTCAAACCTGAAGCTGATTTGGAAGGAATATCATCTCAGTCGATTATTAAGGACATTATTAGAGAAATTCCGATTAGAGAAGTTCGAGCTCAAAGATAACTAAGATATAGGAATAGAAAACACATAGCTAACAAAATAGGTTGTGCAAGAATGATATCAAGAAGAGGAGCATTCATCCTTTCCGGAGGATTATTTATGATATCCATAGGTTTGGCCCTAGATGGAATTGTTCCCGTTTTTGATATTCTGATTCTTGTGATGCAACAGCCATTAATATATGGTATTTCTGATATAATTGTTACATACTTTCTCATACTCGGAATCTTGATGGTTATTGGTACTACATTCGGTTATCCAATATTCAGGATTCAAGCAAATACAGAAGGTATCTCCGTTCAACGAGTTCTAGATAAGAAGAAATGTTTCGCTGGAGAATATATTCATGTTAGAATAACAATTCATAATAAAGGACCAAGTGCTATTGATCATTTAGAAATATTTGACGCATACCCCGAAACAATGGATTTAGTACTTGGAGAAAACTACCTTTATACTAGAATAAATGCTAATTCAAAAGCAGAATTTTCTTACATCCTCAGAACTCCCGTTAGAGGTTTATTTAATATTGGTCCAACCAAAGTTATAATTCATGATAGACTAGGCTTTTACGAAGAAGAAACTATTAAGCAAGATTTTGATGAAGTACTAGTTTATCCATCATATGAAGATATCAAGAAACTCAAAACACTTGGTGCGAAAAGGCAATTAGGTAAAATGTTTGGAATACACAAAACCAAGTTAAAAGGAACAGGTATGGAATTTTGGGGCATTCGAGATTATTTTCCTGAAGATGCTTTCAGATACATAGATTGGAAAGCATTTAGCAGAACTCATAAATTGCAAATAAGAGAATTTGAGACAGAAAAGAATATTCGTGTAATGGTTCTTCTCGATACTTCTCAAAGTATGGATCAGGGATTAATTAGAAATACAAAACTTGAGTTTAGTATTCGAGCTGTTGTTTTATTAGCTCACATGGCTCAAGAAAGAAAGGATATGATTGGCTTAGCAACGTTTAACAGTAAAGTTAATACTTTTATCAAACCTGGTCATGGCACTACTCAATTTAACAGGATACTTGAAGATTTAGCATATGTAGCACCAAGTGGACCCTCCTATCTTACTAGAGCAGTTCAAAATCTAATAATGCGTACTCGTGGTAGAGGATTATTATTAATCATCTCAGATCTTGAAGGAAAGAAGAAAGATATACTGGATGGTATCCGAAAAGCATCAGCCGCTGGGTTTGATGTAATTATAATATCACCTTTTGGGCCATTTTTTGAAATTCAGAATATAAGATTAGGTCCAACAGAAAAAGCTTTAGGTGAAGCAATAGCTGAAGAATATTATGATATTCGAACACGATTGAGCAGAGACATTCAACGTTATAGAGCAGGAGTCATTTCAGTAGGACCTGATGATTTCTTGATTTCTGTTATTAATGAATATATAGAAGCAAAAAGGAGGGGCATTGGCCTTGTCTGAAGTGATTGGTACTAGAGTAGAAGAAGACAAAGTAAGAAAAATGCGAAATCTCCTCAATATGACTCGAATTTTTGCTTTAGTGGTATTCATAGCTGCTCTTGGACTTGTTATAAGTTCAATAGACACTTCCATATGGAAATTCGAATCATTTTGGTTCAGCTTGAAATTCTTTGTGTTTCTCTTTGAACTTATATTCCTCTTGATTGGTTATGGCATTGCTTACTTGCTTGGTTATGATGATTCTGGAGCAGTTGCATTAATGGATAGCTTCCATTCAGCTGTATTTGGCGGTGGGGACACCATTCTGGGCGTAACTGTAGAGGATATTCTATTACAGCCCCTGCAATTCTTTTCACAACCAGGTCTCTTCGAACCAATTTATTCATTCTTTATAATAATTATATTATTCATTGCTTTAGTCGCTGGTTTAGGATTCCTTCGAGAATGCAATCCTGCACTTTCAGCAATATCATTCTTTGCTATGAATATTGTTCTTGGATTAGCTTCTCTAAGTGGGAAATTAAAAATTGATCTAGACTTTAGTGGCTCAATAGTCGAAATGATTTTCTCGAAACTAGTAATTACTGCATTCTTGATTTATTTTTCATTAGAACTAAGTTTTCAAGCAAGTTATGTTTACAACGTAATTGGTCCAAATATTCACAGACATAGAAGAATCTCGAGTAATATCAACAGATTAAGAGAATTCAAGATGCCTTTAGATAGAATGAAAGATAAAAGACCCGAACCAGATGTAGAATCCGATAGAATGAGTATAAGAGGTAAAAACACTTCGAGAGCAAGGATTACTGTAACAACTGCTTTCTCAAGAATAAAAGGACTAGTCGGAAGAAAATTGTTTAGAATTTCACCAGAAGAAGATTGGGATAAAATGAATAATCGTCTCAAGGCATTCTATGAACAACTTGAACGGAACGATCCTATGATTGGCGTATCCTTATCAGCTTCTGCTTATACACCTTCCTTGATGCGTTTAGTACTAATAATTACATCTGGGACTCTATTTCGAATGGTGGCTTTGTTGTTGCTTTCATGGCTAGCTTTGAATCCTTTGCCTATTCTACAATTCCTGAACATGCCAGATTCAATAATCAACAGCATAGAAGCAGGTCAACCAGAAATGATTTTACTCGTACTAGCTCCCCTATCAATTCTTTTTATGCTTGTAGGTTTACTTGTACAATTCATACAAAGAAGAGCTACGAGGAGAATGGGCGCAGCTGCACAAAGACCAGTAATTCATCCTGTATCAGAAAAGAAGGAAACAGAAGAAGGAAGACCGAGAAGAAGGCAAAGAGCCCCTAGAACGGGTCGTTAATTTTTTTTTTCGTACAAATGTGCCACATCATTAAATCTTTTAATTAGATGTTTTAATACTTAATTAGAAAATTATAAACTAGGTAGGGTGTAAGAACTTGTCTAAAAAAAGTGACACAATGGCTATCGGAATAGATCTAGGTACAAGTATAACAAAACTAGTAGGCCCTGAAGGTAAAAAGGTTATAAAAATTCCAAGTTTAGTTGGAGATCCAAATCCTGGTTGGAAAGGATTGGGTACTGACAAATCATGGATAAATAATCTGATGTTACAAGCTGATGATGGTAAGAAATTTTTCGTAGGAGAATTGGCAAGACTACAAAGCGAAATAAAACGACCATTAGCAGATAAGGGTAAAATGAAGAGCTTGAAAGATGCAATTATAGCAATAAAAGCTGCGCTATCAATTTTTGTTGAAAAGGAATATCAAAATCTCATTGTTGCAACCGGAGTTCCCGTTGCAAGTCCACAAGATGAAATGGTAACTTTAAGTAAAGGCTTGAAAGGAGCAATGACAATAAATGTTGCAAATGATGCAACAGGAGAAGAAAAGCAAATCAATCTAAAGATCGATCAATGCTTGGTTATGCCAGTCTGTTATGGTTCCTATTATGAAATTCTGAAAACTTCTGGAGAAAACAGAGCAGTAGATGCAGTAGTCGTTGATATTGGCGCAGGAGCAACAAATATTCTTACAGTATACGAAGGACGATTAATGCGAACAGCAAGCGGAAGCGTACAAG
>Ga0209536_100008800_pt1 | contig 15095 bp, 11 predicted proteins | sample DeeMarSeWOR28_12_FD_187461 | JGI IMG/M metagenome (GOLD analysis project Ga0209536, IMG submission 187461) | Marine sediment microbial communities from White Oak River estuary, North Carolina - WOR-2-8_12 (SPAdes) (version 2) | ecosystem: Environmental > Aquatic > Marine > Intertidal zone >...
GTTTTCGGATCCCACATGATGTTGGCCGGCTTGATATCACGGTGTACGACATTGCTTGCATGTGCATAGCCGAGGCCTTCGGCGGCGCGCTTGATCAGGTCGAGCACCTTGTCGATGGGCAACAGTCTGTCTTTTGTGGTGTAGCCGGTCAGGTCGGTGCCTTTGAGAAACTCCATCGCAATATAGGCAAGATCGTGTTCTTCGCCGGCATCATAAATCGTAACAATATTTGGATGCGTCAGCTTTCCGGCGGCCTCTGCTTCGCGGAAGAAACGGTTTTTCACTTCCAGCAGTTTGTCGGCTACGAACTCCTGGGACAATGCCATTGTCTTGATTGCAACAACACGGGATATTTTCGGGTCCTTGCCCAGGTAAACAGAACCCATGGCGCCCTTGCCGAGTTCGCGTTCAATTTCATAACGACCAAGCATGGGTTTTTGAATGTCGCTACTGTCGAGAATCAAGGTTGCTGCTGTTGATGAGTTGCCACCACCAAGTATTACGGTTTCTTCCATTAACCTGGCGCGTTTTGAACGATCGCCGATATCAAGGAAGTTGGCATCATGTTGCTTTATGTAGTCATATACGGATTTGGCCTTGTTGAACTGGCGCTTGCGTTCATAGTCCAGCGCAAGGTTGTACATAAGCTCGAGAACTGATTTGTCTACAGGCAGTTTGCGAAATTTTTCCAGAGCCATATCGAGTTGACCCTGGCCCTGCATGGATAAACCCAGCATGCGGTTGTTTTCGGCCGATTCAATATCCAGTCGTGCCTTGCCTCGCTCTGCCACCAGGAAGTGCTTGGTCGTTAATAGCAGATGACCGCCAATGAGAAGCATGTTTGGCAGCATTAGTTTGATCCATACACCATGTTTGGTCATCATGATGTATTCACAGACGAAAAATATGATGAACAGCAGGGCAGTTATCGTAAAGCCGACTACGGAGCTCATCCTGGGCAGTACAAGCATCAGATGAAGCGCAACCAGCACAAAGGCGCCCAGTGTTGCATACCTGCCCCAGGAAGGCTGAATAAAGAAATCCTCGTTAAGGATGCTTGAAACTGAGTGTGCCAGTGTCAGCACAGGGGCCATGCTCGGGTTGATAGGCGTTACCATGCTGTCGCCGATACCAATCGCGGTGGAGCCAATAAGCACAAGTTTGTCCCTGTACTTGCTTGCGGGAATTTTCCCCTGAAGTACATCAAAAAATGAATCTACAGGGAATGCCTGTTTTCCGGATTCGTCGCTGTAAAAGAAAGTATTCATCTGCGATCTGTCATCAGTTTTTATATTCAGACGACCCAGGCTGACGTTGTTACCGAACACGGCCTGAATGTCATTCACAGTAAGATTGAGACTTTTCGCTGCAAGCAGTAAGGCCATGGAAGGATAGTAATCACCGTCGTAATTTACCAGCAAGGGCTCCGAGCGTATGCCGCCATCGACATCGGGAATAGAGACGAGTGCGCCGATGCCGATGGCGGCTTCACCGACTGCGGCTATCGGCGCATAGGTATTAACCATGGATATCGGACCCGGCCCGTCGGGATTCATGCTGGCGTTGTCAGTAATGTTGTCTTCATGCAGTTTATTCGCCCGTACATAATCCGGCAGGTCTTCATCAGGGGGGCCCAGTTGTGAGCCTGGAATGAACGGCATGGCAAGTACAACGTTGTTGGCCAGTGCTATGCTTTCTCCCAGCTTCATATCGGCGTCGAGCGCGACTTCTGCTGAAGCAAGCACTTGAATGTAGCTATCGATCTCTTCTGCGACACGGGTTTTTAGCGGTGAGCTGGCCAGGTATTCTGATACCTGGTCTATAGCACTTCGGCCATTGGCATCACGCTTGTTACTGACCAGCTTGCGTGATGCCTTGATAACCATTTCAAGATCAGCAACACTTTCAGGAACTGCAGCGATACTGCTGCTTTCAAAGGCCAGTCTTAATTCACTGATGAAATGAAGGCCGGGGTCAATCTGTGGTTCACTAAAGAAGACGGTCTGGCCTATGACCCTGGCACCGCCTTCGGTGAGTATCTCGAGTATCTGGGCATGAACATCCCGCGGCCAGGGCCAGCGACCTATATTGGCTATGCTTTCATCGTCGATTGCAATGACTGCAAGCCTGTCGCTGGGTATACGTGTCGATGAGCGAACACTGAAGTCATAAGCGCTGCGCTCGAGTCCTTGCAGGAAATCTGAGCCGGAAAAAACCAGAAAGGCGAGGGTGATCAGAAGACCGACCAGCCAGTCGCTTTTCCAGATCCCTTTTTTCATGGAATTCCCCCGGGCACATTATTGGTATGGTGTTATCGGTAAACAGGAATAACCCGGTCTTTGTTTGATATCAACCAGTTGGCTACTGTTTCACTCTATCAATTGAGCATAGCTCATCAGGAATTTAATGTGGTTTATACGGCCGGTCGGAGGGTGGATTTCAGCGAGTTCTGACCGGCTCCAGGCGTAGCAGATTGCGGCTCAAAATGTAGTAGCAGGGCGCGAGTCGCGCGTTATGTGGATATTTACTCTCGCAGAGGCGCAGGGAACGCAGAGGTTGCTGTTATCTGAGCGACCCTTCGGCTTCGCTCAGCACAGGCTTTAGTCGCGAATTGTCGATGTTCGCGACTAAAGCCGCGTGTATGGAAACTGTGAGCTGAAATCCGGAAAATTAAGCATGCTGAGATGTGTACCGATATCAGAGCCTGAATATACATTTATTTACTCTCGCAAAGCCTGTCCTGAGTGCATCGAAGGAGCGCCAAGGCCGCAAAGAAAAAACAGGAGATTATTCTTGCATGTTAGCCATGGGGTCTCGTGCGAATACCTGTAAATCTCTCTGCGTTCCCTGCGCCTCTGCGAGAGAAAGGGGCCTTGCGGTCAATATAATTTGGGTGAGAACACTTCCTTGTTCAGTATTTTTGCGGTAGAGGCGCCAAGCCTGTCTACCAGCCTTTCCAGCACGTCTTCTTCAACTGTGTATTCAACGATGTCTTCAGCACCAATGACCTCACGCGCGACGTAGCTGGCGCTGCCAATTTTGTCGACCAGTCCGAATTCAACGGCTTCACGACCTGTCCAGATCAGGCCGGTGAAAAGATCGTCAAATTCCTTGAGCCGGTCACCGCGACCTTTTTTTACCGCATCGATAAATTGCTGATGAATATCATCGATCATGGTTTGCAGGTGCTCCATTGCATATTCATCAACGGGTGAGAATGGATCGAGCAGTGCCTTGTTTTTACCTGCGGTCAGCGTGCGGCTTTCTATTCCCAGTTTTTCCATGGCGTCGACAACGCCAAAGCCATCCATGCGCACGCCGATGGAGCCTACAATACTGGAATTGCTGGCATAGATTTCATCAGCTGCCGAGGCGACATAGTAACCGCCAGACGCAGCCATATCGCTTACCACGGCATAGAGGAGAGTATCAGGATATTTTTCACGCAGGCGCAGGATTTCGTCGTAGATATATCCTGCCTGTACGGGTGTGCCGCCAGGGCTGTTGATGCGGAGTATCACGCCTTCGGTTTTTTCATCTTCAAAAGCGCTTCGCAGCGCGCTTACGATGTTGTCAGCGCTGGCTGTTTCACCGTCAGCGATCGTGCCCTGCAGTTCAACCAGGGCCGTGTGTTTTTTTGCCATCTTTGCACTGTTGATATCCGGTTCGGTAAACATGAACAGAATGAACGTGATATAGGCGAAGACCAGGAATTTGAAAAAGATACTCCAGCGCCGTGCACGCTTCTGTTCTTTCAGGCTGGCCTGTGCCAGTTTGGTAATTACACGTCGTTCCCAGAGATGTTCTTGTTCAGTCATTGGCCGCTTGCTTCCTGTGTGTTGAAACTATGCTGGTTATTATGGGATAAAAATTCATATAAGTCTGTGATGTCGTCAAGGCAGGCTAGCGGCTTATATGTCATTAATGATTCCGCATCCTCCACGCCGTGGGTGACACCAATGGCGTTGACGCCCGCATTACCCGCCATCAGCATGTCATGCCCGCTATCACCGATCATCACGGTGTCGTTCGCACGGGTGTCCAGCTGGTGTAGTATGCTGTTGAGCATTTCCGGGTGTGGCTTGGACCTGCTTTCACCGGCACAGCGAGTCGTCGCAAAATAACGGCCCAGCTTATGCTTCTGCATTGCGCGATCAAGCCCGGTGCGGCTCTTGCCTGTAGCGATTGCCAGCGTGTACTCGTCAGCGATCAGTTTTTTCAGCATGTCCTCGACACCATCGAACAGTAATTCCGGTACCTTGCTGTCATAAAGAAAATTCTGCCGGTAGGCATCTGCCAGAGCTTCTACTTTTACCGCATCCAGCTCCGGATGCAGGTGCTCGATGGCTTCATGCAAACCCAGGCCGATAACACTGCGTGCCTTGTCTTCGCCAAGATGAATGCCGCAGACTTCGCGGCTAGCATATTGCAGACTGGCCACAATGCGTTCGATGGAGTCGATCAGGGTGCCGTCCCAGTCAAACACCAGCAACTTGAATCTGGCTTCGTATTTTCTAATCATGCGGTTACTCGGCTTACGCAGCGGCCTGGTGAGAAATGCGGGCTGGCTTCATTCATAGCGCTATATTATCCAGTAATTGTGACAAATCTTCACTCAATGGCGCATGCACCGATATGCCTTCGCCTAATGGCAGCACGATATGGCTGGCATGCAGGAACAGGCGATGCAGGCCGGCTTTTTTCATTTCACGATTGAATGCGTCATCCCCGTATTTACTGTCACCAGCGACGGGGTGACCGCTGGCGGCTGCATGCACACGTATCTGGTGCGTTCGGCCGGTGTCGATCTGGATCTGCATCAGGCTTGAATTTCTGTAATGCTGCACCAGTTTGAAGTGGCTGACTGCCTGCTGCCCTTCTTCACTGACTTCGACCCTGTGTTCACCGCTCCGGCGTACTTTTCGCAGTGGCAGCGCTATGGTTTTCTCACCTTGCTGCCATAATCCGGCGAGCAGGGCGAGGTAGGTTTTTTCCACCCCGGGTGTTTTTCCTGCATTGTCTTCATTTCTGAGCGCACGATGCAGGGTGTTGAGTGTATCCCTGTTTTTCGCCAGTACCAGGCAGCCGCTGGTTTCGCGGTCGAGCCGATGTGCCAGCTCGATAAACTGGTCGGGATATATTTTGCGAACCGCCTCGATGATGCCGAACTTGAGCTCGCTGCCGCCATGGACGGCAATACCGGGCGGCTTGTTCAATACCAGGATATCGCTGTTTTCAAATAATCGCGCATTTTTCAGTAATTCCAGCACGGAATCAGGCACTACCGCCTCAGTGCTCTCGGCGGTTCGAACCGGGGGGATGCGAACGCTGTCACCCGGCTCGATACGGTAAGCCGGTTTCTTTCGGCCCTTGTTGACCCGTACCTGCCCACTGCGCAACAGGCGGTATATATGGCTTTTGGGTACCCCCTTGAGCCTGGTCAGCAGGAAATTATCCAGCCGCTGGCCGGCCTGATCGCTTGAAATCTCGACCATTTCCACCGCATTTGAAGGTTTTTTACTCATTTCGGGAAATTTCATTGTGATCCGGCGTGTTAGACCAGGTGCTGAATAGTTGTTGACCAGAGGTGTGTATTTTGACAGACTTGGCCACTAAGGTTCCAGTGTAAGTTATTGCACGCCATAGGTTTTTTTCTCCGGCAAGTTCCGGAGCGATAAAGGACACGAATCAACTTGATCAGCAGTCCACACAGCAATCTCTCGCGACTCGGGGAACCTGAAACAATCAGTTTTACTCATTCGCACGAACGCGGATGAATTAAAAATAATATTAACAAATGATTAATCCGGCCTTTATTTACGAACCCAATCTTGCGCTGTCAGAAACACTCATCGCTACCATTGCGATGATGTTAACGCTTGCGCCGCTACTCAATATCATTGAGCTGGCGCATAAAAAAATGACTATTGTTCGTGATCTTTTCGGGTCGGTTTCATATACAGGTTTGATTACACATGAAACGAATCCTTATCAATGCAGTCCAGAAAGAAGAAATTCGGGTTGCTATGGTCGATGGCCAGCAACTTTACGATCTGGACATCGAAATACCCTCCCAGGAACAGAAAAAGGCCAACGTCTACAAGGGAAAAATCACCCGGGTTGAACCCAGCCTCGAGGCTGCTTTCGTAGATTATGGTGCCGAGCGCCATGGTTTTCTTCCATTCAAGGAAATCTCGCGCAAATATTTCAGCGAAGAAGCGCTGAAAGCCCAGGGTCGTACTGATATTAAAACGGCTATTTCCGAAGGCCAGGAAGTCGTCGTCCAGGTTGACAAGGAAGAACGCGGTAACAAGGGCGCGGCGTTAACAACATTTATCAGTCTGGCCGGTCGCTTCCTGGTGCTGATGCCAAATAATCCCCGTGCCGGAGGGGTATCGCGCCGTATCGAAGGCGAAGACCGCAATATTATTCGTGAATCGCTGAGCCAGCTGGATATACCCGGTGGCATGGGGCTGATTGTACGCACTGCCGGTGTCGGCCGCAGCGCCGAAGAACTGCAGTGGGACCTCGAGTACCTGCTGCAGCTGTGGAGTTCGATTGAACAGGCAGCCAGTCAGCGCCCGGCGCCATTCCTGGTTTACCAGGAGAGCAATGTCATCGTTCGGGCGCTTCGCGACTATTTCAGATCGGACATCACTGAAGTGCTGATCGATTCCGAGCAGGTCTACGACACGGCGCGCCAGTTTGTCGAGCAGGTGATGCCGGAGCGACTCAACAAGCTCAAACGGTATTCAGACCCGGTGCCGCTTTTTAATCGCTTCCAGATAGAAAACCAGATCGAATCGGCCTATCGCCGTGAAGTCCAGCTGCCTTCCGGTGGCGCAATCGTGGTCGATCACACCGAAGCCCTGATTTCGATTGATATCAACTCTGCACGTGCAACACGCGGCGGTGATATCGAGGAAACTGCTTTCAATACCAACCTCGAGGCTGCTGATGAAATCGCCCGACAGTTGCGTCTGCGGGATCTTGGTGGTTTGATCGTGATCGATTTCATCGACATGCTGTCTACGCGCAATCAGCGTGAAGTCGAGAACCGCCTGCGTGACGCGGTGAAAATCGACCGCGCCCGGGTTCAGATCGGACGTATTTCCCGTTTTGGTCTGCTCGAGATGTCGCGTCAGCGACTCAAACCTTCGCTGGGAGAATCGACCCAGATCGTGTGCCCGCGCTGCACGGGTCACGGCACAATACGCACGGTTGAATCTCTGGCATTGTCGCTTATCAGGATCATGGAAGAGGAGGCTTTGAAAGACAGTACTGCGCGTGTTGACGTTCACGTGCCCGTTGATGTTGCCACCTATATGCTCAACGAAAAACGCAAGGCGATCAATGAAATTGAGCAGCAAACCGGGATCAAGATGGTCATCATTGGCAATACCACGCTTGAAACACCGCAATACCGGGTTGATCGCATTCGCGTCAGTGAAATTGATGAAGCAGCCGGTGTGGCCAGTTACAAACAGGTTGTTGATGCGGGCGAGAATTACAATCCGGCTGATTTCAAGGAAAAAGTCATTCAGCCTGAGCAGCCGGCGGTCACGGCTATTGCTCCAGCCCGTCCAGCTCCGCTGCCTGTAGTGCAGCCATCGGGTGGATTTTTCACAAAAATTGTTTCCTTGTTTACCGGCGATAACGGCAAGGACGACGCAAAGGAAAAGAAAACAACAGAACAACGCAAGCAAGCTGACGCCAGGCGTGGCGGCAGCCGCGGTGGCAGAGGTAAAGGCCAGGTACAGACCGGGCAGCAGGGCCGTCGTAGCGGCGGACGCAAAACGACCCAGGGCCAGAAAGGCGCTCAACGCAGTGATCAGCAGAGTAAACAGAAGAGCGCAGCACAAACCGAGCAGCAGGGCGGTAAACCACAGAAGCTGGCTGAAGCTAAAACTAAAGATACAAAAGATAAAGATCAGTCAACCGAGAGCAAGCCCAGGAGTCGTGGTCGCAGGGGTGGACGCGGCAGGCGGGGTTCCGGCAAGCAGCGCCAGGCAGAAACGACACAGACGAATGAAGCAAAAAACCAGCCTGTAGCCGAAAAGCAATCTGAAGCACCTGCGCACAAGCCTGCAGCTGAACCTGCAGCAACGCCTCAAAGCAAACAAGCGCCAAAGCCTGAAGCCAAAGATGCACCGGCACCAAAGCCACAGGCCAAGGATGCACCAGCATCAAAGCCTGAAGCTAAAGAGGCACCGGCGCCAAAGCCTCAAGCAAAGGAAACCCCTGCGCCCGAGGCAAAAACCGAAACAGCAGCAACCGGCGATTAATTACAGGCCTGGTTTCCAGACTACAGGCATTGGGTACTGCCCGTAGGCCGGCATAACCCTTCGACCGGCTCAGGGCGATCGGTTGTAATAGCGTTGCCGGCGGATATGCGCCAGGAACGGCAAAGCCTTATCCTGGCCTGCGGTCTGATTGAGCAGTAATGTTGCCCGGATGTAGCAGCGCGCACTAAATTTGATCGGACTCAAATTTGAACGCACAAGTGCAGCCCGGAGGGAAAAATACATGGATGTATTGTGTAATACGGGGATGCTGTTATTTGTCGAGCAGTTTCTGTTCCTGCAGGTGTGTCAACAGCCCTTCCGAAGCATCTTCAATCAGGTCAAGTACGGTTTCGAAACCATTGACACCGCCATAGTAGGGATCAGGCACATCGGTTTCACGGCTGTTTCGAGCAAACTTCAAAAACATGTGCAGCCTGTCTTCATGGCCTGTCGGGCAGATGGCTTCGAGCTCATAATGATTGTCGCTGTCCATTGCGATTACAAAGTCAAACTCTTCAAAGTCACGGCGGCTTACCCTGCGTGCACGTTGAGCACTGAGATCAATGCCGCGATTGAGTGCGGCACTCTGCGCGCGCGGGTCAGGCGGGTTACCGACATGGTATGCAATGGTTCCGGCTGAATCGATATGAATCCTGTCTTCCAGCCCGGCAGCTTTAACCTTGTGTCTGAAAACGCCTTCTGCTGTTGGTGATCTGCATATATTGCCCATGCAAACGAAAAGAATTTTTACCATGCTAACTCCAGAATCCGCTGCGATATTTTAACTTGATTTTGAGCACGGAGGGCGGGGAGAATAATTACAGGTACAAGGGGCGAGTAACGAGGGACAAGGAAAAACATAGACGATACCCGACCCTCCTCCTGCTGGGAGAGGGGTGGCCTGAATGAAATGAAACGCGAACAACTCATGACATGCCTCGGATGCTGCGATACTGCATCCGGGCTAAAACAACAGTTTTGTTTCTCTGCGCTCACTGCGTCTCTGGGAGAGTAAATATTTCCAGCCTTTTGGCTATATAGAGCGAGCTACAAGTCAGAGTAAATAATGTCCAGATCCCGATTATACAGTTCGGTATTCACTTCCATCAGACCGAGTACTGTGTGAAATATGTTGTCATGAGAGTAATCTCGATCTGCTTTTAAGCGAACTGATTCGGTATCAATCTCATCGTAGTTATCACCAAACCATAAAATGGTTGCAACATGTGTCTGTTCCTCGGGTGCGAGAAAACCTGGCAATCCGTGAAGGTATACACCTTTTTCACCAAGTGACTCACCATGATCGCTGACGTAGAACATCGCGGTTTCGAACGTGTTCGAATTTTGCTTCAACAGATCAATCACCCTGGCCAGGAAGTAATCCGTGTACAGGATGACGTTGTCATAGGCATTGTTTATCTGTTCTTTGCTGCACTGTTCCAATTGGCTTGTTTCGCATACAGGCGTGAATCGTTCGAACGTTTTCGGGTACCGTTTGTAATAGGCCGGGCCGTGGTTACCCATCTGGTGCAGAACAATCAGTATATCATCCTGTGTATGTGCATCGATATATTCCTGCAGACCATGCAGCATGCCAACGTCACGACATTCGGTGTCACATTGGGTATTTAACTGTGGAGATTTGTAGTCTTCGTACTGGACGCGAAGAGCCACGCCTTTGGAGTCTGAATTATTGTCCCTCCATAATACGTTGACACCTGCGTGGCTCAAAACATCGAGCAGGTTTTCTTTTGAATAGCCTTTTTCGTCGTCATAGTCATCCTTGCTGTAAATGGAGAACATGCAAGGTACGGAAACCGCAGTCGATGTTCCACAGGAATGCATGTTTGTGAATGAGATAACGTCCTCTTTTTCGAGCAGCGGATTCGTTTTTCTCTCATAGCCATTGAGCGAGAACCTGTCAGCCCGTGCCGTCTCGCCAACAACAAGAATAGTGAGTTCGCGATGAAAGTCTTCGACAGGAATGCGCGCATCCAGACCGACAGATTCAATAGTCACATTCCTGGCTGCCAGTCTGCCCTTGATGTACTTCTCGACAGAATAGATGTAGGTGACCGGGTTGGTGTAGTACCTCGCCTGCTTGTGTTCCCTGAAGAAAGAGGCGTAATTCTTGCTGAATATAAACAACTGTGAAGCAATAATCACCAGCAGGATAACTATAAATTTCAGCTTCGTTATGATTCCCTGTTTCAGTGGTGCATACGATATGTTCGCTTTGTAGATCAATACTGAAGGGAGTACGCCCAGCACCAGAAAATACAGGGCGAGCTTGAAGTTCAGCAGGTCGGTGACTTCGCCGATATCCGTCAATGCCGCATTCTGAATCATCGTGCTGTCGATGATGATGTTGTACGAATCCATGAAATAGCTCGTAACCGAGGAAATCAGGAAGACCGTGATCAAGACAGGCCTGGTGGTGTACCTTGAGTCAATCAGGGTAAACAGCAGCACAATAAAGCAACCGAGCACGCAGGCAATCGAGGCCATAAAGGCATAATTAGCTGGTGAAGCGGCGTAGATATTGATGACATTCCTGAAGAATGCGAAGTTGTAGAAAACCACCAGCAATGCGGAGGCAATGATGATGAGTTTCGTGCTGCTTAGTTTATACATTCATTTTATGCAGTTATAGCAGGCATTTACGTATGCTTGCAGGGTATTTTGATCTCATATGAACTGTTGTTCATCAGCCAGCGAAAAGCGAACTGTTGACAAATATAGGAACATATAAAAGAAAAGGGGACGAAGGGATTATTATTTAACCAATGCGAAATATTGGTCAATATACAATCCCTCCGTTACCTTTATTCATGCTCACATATAGTGAGTCCTGAAAGCCAAACCAGTACAGTTAGTCAATACATAAACCCGGGTAGTAATAGTCGATTTTAATAAGCCGATCTGTATTGGTGCCATCACGCTCAAGTCGTATAAGTACCATCTTTGTAAAGTACCTGAATTATTTGGCCATGCTCACCAGAAGAACGAATACCCGGCATTCACAATGATCGCATCCGTATCGGGTGTTTCCGTACCGGCGAGTACATCACCGTCATCAACCGACTGGTTCATGAATCCGGCGCGTATCGACCATTCGCTGTTCTCTCCGACTGCGTGCCCGTATTTCAGACTCAGCGTGGTCGTGGTCATCTTGGCCAGACGGTAGTCGCTGCTGGCAGTTTCCGGCAATGGATCGCCCAGCTTCAGGTTATGAACATAGAAATCCGCCGCATCCTGCAGGTAATAACGCACCTGCGGCTGCAGATAGCCACGGCCGATTTCATAGCGGTATTTCAGGTCGAAGGTATTCGAGGTAATGCCCCAGTCGTCCCAGAAATAACGGTAGGAGAAATTGATCACATCGCGCGTCAGGTGATGCACGGTTTTGAAGTACAGGCTGTTGATCTGCCGCGAATCGGGCCTTTTCTCATAAATATATGGTAAATCGCCATTTGTAAACGCTGAAGTGGCAGGGAGTCCATTCTGATCGACGACCGTGATGATCTTGTACGGGTCTGTCAGGTACCCGTCGTACATACCCAGCGAGTAATTCAGCTGCACCAGGGTCTTGCGGCTCATGACCTGGGTAATGCCCAGGATAAAATCTGTCAGCGTTTTCGTATCATCACCACCAACACGATTGGTTCCTGTTCCTGCCTCCCGCATGTTACTCAGGGGCGTTGGTACCCCACCCACAGGGCTGATGGTGTCATTATTGAACGCCAGGCCCGCAGACAACGTCGTATTGCGATTATTGAAGTCCTGCAAATAGGTCGCACTGATACCCAGCGACTGGTAATCGTATTCAGTGGAGCCGTTCAGGCCCAGCTTGATCCTCTGCAAGCGGTTTAATGGCAGTGTCCAGTCAACACCGGCGGCAACACGCGTATCCTTGAAAGAATCATCCCTGGGTGTCTCCCCGGGTTGCGTGGTATAGGTGCTCCCGCCTGATGGCGTGGTGAATGTCTGCGCTACTGAAGATGGGTGCGCACCGTTTGGAGTAGCCCCCGTCAGCACATCGACCACCAGCCTCAGGTCGATACGTTCGCCATCGCCCAGGTCCTTGCCTGCATAAATTGCCGGTTCGAATGCACTGACGCCATTATCACTTTCAGAGTAAAAAAGTACGGCTGTGTCAATGTCCCAGTCTGCATCGGATGAATGTACTGCTGCAGCAGGAACCTGCAACAAAGCACAGGTTGCAACACCGAGTTCTTTTTTTATGTATTTCAGTTGCATCCGCAACCACCCCCGCCAACGGACTGGCCGCCGCTCGATGCTTCCTTACTGAAATAGATATGTTCGTCGTAAAAATTCTCAAAAAAATCAGGCACGGGCTGCATCGATTGCTTTGCGAGCAAGTCCTTGTCCCACGGCTTTACGGTATCCATAGAACTGCAAGCAGTTACTACAAACACGACGCCTATAACAATTATGGCTTTCACTGTACTACCTCTTACTGTTGCTGCAGCAACACTTTTATTGCTGCTTCGAGTTTTGCTTTATCCCTGTCATTAAATCCGAGATGCGATGCCTGGATGTTTCCATCCCTGCCGATGAGATAACTCCCCGGCATGCCACGCAGCTTGTATTTTTCTGCTGATTCCCCGGATGCATCGAATGCCACGATGAAATTAACTTTCATCGTGTCGAGAAATTTATCCGCCAGCGCTCTTTCCTTATCCAGGTTCACAGCAATGACCTCCAGGCCATCGCTGCCGTATTTTTCTTTCATTTCGGCCATCCATGGAAATGAATCGCGGCATGGATCGCACCAGGACGCCCAGAAGTCCAGGTATATAACCTTGCCTTGCAGTTGCATCAGGTCCACTTCGCCTTCAATAGCCTGCAGATGAATTGCAGGCGCCTTGCTGACGTCGGCAATACTGGTCATGCCTGACAGCAACAGGCATAACGAAACCAGAAACAGATATGGTTTTTTCAAATTGATCATAGATCGTAACTTTCTCATTGCGCTATTTACCCAGTTGTTTTGCCGATCACGGGATAATGATCAGCTTCAAGTGAAGTACCTGCTATTAATGACCATGTGCGCGGCGATGCTTGCGGCATAACCTGCTGCAATAGCCGGTGTCCACTTGAGGTGGCCAAAAAAGGTATATTGACCTCTGGCCTGACCCATCAGTGCAACACCGGCTGCTGAGCCAATAGAAAGCAATGAGCCGCCAACACCGGCTGTCAGAGTTACAAGCAGCCATTGACCTGTCGACATATCCGGATTCATGGTAAGCACGGCAAACATAACCGGAATATTGTCAACAATTGCAGAGAGTACTCCAACCGCGATGTTTGCATTGGTCGCCCCCCAGCCTGTATACATCAGCTCGGACGCCATGCCCAGGTAACCCAGGAAACCAAGGCCGCCTACACAAAGTACCACACCGTAGAAAAATAACAGCGTATCCCACTCCGCTCTTGCAACCGGGGCAAATACATCGAAGGCAACAGGTGAACCCATTTCGCCATCGTGTTCTGCATCATCCGCTTTACCCTGGTGATCCCTGTTCACCGTCTTCTTCAGGTAGAAGCCAAATAGCTGAAGATAGCCAAGGCCGGTCAGCATGCCCACTACCGGTGGTAGATGGAGGAAATTGTGGAAGGACACAGCTGTTGTAATCGTCGCAAGGAACAGGACAATGATGCGCCTTGCGCCTCGTTGCATTTGCACCTGTTCGCCAGAAGCCTGTGGTTTTACATCGGGGACTGCGAAATGCATGATGATCGCTGGCACCAGGAAGTTGACTGCCGATGGGATAAACAGTGCAAAGAAGGTCCAGAAATGTATCACCCCTTTTTGCCAGACCATCAGCGTCGTAATGTCGCCGAATGGTGAAAATGCTCCGCCGGCATTTGCGCCAACCACGATATTAATACAGGCCAGTGTAATAAAGCGGCTATTATCACCACCCACAGCCAGTACGACTGCGCACATTAATAGGGCTGTAGTGAGATTGTCTGCTATTGGCGAGATGAAAAATGCCAGGCTACCCGTGATCCAGAAAAGAGAGCGAAAACCAAAACCGCTTCGGATCAGCCATGCACGCAAGGCATCAAATACGCGTCGTTCTTCCATGGCATTGATGTAGGTCATAGCTACCAGCAGGAACAGCATCAGTTCAGCATATTCCAGCAGGTTATGACGCACCGCATGTTCGGCTTCGACAGACAAACCATGTTGAGCGGCCACCCAGGCAATGGCGCCCCAGATGATGCCGGCGGCAAGAATCACCGGCTTTGATTTGCGCAGATGGGTGAACTCTTCCGCCATCACCAGCAGGTAGGCAATCAGGAAGATTGCAATGGCAAACAGGCCGACACCACTGCTGGTCATATCCATGTGGTCACTGCCCGCAGATTCACTGGCCAGTGCCAAACACGGCAACAGCAGACCGACCGATACTAATAACGGGTTCTTCATATTTATGTTCATTGTTTGTATTTTTCCGATTAAAAGACCAGGTTCATCATCAAGATCATTACGACCAGGAACAGCACGGTCATAATGCCACCCGCCTTCATGAAATCGGGAACACGGTACCCCCCGGGACCCATGATCAAAGCGTTAACCTGGTGGGTCGGTATCAGGAATGAGTTGGATGTCGCGATTGCTACTGTAAGTGCGAACACAGCAGGGTTCGCGCCAGCACCGATAGCGATATTAACAGCCAGGGGAACCAGTAGAACAGTCGCACCGACATTGGACATTACCAGGGTGAAAAATGTCGCCAGTACCGCCACCGCTGCCTGGATCACCCAGATCGGCATATG
>Ga0209536_100008801_pt1 | contig 15093 bp, 14 predicted proteins | sample DeeMarSeWOR28_12_FD_187461 | JGI IMG/M metagenome (GOLD analysis project Ga0209536, IMG submission 187461) | Marine sediment microbial communities from White Oak River estuary, North Carolina - WOR-2-8_12 (SPAdes) (version 2) | ecosystem: Environmental > Aquatic > Marine > Intertidal zone >...
TTGTTCAAATTCAACGATTATGTTATCTAAATGCCGATTTTGCTTATGAATTTTATGGTTTTTGGCGATCTGGAGATCCTCTCCCCTTAGGTAAGATAAATCATGTTAAAATGGGTTATTCTTTCAAAGCGAAACGCCCAATTGGGAAATCGCCTTACGATGCATGCCCATCTATTGGCTTGTTGTCTTGAAAAAGAGTGTCATTTCCTGAATCCGACGCTTGCTGAATATGGAGATTTCTATAAGGGTACCCGGGGAAAATTACTGATCCAAACGGATGCTTGCCCACGGCATAAGTCGGTGCCCAACTGGCAAAACCGTATCGCCTATGGGTGTGTGAGGCTGCTGTATCAATTAACAAAGATTTCAAGATTATTGCCGTGGTTTCCGATCCAGTCAGGCAAAGCAACACGAAATCCCTTGGGTAAAGGCCTGCTGGAGTTTCTTGATGAATTAGAATCCAGAGGGGGGCGGATAGCTTTTGTATCAACCTGGAAGATTCGCAATTATGAACTATGTGCCAAACATGCAGAAGCAATTCGGCAAATATTTACGCCCATACCTGAGTTTAAACAAAGTGTCGATGATAGAATGAAAAGGCTGCGTTTGCGTGTTGATGTGGTGCTCGGTGTGCATATCCGCCATGGAGATTACCGCAACCATGAAAGCGGAAACCTGTTTTTTCTTCCTGAGGATTATCGAAGATGGATGGAAGAATTCGCCAGTTGTTTTTCAGGACAAAAAGTTGGTTTTGCAATATGTTCAGATGCGAAACAGCGAGGTGAAGATTTTTCGGGTTTGGAGTTTGTTTTTGGTCCGGGCAACGATGAAGCCGGTGAATACGGAAATAGACGCAGAGACCCCGTAAAGCGTGTGATTGTCGAGGATAATTATATGTTGAGTCAATGCGATTACATTTTAGGTACCGTGAGTACTTTCTGTTCCTGGGCGGCTTATTGGGGAAATAAACCTTTACTTCAGGTACAATCCCAAAGCGAACATGCGACTCCGGAAAGATTTGCTGTACCTTCAGGGCCTGATTGAAGAAAGGAAACCAAATCGCAAAGTGATTCAAGATTATGATAAAAATAAAAAAGAGAACCAAGGTTTCTTAAAGAGCTTAATGGATGAGCTTTCAAGCTATAAAAGAAAAACGAGTCCATTATGCCGGCATTTAAGACTGGATGATATATTGAATGAAGCCTTTGATTATAAAATTAAAAAGGATAATATTAGAAAACAAGTTATATTCATAAAAACTGCTAAAGGTAATTTTTTTATAAAACGCAGCTTTCTAACCCGCAGAAAAGATCGGCTGAGACATTTTTTTCTTCCAGGACGGCGATGGGCAGAATGGAGAAACCTGCATAAACTCAAGGCTCTGGATGTTGAATCAGCCCAGCCTGTCATCAGAGGGAAAAGTGTCAATCAAATTCCCAAAAGCTTTTTTATTATAACAAAAGAAGTCGAAGGCAAAGCTTTAAATGGCGACATGCAGCCCGATGCCGTGGTAATGGCAGAATTTTTTGCCGATCTTCATCAAAAAGGCTTTTATTATTCAGATTTGCATCCTGCGAATCTGATTATTAAACCAAACGGTCGGCCGGCCCTGATCGATGTCCAGGAAATATTTTTTTTAAAGAAAATACCCAGGTGGCTAAGATCGTATAACCTTGGAAAACTTTATTTTTCTTTAAAATCCAGATTGCACCAGGGCTGGTTTGAAGAATTTTTGCAAACCTATAATGCTAAGTTTAGAAATGATATTAATTATTACCAAGTCCGGAAAGCATCAGAAATACATTATCAGAAACATCTAAAATCTAGGACAAAAAGATGTCTAAAAAACAGCAGTGAATTTGAAGTCTTAAAAGGCAAAGGTCAAAAAATATTCAAGCGAAAGGACTTTGAATGTGAAGAAAAGGATATTTTAGATGCCATCAAAAATGGTATCAATCTTAAAGAAAACAAGGTGATTGCCTATAAAAACATTTGCATTAAAATACATGAAAAAGGCAGATTTCATAAAGATAGATGCTTTGACAGTTGGGTAAACAGCAGGGCACTTCATGTTCGCGGAATAGAAGTTCCAAGAGCACTGGGTTATTTTAAGTTTAAAAATAAAAGTTATTTTATTTCTGATTATCTAAAGGGCGGTATCCCCTTATATAAATACCTTCCAACTATAATTGAACAAAAAGATAAAAGAAAAATAATAAAACAATTGGCCCTGTGGATTAGAAAAATCCACCATCATCAAATTTGGCAAAAGGACTTTAACTCTACAAACGTGCTATGTTTTAATAATCAATTTATTTTACTAGATCTTGATAATATAAAATACGAAAATCTTGCCGAAGAGAAAAAAATTTATAATCTGGGACAATTAAATGCATCTGTGGCGGATACAATAAAAATCAAAGATCGCATAAGATTTTTTTATTACTATTTTCATGGTGATTTACCTGAAAGAAAAATACGAAGAGCCATTTATGATAAAATATGGAAAATTACGCTTACCAAAAACACGTCGGTATTTGGCCTGGATACATCTAATGCAAACTGTTTTAACATACCAGAATGAAAACTATAGACCCAATCTTATATAGCTATAATAACGCTCAAGCGTAGCAAAGGTCGCCTTAGGGTTTTTTGCTTAGGAGGATTTTATGGCAGACAACGCCCTGTCAGTAAGTGTCATGTTGACCACGTACAATCAGCCAGAATTCCTGGAACTGAGCCTTCTCGCATACGATCGCCAGACGTACAAAAATTTTGAAATCGTAATCGCCGACGACGGCTCCGGACCGGAAACCAGAGAACTCATCGAGAATATGAAGGAAGCGGTTTCCTATCCTCTGACTCACACCTGGCAGGAGGATTTGGGGTTTCGGGTGGCCCGGGCGTTTAACAATGCTATCCGCGCCTCCCGGAATGACTATCTGATCACTTCCTCCTGCGATTGTCTGCCGCGGGCCGACTTTGTGGAAAAACACGTGGAGTTTGCCCGGGAAGGCTATTACGTGGGTGGCGGGCATGTGAGAATGTCCAAAGCGTTCACTGAAAGCCTGACTCCCGAGATGGTGAAACAGGGGACATACGAAAAGACTCTGAATTCCGCAGCATTAAAGAAGATTAAAAAGCGTCATTTTAAACACCAGATTTACCAGTTGTTGAAAAGGAAAAGGCGGCCCAAATTCTTGGGCCTGAACTTTGCCGTGCATAAAAAAGCGGCCTTTGAGGTCAACGGATTCGACGAAAACTTCCAGGGCTGGGGGCAGGAGGACAGCGATTTTCGAGAGCGCCTGAAGAAGCACGGGTTGAAGCCCCGCTCTATTTTACCACAGGCAGTGGTATTTCACATGTACCACCCTATCCATCCCACTGCCGTTGAGAGACTCAACAGAGCCTACTATCGTCGCAAGAATCTGGAAGCCCGTTGCAAAAACGGTCTGCAAAAGCTGAATTGACGATTTCCGGCTGGCGATCGGCCGCGGCCATCAATTATAGTTGTCCTGCCCCGGCCATAGCATTGATGTTTTCGACCACGTAATCTATTTCATTATCTGTAAGTTCTGGAAACAGCGGCAGACTCAGGCATTCATCCGCCCAGGCCTCTGAAACGGGCAAATCACCTCTCTTGCCGCCCAGATCTGCGTAAGCCGCTTGCAGGTGCACAGGTTTGGGGTAGTGCAATCCAGTGGTTATCTCTTTCTGGGAGAGTTTGTGTGCCAAAAGATCCCTGTTAGGATGTCGCACCACGAACAGATGGTATACGTGTCTGCAGTCACTCTTTTCTCCTGGCAGGACAACCCCTTTTAGCGCTCTATGGTACTTCTGGGCTGCCAGACGCCGCTGTTCGGTCCAACCCTCTATATAGTTCAATTTCACCTTCAACACGGCCCCCTGCAGGCCATCCATCCGGTAATTGAAGCCGATGCTGTCGTGATGGTATCGCTCGGACTGGCCGTGGTCGCGAAGTTTTCTGATTTTGCGGTCCAGGCTCTCGTCGTTGGTCAGGACTGCGCCGCCTTCTCCATAGGCGCCAAGGTTCTTTCCGGGATAAAAACTGAAACAACCAGCGACGCCGAAACCAGCAACCCTTTGTCCTCTGTACTCTGCGCAGTGGGCCTGGGCACAGTCCTCCACAAGCATAAGGTCATGCTTTTTACAGATATCACCAATTGTTTCCATTTCGCAGGCCTGCCCGTAAAGATGAACTACAATCACTGCTTTGGTACGCTCTGTTATCTTTTTTTCTACACTTTGGGGATCCATGGTGGCCGTGTTTTCCAATATATCGCAAAAAACCGGTTTTGCGCCGCAGTAAGAGGTGGCCCAGGCGGTTGCCACAAAGGTGAGGACTGGCACACTGACTTCATCTCCTGGTTTGATCCCCAGTGCTTTGAGGGTGACATGCAGCGCACTTGTCCCGGAATTGACGCCACAGCAGTATTTGGTGGCGTGAAGTTTTGCGAACCTTTCCTCGAAAGCCGTTACTTGGGGACCCAAAATGAACGAACTGTTCTGAAGCACCCATTGGATTTCCGCAGTGATTTCATCTCGGATCGCCTCCAGCTGGCGATTCAAATCAAGAAATGGGACACGCATTACCTTTTCCTCAAGAACCGTGCCGGATTGCCGGCCCAGATCTGATTAGATGGCACATCTTTGGTTACCACACTGCCCGCGCCGATGATTGCGTTCTGACCTATGGTTATCCCGCATAATATGGTGGAATTTGAGCCAATTGAGGCCCTTTCATCCACATAGGTAGGGACGACTTCCCAGTCTGCGTCGGTTTGCATGGTTCCATCCGCTCCGACTGCCTCTGGATACAGGTCATTCACGAATGTTACTCCATGGCCGACGAAAACCTTGTCCGCAATATGGACGCCCTCACAGATGAATGTATGACTGGAAATCTTACAGTCAGACCCGATGACGGCGTTCTTCTGGATCTCAACAAAAGATCCGATCTTGCTTCGATCGCCGATGGTGCAGCCGTAAAGATTTACCAAACCGAATATTTTGACGTCCTTCCCCAGGATAACGTCTGAGCTTATACGCGAAAGTTCAGCAACTGCCATAATTGTCTCCCCGGTTAATGCAAATATCCCTTCTGCTCAGGGTAAAAGCTCTATGAGTTTGCCGCTATTTTTAAGCGAATGATCTGCGGCTTCAAGTATTTCCACCACGCGATGTCCGGCCTCACCATTGTTGAAAGGTTCTTGGCCCCCTTCGATGCAATCGAGAAGATAATCCAGTTCCTCGGTCAGCGCTTCCTTATTCGCAAGGGCGGGTGAGGCCATGTTTCCGATTCGATACTGGGTAAGGGCGGCATAACCATTCTCGCGTTGCATCACTTCCACTCCTTTATCGTAAACGTTGACCTTATTTTCATTGTCGAGATCGTTCCAGGCCAGCATTTTCCGGTCACCGCCGATAAGCGTATGACGAATTTTCACTGGAGAGAGCCAGTTAACATGAAGATGCGCCATCAGGTTATTCTGATAGTACAGTGACAGGTAAGCCATCTCCTCCAATTTAGTGCCGAAATGGCACTTACCATGAACACTGATGGCTTTTGGTTTCTGTTCGAGCACAAAATCCATAATCGACAGATCGTGAGGTGCCAGGTCCCAAATCACGTTCACATCCGATTGGATTAGACCCAGATTGACCCGAACCGAATCGTAATAAAGGATGTTGCCCAGCTCGCCAGCCCGAATAACTTCATGGATCTTCTTCACCGAGCTGGTGAACAGAAATGTGTGGTCGACCATGAGGATCCGGTGTTTTTGCCGAGCCAGATCGACGAGTTCGGCGGATTCTGCCGAAGTGGCAGCTAAAGGCTTCTCTATCCATACATGTTTGCCATTTTCAATGGCTTGTCTCGCCAGTTCGAAATGAGAGGAAACCGGAGTGGCAATTGCAACGACATCGATTTGCGGTGATTTGAGGATCACTTGGGGATCCTCTACCACCTCGACGTGCGGATACATGTTCCCGGCTATTTCGCGTCTTTCAAAATCGATGTCCGCTATGCAACTGAGGATGCTCCGGGGATTGGCGTTGATGTTTCTGGCCAGATTGGGTCCCCAATAGCCAAAGCCGATCAAACCTATTTGTATTTTTGCCATAGCGCTCTCCCATCTCCGACACATGTGTCACCTGTCCACGCTGACTTTCTTCGGCGACTTTTAAAATCCAGATACCATAGCCCGATATCAGCGTCAATTATCATTTCCATTCTGAGTTCATAGTTGACAGTATGTTTTAAAATGACTATTTATCATCGCTATCTAAAATATAAACGAGAGGATGAACGATGCGATTGGAAGATATCGTCGATTATTACAAATTAAAGAAAATATGCGAAAATCCACGTGAAGTCTTGAGATTTCGGAAGGTTAAAGATGAAAATAAGCAATTAGCTGTAAGGTTCAAAGATGGGTATAGAATATTTATTCAAGGCGGAACCGATCAATATCATACTTTTCACAGGATTTATTTAAGAGATGAGTACCGAATTAATCAATATGCTCAGAAAAAAATGAAATGTGTTGTAGATTTAGGGGCCAATGTGGGTTATTTTTCAGCCAGAATGGCCGCATGTGCCGAACGCGTAATATGCTATGAGCCGGTAGCATCGAATGTTGAAAAAGCAAAAATTAATCGCAATGGAAGAAAAAACGTCGAAATAGTTAATAAAGCTGTCGCAGGCCAAAGCGGTTTTATTAAGATGTTCAAACCTCATGCAGAAGGTATGAGTTGCAGGTATTCAATGATTTTTCATCAATATTCAAAAAGTGAAAATGAATTTGAATCCGTAGAATGTATTACGCTGGATCAATTATTTGAAGAACACAAAATTTTGAAATGTGACTTGATCAAAATGGATATTGAAGGGGCTGAATATGAAACGCTTTACAATGCCAGTGATCATACATTTGATAAAATAAACAGAATTGTTGGTGAATATCACTTTGCAGATGAGAACAGCAAAGAGCATAATATTCAATCGCTCAAAAAGCATTTGACAAAAAAACACTATCGCGTTGAAGCTGTGTCGAATAGGCGCAAAGAGAATCTTGGGCTGTTTTTTTGTGAAAAAAATTAACTGCTTAGAGTTAGCCATAATAAAAAAATGTAAACAAGGATAAGGTGAAACCCGCTAAAATAAAATGCGCAATGTTATTGGCGAAATACAAAAAGCACTGCAGTTGGGAAAAAAAATAAAACGGCCAACAGACGTGGACCTGAAAATATACTATGGCTGTGGAACAACCCGACAGCCGGGATATATCAACGTCGATGTGCGCAACACGAATGCAACGGATATCGTTGCCGGTCTTTGGGAACTTGGTGCATGCCTGAAAGGGTGCTGCAGCGAAGTATACATGTCGCATGTATTGGAACACTTTGGATCGCCGGGCAAGGCGATGCGAAAAGGAAAAAATGATGTCTTAGGTGCGATTTTATCGGTCAAAAAAATGCTGAGAGACTCTGGAACCATAAGAATCGCGGTTCCCGATTTTAAAATTCTATGTCAAATGTATATAAACGGAGAGGTGCCCTTATATCCGAAATTATTGGGCAGAATATCAGGAGAGCAAGAATATCCGGAAAATTTACATAGATGTGTATTTGATGATGAATTCTTAGAGTATTGTCTGTCCTATTGCGGATTTGAAGACATACAACGCTGGGATCCGACCGAAGAAGATTTTAATATCGATTCCAGTTTTGATCAAATTAACGGCGTCGATACGAGCTTGAATCTAAAAGCCAAAATTTATAAAAAAGGAATCAAAAAGTATTTGACCAGGTAAGAAATCAGTATGTATCGAATAGTTTTTTTTGGAAAATCTAAAAGAAGGACAAGAACCACAACCCATTTGGTCAGGGCCTTCAAAGAAAAAGGAAATGACATATTATGGCTGAATCCTCCCAGAATTAGAAGAATAAAAAAAAAGAATACCAATCAATTTATCCTGAACAAAATTAATAAAATCAATCCTGATTTCGTATTTATTACCTCAAAGGACATACCTTTGCCGGTGCTCAGGGAAGTAAAAGCAAAGAATATCACCAGCTTCATGTATTATGAAGATATGAGTCCACAGCTGTCAGCTGATATGGTCGCTCGGGGAAGGTTAACCGATTTTTTTCTGGCGACCAATTCCGGCAAGTTAGATGAATACCGGCAGCAAGGAGTTGTCAACCCCGTCTACTTCGTGGGTGCATGTGATCGCTATGACCATCGATGGAGAAGACCGCTATTGCCGATTTGGAAATCAGATGTTGCCTTCATCGGTAATGCAAGACCCGAGGAATCCCGTGTTATCCTAACAAAGAAGCTTTCGACAAAATATAAAGTTAAAGTATATGGAAAATATTGGGAGAAATTCGGGTTAAAAGCAACCCTTAAGACGGTGACACCAAGATTGTACGGATTAATATGCGGAGGGGCCAAAATAATACTGGGCGCAGACATTACCAACGAGGTCGAAGGATACTGGTCAAATCGGCTGTGGTTGACGCTCGGCTGTGGAGGCTTTTTTATTACTTCCTATGTCCCGGGGATTGAAAAATATTTTGAAAATAAAACCCATCTTGTCTGGTATGAGAATCAAGAAGATTTCTTCAATCTTATAGAAGAATATTTATCAAAACCCGCAGAACGTCTGAGAATCGCCCGCCAAGGATATGAATTTGTCCACAAGCATCACACATTTCATCATTTTGCCGAACGGGTGTTGAATTTATATGCAGAGGCCAGGAATTGATTTTTCAATTATCAATTTAAAGTAATTTTAGTTTTTTGAGGGCCCGAAAAAGCAGTTTCTGGAATATTGAGTAGTTTGCAGGGAAATTCCGCAGGAAACGAGGCAATATTTGTAATTTTCGAGCATTTATGCGGAGTCTGTGCCAGGGCATTTGCTTTGATCCGGCAAGGTGAACACTGCCGTCATATCCCATGAAGAACCATGTGATCGCCGAAAGATCTTTGCGCAAGACATCCGGTTGATTGTTTGAAATTTCGAATTTCGCAAAATAAGCCTGATCTACAAAGAAAGCATTATATCTTAAAACGCATACAAGCTCATATCCCTTTGAACGTGCGAGTTCATCTATGGCCAGCAGACTGCACCCCTGGTTAATCCCAGGGTCCGGTGGCTGTATGAAATGGACCTCCGAAGGAATCGTGGGATTGTACTCAACGCAAACCACCTTCGGTCTGTATTTTTGAATTGCCTTCCATATGTGATAATCGTTTCCATCAACATCAATAGACAAGAAATCGAAATTTTCAGGGATATGGTAAGCAGACAAAATTTTGTCAAGCCCATCTTCAGCATGAAAGCCGACGAAGGCATTGACCGTTGCTACATTATCGTTGTCGGCATAATTCTTTTTTAATGACTCAAATTTCTTTTTATCTCCTTCAATTAAGATGGCAGAATAATCCTTTTCTTCGATGAGTCTGCGAACATTGCTGAGAAATAAACCGTCCCAGGCACCAAATTCCACACACCAGTGATCGGTGTCGGGAAGCATCACCAGAATTTTAGCAATCACGCCATCCTCTCCAGCCTGAGAGTAAGTGTCGGATGCATAATCCAGAAGCCATTCGGGTTTAGCATTCATGATGTTTTCTTTTTCTAACGTTTCGAGTAAAGCCTGGACGGCCATATAAGCGAAGTGTTACTCTTTATGCAAATAAAAGCATGCCTGATCGCCGTCGCCTTTCTTATTGAGTTCAATCGCCTTTGCCTTGAAGGCTTCGATTTGCTTTTTCGAAAAGATCGACCCGCGAGGATTTTTTAAATATAAATTACTATCTTTGAGCGCAATGCCTTTACTATACAATTCGCTTATTATGAACTGACGCTCGGTGGAATCATATTCTATATCGCTTACAATGAACCCTGCTTTTTCCGCAAGAATCTGCATGCTTTTGGTGGTATATGAGAATATATGTCGCGGTGCATCGAGGGCAACCCAATTCACACCATAGCGGCGCCAAGCAAATGAAGCGGCTACGGGAATTCGGATGATCGCATATTTCTGGGGCTTTAATAATTCATAAATTTTTTTTAGCACATCTAATGGTTGGGCCATGTGTTCAAGCGAATGGTGGGACATAATTAGATCATACTGTCCTTTTACTTCGAAGATATGTTTTTTAAAGACCTTAACACCGTTGCGGTAATTAATATCTTCTTTAATATAAGGATCCACGCCTGTAAGACTTAAAAACCCGTCTTTTTGTATTCGAAGCAATAGGTTGCCGTATCCACAACCCACGTCTAATATTTTTGAGTCAAATGTGGTATGGGTTTTTTTGAACCAACTAAATGATCCGTATTTCTTAGAGCACAGCGGCCATAAGTTATTATTTCCATTCAGACAGTATTTTGACCGTTGTCGACGCAAATACTTTCGAATCGGCTTTTTGGGGGGATCTTTCCTGATTTCCAAGGAATAGAAGGTTTGCGGATAATGGTAGTATTTTTCAATGTCTGCTGGTATTTCTATTATCTGGATACACCCGCAAGATGCGCATTCGATATAATCGAATTTTTCCCGTGAGCCAAACATCATTTCACTGGCAGTAAATATTCTGTTGCCTGCCGAATTCTGACAAATTCGGCAGTTGATGGTTTCAGTTCTGTTCGTTGCCAATTGCATACCGTCCTTGTATTAATATTCGTGAAGGCTATCCTTGTCGACTGATCAGCAGTATCATCCATAGAAATAACGATAAGTTGACATCAAAATCGTAAAGGAGTATCTTTTATTTTTTTACAATCAGGTTTCAAAAAGCATAACCAAAAATATAAAAATGTACAAGTAAATTGCGTGAGCAATGCCCCTTTGTTTGTATGCTTGGGATTGCTTTCGTAATGCCGGAAAAGAGAAATTTGCGCCGGCACCATAAGGTTGAAAATAAATAAAAGCCTATAGATGAAAATGGACGCCTTGGCGGTCAGCATAATCATCCCCAACTATAACGGTGAGCAGATCTTAGAGCGTTCACTTGCCTGTGTTGTCGAAGCGGCCGGTGCCTATCCGGGAAGTTGTGAAATTATCGTCGTAGACGACGCCTCACAGGACAACAGCCTCCAACTGATCGATAAACAGTTTCCGGAAATTAAGGTTATTCGACATGAAATCAATCAGGGGTTTTCCGAAGCGGTTCACAGCGGAGTGCGTGCGTCTAATTATGCTATAATGATATTCTTAAATAGTGATGTTTTGCCGGACCGTGAATTCATTTCACCGTTGGTGCGGTGGTTTGATCGGCAAGATACATTTGCAGTTTCTCCACTCATTCTCGATCGTGAGCGCAAACCTTTGCGGGTATCATGGAACCTTTCCAAAATAGTGCGCGGTGAAGTTCGGCGAGAGAATTGGAGTCTGCCGGATGCTTTGGAAAAGGCTCACCGTGAAAGGCCGCTGAAAAGTCTTTTTGCGTCAGGCGGATCTGTTGCCCTGCGCAAAGCGATGTTTGAACAACTCGGCGGATTTCTGCCCATCTATAAGCCCTTTTATTACGAGGATCGTGATTTGTGCACCCGCGCGTGGCAGAGGGGATGGAAAACTTTTTTTGAACCCGACAGCAGGGTCATCCATGATCATGTCGGAACGATTCGGCGTTTTTATTCAGCCAAAAAAATTAAGATTATACAAAGAAGAAATCGATTGTTCTATCTGTGGCTTTACCTATCAAGCCGTAAGATAGTTTTTTCCCATGTCCCATGGATCTTTGTGCGCCTGATGACCAGGCTGGTAAAAATGGATCTGGTTTATCCCATCGCGCTGTTCAAAGCGCTATGTGGTTTGGGGAAAGTTATCAGACTCAAAAAAACGAATCGGCGGAAGCCCATTCTGATGCCCTTGGAAGAGATTTTAAAAGAAGCTCAGTATTAAATGAACATTCTGCATATCAATACGGAAAGAACCTGGCGCGGCGGAGAACAACAAACCCTGTATCTGCTGCAAGGTCTTATAAATCGGAAGCTGAATTCGCATCTGGTATGTCAACCCGGAAGCCCGCTAGCCAGAGCAGCGGCCGCCATCGGCGTAACGGTATTCCCCTTGAGGATGCGCGGGGAAGTCGATTTTATTGCAGCTTATCGACTCCGAAAACTTCTTCGAAAATACCCATACAACATCATTCACTGCCACACCTCTCATGCCCATACACTGGCCTTCCTGGCTTTCTGGGGCACAAAGGTCAAACGTCTGGTTACGCGCCGGGTGGATTTTTCGATTTTCCGCCACAGCTTTCTCAAGTTGAGTGGAATCAAATATCGATATATGGCAGATTATTACATTGCCATTTCGCGCAAAATTAAAGAAGTGCTGGTGTCGGACGGCATTGCCGCCGAGCGCATTTTTGTGGTACACAGCGGCATCGATCCCGACCGGTTTAGGGCTGAAACCAGCAAAAAGCTGATTTCGGAATTTGCCATAAAAAACGATGAGAAGGTGGTCATCAATGTTGCCCACCTGGCCGGACACAAGGGACAAAAATACCTGGTACGATCAATACCAGCGGTTCTGGAGCGGTTTCCCCGGACACGATTTTTCATCGTAGGAGGCGGGGAGTTGATGCAAGAGTTGAAAGCCCTGGCGGTCTCTTTGGGGCTTTCCGATGAACTCGTATTCACCGGATTTCGTGAAGACGTGGGCGCATTTTACCAACTTGCCGATCTTTTTGTAATGAGCAGTGTCGAAGAAGGTCTCGGCACAGCCGTTTTGGATGCCCTGGCTGTGGGAAAGCCCGTTGTGGCGACCAATTCCGGGGGAATACCGGAAATGATAACTGACGGTGAGAATGGTCTATTGGTGCCCGCCAGGAATCCGAACGCATTGGCAGACGGGATCAGCAAGATACTTGCTGATCCGGATAAAGCGGAGCGGATGGCCGCCCGGGGGCCGGAGCTGGTGAAAGCCCGATTTTCGATCGATGCTATGGTCACCGGTAACATCAACGTTTACGGACGTATCCTATCGCCGCATGGTTTGAAGTCGATGGCAAAGGCATAAAAATGGATAGTCAGGTCAACATTTCAGCAGTCATCATTGCGTTTAATGAGCAGGAAAACATCGGGCGCTGCCTGGACTCGGTTACTGATGTGGCCGATGAAATCGTGGTCGTAGACTCGTTTTCGACAGATGCCACTGCCGACATTTGCAGCAACCGAGGTGCACGTTTTATCCAGCATCCGTTTGAGGGTCATATTGAGCAGAAAAATTACGCCATGCACCAGGCCACACATGATTATGTTTTATCATTGGATGCGGATGAAGCACTTTCCGAAACCCTGAAACAATCCATTTTGCAGGCAAAATCCAATTGGAAGTTTGACGGATATTCGTTAAATCGATTAACCAACTATTGTGGCAAATGGATTAAACACTGTGGCTGGTATCCGGATTTAAAGATCCGGCTGTGGGATCGACGCAAAGGAAAATGGGGTGGGGTGAATCCCCACGATCGAGTGATCATGAGCACAGGGACACGGATCTGTCACCTTCGAGGAGATTTGTTTCATTATTCCTATCCGTCGATACGACATCATGTATCTCAAATCAATACTTACTCCGACATTGCGGCCAGGGAGGCATACCATACCGGGCGAAAGGCCTATGTGATCACCGATATCCTTTTGAATCCGGCGCTAACGTTTCTTAAAAAATATTTTCTGAAACTGGGTGTCCTGGATGGGTATGCCGGTTTTATGATTTCGATCCATACGGCCTATGGAAAATTTCTAAAATACATTAAATTAAGGGAATTGCATAAGAAAAAAGACTAACCCGCATAGATGTTTAAAAATGCTTCAATTTGGCGGCAGGCCTGATTTGTGCCGCCCTGGCGCTCTTTCAGATATAAAAGCGCCTGTTCCAATACCTGGTTTGGCGGTCTCGGATTTTTTATATCTTCAATCAATATCTGCGCAGCTTGCCGCCAATCATTTGCTATCCGCACAAGTCCCTGTGCGAATATTTCCGGGCCGACCCAGGAAAAATTTTCCCAGAAGGGACCGATGACAGGAACGATACCGCATGTCAGTGCTTCCAGAAAATTTTGTCCGCCTAACGGCTTAAGGCTGCCACCGACAAACGCTGCACATGAAATCTCATAGGCCTGAATAAGTTCTCCGAACGTGTCCCACAGCAAGACCGACCCGGGCCCGACGGCGGCCTCGGTATTGGATCGACGTCGATAGGGGATGTTTAGACGCGTCAGGCTTTGTTCCCAGTGGTTAATTCGGTGCATATGTCTTGGGAACAGCCCGATTACCGTCTCTGGATGCTGATTGAAAATGTAGCGTATAAGTTTTTCGATCAATGGTTCTTCTGCCTGGCGAATGGAGCCCAATACCACAAAAGGGGATGCGGTCGGCAACAGGTTTTCAAGGGGATTTTCGATTTGCCTGACCGGGTCGGCGAGTTTGAGGCGATCAAATTTGATATTCGGCATCACCCCAACGACTTCGCTTCCGAATAATCTTGCAAACCGCACGGCATCTGTTTCCGATATTGCGAAAATATGATCGGGGCTCAAGGATTGCCAGAATGAAGGCCAGAGCAGGTATCGGTTGAGACTTTTTTCAGTGAGGCGGCCGTTGATGATCAGGATCTTGCAATCAGTTGCTTTTAGGGCCGACAGCAACCCCGGCCACAGCTCTGCTTCCAACAGCACCATGACGCTGGGCCGGGTTCGTTTGACCGCTGCTTTCATTATCGCCGGCTGATCAAACGGAAAATAGGTTGCCCCGGCGCGAATCTCATCATTGTTTGAATTGAGTTTTTCAGAGGCCAGTTTCAGAATTTCCAACCCCTGGCGGGTATTTGAGGTCAAGCGAATCCGCAGCGCTCTTTGGAGTTTCAGTTTATTTATAAGCTCCACAGCCAAAAAGGCTTCACCCACAGAGGCAGCCTGAATCCAGAGATCCGCGCTATGTTCGGGAAAATCCGTCAAGGTTCGCTGGCTGAATCCGTCAGCCAGGCGATGGTTGAAACGCAGAAACGGGATCAGCAGCGCCCAGATACGGTTATATAGCCAAAATG
>Ga0209536_100008802_pt1 | contig 15092 bp, 12 predicted proteins | sample DeeMarSeWOR28_12_FD_187461 | JGI IMG/M metagenome (GOLD analysis project Ga0209536, IMG submission 187461) | Marine sediment microbial communities from White Oak River estuary, North Carolina - WOR-2-8_12 (SPAdes) (version 2) | ecosystem: Environmental > Aquatic > Marine > Intertidal zone >...
GAGAAGTCACTGAAGGTGCCAAGAAAAAAATACAAATAATGGATGTCCAGATTTATATCCCTTTTCCCCAGAATATCCAGAATATGGGTGTCCCCGTTTTTGTTTCTCTGTTTTCCTTTTGACCCGCATCCTTTTCTTCGCTACTCTCTCCAGTCAAAGTATTGTTAAATTAAACCGATTCGATAGTATTGGAATGTTATGAAGGTATTTGGCCAATTGTATAAATTCGTGCGACCTTTTCGGGGCACAATCGCCGTATCGCTACTTCTTCTGGCCTTATGTGCAGCTATAGAATCTCTTCGTATTTTGCTGGTCATTCCCCTGTTCGATCAGGTCCTGACATCGCAACCGGCATCTGCAACAACCGGTGCTGAACAATTTGCCTTTCTGCAGATTATTCTTGATCTCGTTCCGGGGAATATTGTCTGGCAGGTCTCAGGTATCCTTGTCTTGCTGACCCTGTTAAAAGGGATCTGTGCATACTGTTCGGAATATCTGATGGGTCGTATAGGCCAGGGTGTATTGACTGACATCAGAAATATCCTCTATCAGCACGTAATCGGGCAGTCCATGGGATTCTTCTCCTCAAATTCCACCGGCCGTCTGATGTCGAAGATGGGGAACGATGTCGAGCAGATTCAGGAAGCAGTTTCCACCGTAATGGCGGAACTGTTTCGCGAAGCTGTCGTTCTGGCGGCTATGGCCGCGGTGGTTTTTGTGGTGGATTGGAAACTTGCCCTTCTGACATTTCTGATTGCACCCCCAGCCTTTGGTTTGACGTATGTTCTGGGAAGACGGATTCGAAAAGTCAGCCTAAGAAGCCGACAGGATACCGCGATTTTGAGCGACCAGCTGCAGCAATCCCTTACAGGGATGAGAATCATCAAGGCTTTCGGGATGGAAGCGTATGAACAAAGGCATTTTAAGAGAAATACACTGCGGCTGTTCCGCAGCAACATGAAAGCAATGTCCTTCTTTTTTCTTAGTTCTCCCCTTATGGAATTCATCGGGGCGGTTGCGTTCGTACCGGTACTGTTTTACGCCCATTCTCATATCATCGACAGCAAATTAACTTTGGGAATGTTCGGAAGTGGACTCTTTGCTCTGTTTCGTATGTACGATCCTATCCGGAAGTTGAGCCGTATCCATGTTAAGATCCAGCGTTCCATGGCGTCAGCTTCCCGCATTTCCGAGTTACTCAATACTCATTATGAAATTCAGGAAATGCCTAATGCCAGGACTCTGGAGGGCATCAAGCATTCTATCGAGTTCCGGAATGTCTGTTTCAATTACTCGGATCAGAACGGTACAACTGAAGTATTGGAAAATATCAATCTGTTCGTAAAGCGGAATCGTATTATTGCTATCGTAGGCAGCAGCGGCGCGGGGAAGTCCACACTGGTTGATTTGATTCCCCGATTTTACGATCCAACCTCCGGAATGGTTCTGATTGACGGAACCGACATCCGCGAGTATTGCCAGGATTCCCTCAGGCGTCAGATCGCAGTAGTGACTCAGGAGACGTTTCTTTTCAACGACACAGTCCGCAACAATATAGCTTACGGCAACATGAATGCCTCTCAGGACCAGATTCTGGCGGCAGCGAAGGCCGCCCTCGCCCATGAATTTATCATGCGCTTTCCTCTACAATACGACACCCCGATCGGCGAAAGGGGACAGCGTTTATCCGGAGGTGAACGTCAGAGAATTTCTATTGCCCGTGCTTTGTTAAAGGACGCTCCGATTCTGATACTGGACGAGGCAACATCCTCCCTGGATTCAGAATCGGAGAAACTGGTTCAACAGGCTCTGGTGAACCTGATCCGCGACCGGACCACATTCGTGATCGCACACAGGATTTCCACAATACGAAACGCGGATACCATCATCGTCCTTGAAAATGGGAAAATAGTGGAATCCGGCAATCATGACCAGTTAATGGCACAGCGTGGGCGTTATTGCCGATTCTTCCGTCTTCAGACCGAGGAGAATTCGGTCGTGGAACTGTGATATTTATTGTCTGGCATATTTTTCTTCCCAATTTTACTTGAATTTACAAATACAGGTGAAATCCAAAGAAAGGTTCGCCTTGACGTAAAGCTTTGATGGCGTTAAAGTAATACGATTTTAACCCGTCCTTCTCCGATATTTCAGAGTGAGGCGGGATGACAACGGAGTGTGCTGCCTATGATTCTGAGCATGACTGGGTATGGAATAGGTTCCGCCCAGAAGGATGACGTAGCGGTAGCCGTTGAAATCAGAACCGTGAATCACCGGTTTTTGGATATGCACGTCCGACTTTCACGTGAATATCTATCCCTCGAAGGGGATATTCAGAATGCAGTTCGCAATGCCCTGGACCGTGGGCGTGTAGAGATTAATGTATCTATTCAGTACACTGGACCGACCGTATTCCTGGTTCATGGCAATCTGGTAAAGGGATATCTGGATGCGGCAGAAAAGCTGAAGGAAGATTTCAATATCCGGGGTGAACTGGATGCGAAGACTGTCTTAAATTTGCCGGGTATTTTGCATAACCGGGAAACGCTGCCTGACGATGCATCCGGTACTCTGTCGGAACTGGTAACCGCTTGCGTCCGATCGGCGCTAGAGGGCGTACTCCTCATGCGCCGGCAGGAGGGAGAATCCCTCCGGAAAGATATGATCCGGAACCTGGCCAATATTCAAGAGTGTGTGGGCCGGATCCAGTCTTTGAGTATCACTTCGGCTGCTGAAACTCTGCAGAAGCTGCAGGACAGGCTCTCTCAACTTCTTCCACAGGGCGGAGGAGGCGTCGATCCTCAGCGATTGGCCCAGGAGGCTGCATTGCTGGCAGACAAAGCCGATATTTCCGAAGAAATAACCAGGCTCAGGAGTCATATCGAGCAGTATCATTCGTTGATGGATGCTGAAGAAAAAACGGGGAAAAAGTTGGATTTTCTGCTTCAGGAACTCCATCGCGAAACCAACACGATTCTTTCGAAATCGGGGAATCTGGAGATTGCACGCTATGCGATTGCAATCAAAACAGATATAGAAAAATTGCGTGAACAGGTTCAGAACGTTGAGTAATAAGATCCGCCATGGCAATCTTATTATAGTGTCCGGTCCATCGGGAGCTGGAAAATCCGCATTGGTGTCAGGGGTGCTGCGATCGATGAATCATATCCGATTTTCCGTTTCCTACACTACACGAGCGCCCCGCGGAAAGGAACAGGACGGCAAAGAGTATTATTTTGTGAATAGGGATGCATTCCAGTCACTGATCCGCGATGATGCATTGTTGGAGTGGGCGGAAGTTCACGATAATTACTATGGAACTTCCAAGAAATTTGTAGATGACCTGCTGGAGAACGGAGAAGACGTCATACTGGATATCGACGTCCAGGGAGCGCAGACAATTCGGAAGAAACGACCGGAAACGATTTCAGTTTTTGTAATACCCCCTTCTTTCAATGTATTGCGAGAGCGTCTCGAACGCAGGCGTCTTGACGAAGGCCTAGTAATTAAACAACGCCTGAAAAGGGCGTGCAACGAAATCCACTTTTATGAGGAATACGATTATCTGATTGTCAATGAAGATCTCGACATTTCCATCCGTGAACTGGAAGCAATCATTTCCGGTAACCGCTGCCGGACAGCTTCCCGAAAGGATGCTGCAAGATCTATATTGGCGTCTTTTGGAGGAATGGATGCAAAAAATCCCTGAGAGTATAGGGTCGAAATACCGTTTTATTATTATTGCGGCTGAACGGGCCAAGCAGTTGCAGAACAATGCAAAGCCCAAACTGGAAACGAAGTCAACCAAGCCTGCGTTTATAGCTATGAAGGAACTGGAGGAAGATCTGCTCAGTTTCGAAATGGTGACGCCGGTAGAACCGTCGGATCATCTCTAGGATATATTGTGAAAATAGCTCTGGGCGTTACAGGATGCATCGCTGCATATAAAGCCATCGAAGTCATGCGGGGGCTGCGGAATGCGGGTGTGTCTGTACAGGTGATTCTTACCCGATCGGCTGCGGAATTCGTGACCCCTCTGACATTTGAGGCCCTTTCATCCCAGAATGTAATTACCGAGATGTTCCCGCAAGGGCAGAACCGGGATATCCAGCATATTAGCCTCGCGCAGTCGATTCAGCTGCTTGCGGTTGTACCCGCCACAGCCAATATCCTGGGCAAGTTTGCCCATGGCATTGCCGATGACTTCCTATCCACGCTCTATCTTTCAACTCCCACCCCTGTTTTTATTGCACCGGCTATGAATGTGGAAATGTGGCGCCATCCGGCTGTACGCGCTAATGTTGAGGTGTTGAAGAAACGCGGGAACCATTTTATAAATCCGGAACCCGGGATGCTTGCATGCGGTATGGAAGGGGAAGGGCGGCTGGCGGAGGTGGGCAGTATCGTGGATCGAATACTAGATCTGCTGAATGCGGACAGATCCCTGGCCGGACTTAAGGTACTGGTTACAGCGGGGCCGACAATTGAAGATATCGATCCTGTTCGGTTCCTTTCCAACCGCAGTTCGGGAAAAATGGGATATGCTGTCGCTGAAACGGCTGCCGGGCGTGGAGCGGAAGTCCATCTGGTATCCGGGCCAACGAACCTGAAGGCACCGCAGGGCATACAATTGATTGAGGTTAGATCGGCAGCCCAGATGAAGGATGCTGTATTGCAGCGATTCCCAGCCATGGATATTGTCGTGAAAGCTGCTGCAGTTGCCGACTACAGGCCGGTGGCGACCGCAACGGAGAAACTGAAGAAAAAGGATGAAGATGTAAACCTTCACCTGGTTCCGACTGACGATATCCTTGAATTGCTGGGAAGACAGAAGAAAGATCAAATCCTTGTTGGATTTGCTGCGGAGACGAAACGTCTGCTCGAATCAGCCCGGGATAAAATGGCCAGGAAAAACCTGGATCTGTTGGTGGCAAATGATGTTTCTGCCGGTGTGTTCGGATCAGATACTTCTACTGTACACATACTGAGCCGTTCCGGGGAGCCTGAAATTCTTCGTGAACAGACAAAGCATGCTGTTGCAGGCCGGATTCTGGATCTTGCGGTCAGCATACGGCAGTCTTCGGTCAGCAATAAATAATCGGCAGCTTGTAATCCGAGGGAAATCATGGATACCCATAAAAAAGTCGTCAGTGGGTATTTCATGAAGGTTTAAGTGGAACTAGGCGTCTTTCGTTTTCAATTCCGGTGATACCGATACCGTTTCCCCCTCTAATTATCCATTATTTCCCGCAAATGATTATGAAATCAGGAACTGCGGTAATACTCGGACGTCCAAATTCCGGCAAATCCACTCTTCTTAATGCACTTATAGGACAGAAAATTTCCATCGTCTCGTCAAAACCACAGACCACTCGACATCGGATCCTTGGTATTGTTAACGAAGATCGCGGACAGGTTGCCTTTGTGGACACCCCTGGAATCCATAAGCCGGCATACAGGATGAATCAACGTATGCTGCAAACAGTGTATGATGAATTGAAGGGAGTGGACCTTGTACTTATGGTTGTGGATACGTCCATCAGCTTCGGAAGCGGCGAGAACTTTGTCCTCGAAACAGTGAAGAAAGCACATCTCCGGACTATTCTGCTGCTCAATAAGATCGACAGGATTGCCAAGCAGAAACTTTTACCCATAATGCGGCATTACAGCAGCGCTTACGACTTTCTGGAAATAATTCCCATTTCGGCTCTATCGGGTGAGAATTTGGGGCTTTTACTGGAAAAGATTTTCTATTATCTACCCGAGAGCGAACGCTTTTTCGAATCCGAACTGTTTACCGATCGAACCGAGCGGTTTTTAGCTGCGGAATTTATTCGTGAGAAGCTCCTGGAAAGGGTTCGCGAAGAGTTGCCCTATACCTGTGCAGTCTTAATACGAAAATTCGATGAAAGTGGGCGCGAAAAAGAGAATCTGGTAGTGATTGAAGCGGATATTTTGGTCGAGAAACGATCCCAGCGAGGAATCGTCCTCGGCTCCGGCGCTTCTAAATTGAAGGATCTCGGCATAGCCGCGCGAAAAGACCTGGAACAGCTTTTGGATTGCAAGGTTTACCTGGGATTGCATGTCCGGACCGCCCCGAACTGGCGCAATAACGATACCGTTCTGGATCAACTGGAGCTTGGCTCATGAACAGAAAGAAACACCTCGCCGGTCAGATCCGGGATCATCTGAAGCTTTATAAAGACCTCGGAGTGAGATTGGCTCGCGCCTCTGAAACACCAGTTCGTGCTGCTGCCGGTCCCCGGAGATCTCCGCAACCGACGTCTTCAAAACCTTCTGAGTCGAAGACGGCCACCCAGGGGATAAAGAAAGCCGCAATTCCGGGAAACCTGGATTTCAAAGTGCCAATAGAGAGCCTGGAGACCATCCGGGGTGAATTGAAAGACTGTAAACGGTGCAAGCTGTCGCCGACCCGAAAAAATATCGTTTTCGGTTCCGGTAACCCGAATGCCGATCTCTTGTTTGTGGGAGAAGCCCCCGGAGCTGATGAAGACGAACAGGGCTTGCCGTTCGTAGGACGTGCAGGACAACTCCTGACGAAAATTATTGAAGCGATTGGCATGCGCAGGAAAGAAGTTTTTATCTGCAATATATTGAAATGCAGGCCGCCCGAAAACAGGAATCCGGAAGCGGATGAGATTTCCGCCTGCGAACAGTTTCTTTTCCGTCAGATAGATGCAGTGAAACCGAAAGTGATTTGTGCCCTGGGCGCATTCAGTGCCAAGACCCTGCTACGGACGAAAGAGCCCATTTCCCGGCTTCGGGGACACCTGATCGATTACAGGGGGGCTAAACTTATGGCGACATTTCACCCCGCATACCTGCTGAGAAATCCGAACGAGAAATACAAGGTGTGGGAGGACATGCAGGCGATACGCGACTACATTGCCTCCCTATTATAATTCAGACTATAAAACCGATGCCTGATATTGTCGATATTGCCGTACCCGTGGGTGTCCGAAAAACCTTTGCCTATTCGGTCCCCCCTGCCTTCAGGGAAAAAATACGTATCGGGATGCGTGTTCTTGTACCCTTCGGTCCCAAACTTCTTACAGGGTATGTCATTGGCGCTCTGCAGAAGGGGCAAGTCGGCGGTATCAAACTACGCAATGTTCAGGAACTGCTCGAGCCCGAACCGGCTGTTACGGATGCGCTGGTAGAAACGGCTCTATGGGTGGCGCGTCACTATTTTGCCCCTCCCGGCGAAGTGTTCCGGGCTCTATTCCCATCAGGGATGCAGGTGTCGGGCGCGCGTAAAGTCTCCCTGACTCCAAAGACAGCCGTTCTTCTTAAAGGTGGATTGCGCCCTGCAGAACTTAATGCCCGGGAAAATGCCATTTTGGATATCCTGGCTCGTGAGCAGCCTTTGACGGTCCGGGATCTGATTGCACGATCCTCTGTCCGCGGCGCTGAGGGATGGATCGAAGCATTGATTTCAGCCGGCTGGATCCAGGCTGAAATGCTTGTTGAACGTCCACGCGTAAAGTCGAAAGAACGCCTGGAGATCCGGCGGCTGCCCGGAAGCAAAGAACATTTTGATTCTTTGACATCGGCTCAGAAACGTTTGATTTCAGCCCTGGATGCTTCAGGCGGACCGATACTGCTGCAGGAGTTCCTTGCATCTTCCAAATGCACTTATGGTGTTGCGAAAACACTGCAACGAAAAGGCCTGGTCGAAATCGCGCCTGCAAAAATACAGCGAATCCCTCTGGAACTGGCCAAAGCCGAGGTGGGGGGCTCCCTTGTTCTTACGGAATCCCAAAGGGGAATTGTAGGCAGGATTACCGATATGCTCCACCTGGAAAAAGCCTCGCGCTGCCTGATCCATGGTGTGACCGGAAGCGGAAAAACAGAAGTGTATCTGCGCCTCATCGATGCGGTGCTGCAAAAGGGGGGAGATGCGTTGTTTCTGGTTCCGGAAATCGGGCTTACGCCGCTGCTGAGCCGTCTTGTTGTATCACGTTTTCCCGGGCAGGTTTCGCTCCTCCACAGCGGTTTGTCGACAGGCGAAAGATTCGATCAATGGAACCGTATTCGCGAGGGGGCTGCACGTGTTGTTGTCGGAACCCGCTCCGCAGTATTCGCCCCTCTCAAAAATTTGCGCCTCGTCGTGATCGATGAAGAGCAGGATACTTCATACAAGCAGGATGAATCGCCGTGCTATCACGCCCGTGAAGTTGCCTGGCATCGTATCCAACAATCAAAGGGTGTCCTGATTATGGGATCGGCCACACCGTCAATCGAAACGTTCCATGATTCTTCCGGATCGGGGAAAGCTGAATATTTCAACCTTGCGGAACGAATTGAGTCCAGGCCGATGCCTCAAGTCAAGATTGTTGATATGGGACTGGAGTTCCGAAAGATGGGGAAAAACACAATAATTTCGGAGACATTGCAGGAGGAGCTTAAAAACTGCCTGGCCCGGCAAGAGCAGGGAATCATTCTTCTGAACAAAAGGGGCTACTCGCGTACACTTTTGTGCAGAAGCTGCGGTCATATCTTTGTTTGCTCCGACTGCAGCATCAGCATGACGTATCATCAAGGGGTGAACCGTATCTTGTGCCATTACTGCGGGGCTGAGAAAGAGGCGCCTTCCACCTGCTCGAATTGCGGCGGATCGTATATCCATTATGCGGGCGTGGGAACCGAACAACTTGAAGGCATCCTTCAGTCTTTATTGCCGGAGGCGCGCATCGCGCGTCTGGACAGCGATACAGCCCGAAAGCGTGGTGCAATTCGGGCAACGCTTTTCCGTTTCTCCGAACGCAAGCTGGATCTGCTCGTCGGGACACAGATGCTGGCCAAAGGGCATGATTTCCCCGATGTGACTTTAGTAGGTGTCATATCCGCAGATTCCGGACTTTCTTTTCCGGACTTCCGGTCTGCAGAAAGGACATTTCAGTTGCTGACCCAGGTGGCGGGAAGATCGGGAAGGGGTAATGCGCCAGGCCGTGTCGTTATCCAATCATTTTATCCGGACCATTATGCCCTGCGGTTTTCACAGAAACAGGATTACGGGGGATTCTATCAACAGGAAATTAATTTCAGAAGACTAATGAGCTATCCGCCGTTCCGGGATTTGGTTCAGATTCTGGTCGAAGATCCCGATGCCGCCAGAGCAAGCCGAACGGCCGGAAAGATAGCCGATGTAATAAAACAGCAGGTTCGAATGAAAACAACCGGATCGAGGCCTGTGGTCTTAGGCCCGGCCAGTGCTCCTCTGGAAAAACTTCGCGGTAATTACCGGATGCAGATTCTGCTGAAGTCCCCCCCGGATTATGACGCCGGTCCGCTGCTGCAGGATTGTTTCACCTACCTGAGCCAACACAAAATTTCCACGGCGAAAGTCCATGTCGACGTCGATCCGCTGTCGCTTCTCTAAAATCGTCAAAGGTCAAAAGTCGAACGTCCAAGGTCTAAAACTATACCTCGATCGGGGCTTGGTTGATGGATGAATGGCGAAGAGTCATAGGACCTCCGGCAGAGCTGGAAGCTTGATTATGTTAGCCGCTCAAAGCGGCTGGACAAGCACTATCGGCATCGGTATCGGTATCGCAATCGGGAGTCGAAGTCGTTTTTAACATTCGATGCCCGATACCGATTCCGAATGTGCATGTTTTTAAAACGACGATAAAAACCTGACTTTGTAGGTCAAACACACGCGAGATCATTCCCTGTAGACTCCCGGATCTGTCAAACCTTTGCTGCCTCACCGACAGAGCCAGGGGATCTCTCAACGGATTAGAATATAGCTTCGTATGAACGCAAGTATGAAAAAGCCTACATTACGGTTTGCGGGCTGTTCTAGGGATAAATTGGAAATAGGAAGTAAGTTATTGATAATAGAGGAATACTGTAAGGCTGAATGTGAGAGGTTTACAAAAGTATTTATTCTTTTTCCATTAACGGATGTTTGAAAACTACCAATCTTCGCCATTCATCCAACAGCCATTCCTGTACCGAGATGAAGGCTTTTGACTTTTGACCTTGGACGTTCGACATTCGACCTTAGACCTTAGACCACACAGAAAAGGTTCTATGAACATTTAAATTCCTTTGATTTTATGCTATTGCATTAGATCGAGGTCGATTGCCTATGAGCCACAATCATGCACATCCCTCCGGTGAGCAGCTGGGGAGAAAACGGCTTATACAGGCTATCTCAATCACGGGATGCTGGTTCATTATCGAACTTGCCGGAGGGTTTTACTCCAACAGCTTGGCTCTGATTGCGGATGCTGCGCACATGTTGACCGACCTTGGAGCTCTTGGCCTGAGTCTTTTTGCACTGCATATATCCACACGCCCCGCGACGCATGAAAAAACCTATGGGTATCTCAGAGCGGAGATACTGGCAGCCCTCGCCAACGGTATCTTTCTCGTACTGATCGGGGGGTATATATTCTATGAGGCCTATCACCGCTTTTTGGAGCCGCCGCAAATTAAAAGCATCCCGATGCTGATGGTCGCAGTGACAGGTTTGCTGGCGAATCTGGTAACCGCGTCGCTGCTGTTTCGCAGCCGTAACGAAAGCCTGAATTTGCGTGGCGCCTTCCTCCATGTCATGGGTGACACTCTCGGGTCTCTGGGGGCGATCATAGCCGGTCTCCTGATATGGATGCGTGGCTGGTACCTTGCCGATTCCATTGTGTCCATTATTGTCGGGGCTCTTGTGTTGTACAGTTCCTGGAAGCTGGTCAGTGAAAGCGTCGATATTCTGCTTGAAGCAACTCCGAGTCATCTTAATATATCCAACATCCTGAAGGACCTGGGGGGCGTGCGCGGCGTCATTTCTATCCATGATCTGCACGTTTGGGCGATTTCGACCCGGATGGCGGCCATGAGCTGTCATGTTGTTTTGAAAGCGGAAGAGGATGCGGGTGCAGTCCTGAGCGAATTAAGCCGTTTGATGCGTGAAAAATACAGGATCGGCCACACGACCATACAGATTGAACCGGAAGACTGGAAATCCCGCCCTGTAGATATAATCGACAGATCACCTGTCGGTTAATGTGCGCGCTTGCCCTCGGGGATCCTGTTAAAAAGGTCGAAAGTCTAACGTCTAACGTCCAAGGTCTAAAACCAATTCTTGATCGGGGCTTGGTTGATGGATGAATGGCGAAGATTAGAATATAGCTTAGTATGAACGCGAGAATGAAAAAGCCTATGTTTAGGAACTACTAATCTTCGCCACTCATCCGGCGGGATGAAAAGAGTTCAATGAAGTAGTATAAACCCACATTTCTCACGAGGCTTTTACTGCGGCGGACTGCCCCGTTTATCCATCACAGAAAGACCGATCCTGCGGCCTTCACCTGCATACGTTATTTATTCGTTCGGTGGGAGAGGCGGCAGACTGGAGGGCGGTTCACTGCCTGATTCTTGTGAAAAAGGATCTTTGGGCTTGCGCTTTTCGAACAGCGCCACTCCGAGCGCTCCTCCCAACATGGCCAGCAGGCAATTGATTACGAGCTGGACAGCTATGGACATTACGTAGAGAAACGAAATAAATCCCTCACGGGAGGTGAGTTCCTCTATGGATTTCCGATTTTCTTCGGGAAAACCGGGAATTTGTTCCATCATTTGTTGGATCTGTTCTGCCAATCCCCGGCCTCCTTCAGAAGACCAAAGCAATAACGGGATTTGGATTAGTTCATAAATGATTGTGCCTATCACGCCTGCTAGGAGACCGAGGAGTACTCCCTGTCCCAATGTCACAACAACGGAGGATTCTTTTACATACAGGTACGCTGCCAGGAAACCACCCCCGATCATCCAGATACAGCAGGCACAGTTAAGGGGCGGTAAAGAAGAGAGAACTCCCAGCAAAAGTCCTCCTATAGCTGCAGGTTTCCACATGTTTTCCAAATTCATTGAACGCCTCCCGTTAGTTTGAATTTAAACGCTGAAATGGAGCTTTATCCAAGAGTTCCCTGACTCCGTGTAAGAAAAGGGATGAGAGCATGGTTCCAAACAGTAAGCCCGTCAAGAAACGACTGAGCGGAGTGCTTTCCGCGATTCCTGCAAATGGCAGCGATACGTCAAGAACAAGGGGGGCTATTGATGCCAAAATCAAGGAACGCCGAATTCCCCGAGATCGATAAATGAAAGGATTCTTTATCAGAGACCCTGCTATGAAGCCCAGATAGATGCCTGAACAGCGGTGGCAGACCGCGAATGGAAATCCTGCGAAAGCGAACGACCGCTCCGGTATCTGGTGGCATACACCTGAAAAAACGAGATAGATGAATGTGGAAGGGGCGAAATATTCCTGGGCCGCCAGGATGGGTGCACCAAGGACGAGAACATAGAGGAGAACCCAGACCATGCATGTAAGGGATCGTAAGGGCAGAAAATTTGTATCTGTCGCTGGTGTCATAGGCCGTTCCAATACACCATAATCCAGTATCCGGAAATATTCAAATGGTCTCAAGCTGGATTTGCACTAATTTCCAGACATCGGTTATTCTGTGATCCCCTGGATGTAATTAGTGCAAATCCAGCCCGACATCAATATTTTTCACGGTTTTTTCCTGGCATGCGATAGATGACGAACACAAATGAATATGGCATCACCACAAGATATTGCGCTGCAAGCGAGTCATAACCCATTATATTGTGCGAAAACCTGAAATAATTCTTGACATGATTTTACGATTCCCTTATACCGGGTTAGTGGAACAACGGGCTGGATCCACATTCAATCGCATTGATGGGGAAACGGAAAATGCTTCAGATTTTCCGGATAGTTCCGCTTGTTTTAACGTAAACGTAACTCTTCGGAATACATTCTTGCACTGCTTTGTTTGCACTGTTAACCTGCGGTTTTTGCTGAAAGCCTCATGGAGGAATTCGGGGGGGGGATTTAGATGAAATTTATTTTTGTGACTGGCGGAGTGCTTTCATCCCTTGGGAAAGGGCTGGCAAGCGCATCCATCGGATGCCTGCTGGAATCCCGAGAGCTTAAAATCAATTTCTTGAAACTGGATCCTTATATCAATGTGGATCCGGGCACAATGAGTCCCTTCCAGCACGGCGAGGTGTTCGTTACGGATGATGGGGCGGAAACGGACCTGGATCTCGGGCATTACGAACGGTTTACGAGCGTGCGCCTGACCCGTGACAACAATTCCACAACCGGTAAAATATATGAAACTGTCATTGAAAAAGAGAGGAAAGGGGAATATCTCGGCAAAACGGTTCAGGTCATCCCCCATGTTACCAATGAAATCAAGTCCGTTATCCGCCGTGTCGCCCGGGACGTCGATGTAGCAATCATTGAAGTTGGAGGGACGATCGGGGATATCGAGAGCCTGCCTTTCCTGGAAGCCATCCGGCAGATGCGCAATGAAGCCGGAAAAAACAACGCAATATTCATTCACCTGACGCTGGTTCCTTTTATAGCGACTTCCGGCGAGCTCAAGACAAAACCGACACAGCACAGCGTGAAGGAACTGCGCAGTATCGGTATCCAGCCTGATATCCTGCTCTGTCGAACGGACCGGTTGCTTCCAAAGGAGCTTAAGGCAAAAATCGCCCTGTTCTGCAACGTTTCGGAAGATGTTGTAATTACGGCCCTGGACGTCAGCAATATATACGAAGTTCCCCTGGTTCTGCACAGCGAGGGCTTGGATGATGCCATTGTCAATCTCCTGAATATTTCTGAAAAGAAACCTGATCTGAGCCGATGGGAGAACATGATCCACAGGATCCACAATCCGGTCGACAAAGTTGATATCGGCATCGTCGGCAAGTATGTCGAATACGAGGATTCCTACAAGAGTCTCAATGAAGCGCTCTACCACGGCGGTCTGCCTCAACAGCTTGAAGTTCGGCTCAATTGGGTCGAATCCGAAGGCCTGCTAGATTCGATGTTGAATGAGCAGCTCAGCGGTTATGACGGGATCCTAATCCCCGGGGGATTCGGAAAGAGGGGATTTGCCGGGATGCTCAAAGCGGCCAATTATGCGCGCATAAACCATGTTCCCTATTTCGGGATCTGCCTTGGGATGGACTGCCTCGTCATTGAATTCGCGCGGAATGTCTGCGGACTTGATGCCGACAGCTCCGAGTTTGATCCTGCGACACCCCACAAGGTTTTTTACATGCTGCGCGAGTTGCTGGGCACCGATATCATGGGCGGCAACATGCGACTTGGCGCATATCCCTGCAACCTGGATCCCGATTCGCTGGCATTCAAGGTCTATGGGAAAAAGGAGATCTCCGAACGACACCGCCACCGCTACGAGTTCAATCGGGAATACGAAAAAATTATCACCAGCTATGGTTTGAAATTTTCCGGCAATTCTCCAGACAGGAATTTTGTCGAAATTGCCGAATTGCCGAATCATCCCTGGTATCTCGGGTGTCAGTTTCATCCGGAGTTCAAATCGAAGCCGCTGGAACCGCATCCCCTGTTCACGAGTTTTATTGAAGCGTCCTACCGGCACAGAAAGGAGCGGGAAAAGGGGAATAAGGCGTTTTCGACGGATCAAATCCATAAGAATATTGTTGAGGCATAAACAAGGCATCGAGGGCAATCTTTAATGTATTCAGTGAGGATTGGCTCGCTTCGGCTCGGAGCCGGCAAACGCCCTTTTTTTATTGCAGGGCCCTGTGTCATCGAAAGCGAAAGGCACTGCTTGAAGATAGCCGAACGCCTGGCAGTATTTGCCGAGCGTCTGAAAATCGACCTTGTTTTCAAAGCATCCTATGACAAGGCAAACCGCACATCCGGTAAATCCTACAGGGGACCGGGACTTAAGGAAGGTTTAAGAATCCTCGATAAAGTCCGAAACACCAGCGGTCTTCCTGTTTTAAGCGACGTTCATGAAAAAGCCCAGGTGCCTGCCGCCGCAGAGGTTCTCGATGCTATCCAGATCCCGGCCTTTCTCTGCCGTCAGACCGACTTGATCCTGGCTGCTGCTGAAACCGGGCTTTGCGTGAACCTGAAGAAAGGGCAGTTTCTTTCCCCTCAGGAGATGAAGAAGGTTCTCGAAAAGGCTCGCGGGACAGGAAACCGCAATATCCTTCTGACGGAACGAGGCCCCTCGTTCGGTTACAACAACCTG
>Ga0209536_100008803_pt1 | contig 15092 bp, 17 predicted proteins | sample DeeMarSeWOR28_12_FD_187461 | JGI IMG/M metagenome (GOLD analysis project Ga0209536, IMG submission 187461) | Marine sediment microbial communities from White Oak River estuary, North Carolina - WOR-2-8_12 (SPAdes) (version 2) | ecosystem: Environmental > Aquatic > Marine > Intertidal zone >...
GCAGTATACTTCTCTTGATCGTTAGAATCAATCTTTCCGAGTTGATGGATTTCTCGGTAGGTGAGTCTGCGAAATTTAACCTTACGTTTAACCTCACCGTTAGTGGTATTCATTACAAAAATTCGGCTAAGGGTATCGTTACCCACGCTTACTAAATCCTCTATTGTTAATGGTTGTACTTCTTCTGACATTCATATCACCTAACTACTGGGAGTACTTGGACTAAAGATTGTATCAATTATGTTTTCAGACGATAACCATTGTATATGTCCACCCATAAAATTCAATGGACCACTGGTTATAAATCCAGTACTATTAAATCCTATTGCCAAATTTCCGAATAAACAATTATTTGCATTAATGGTTAATAACTTAGACCGATACGTGGTTCGGGTATACAGTCCCGCAGCCAACTCTTCATCGTTTTCCTCCTCCAAAGTAACCTCGTCTACTTTAGGAGCCAAATTAGTACGATTAACAATAAGTGAAACATTTGCTCGGAGAGGATAGAAATGATCGTCGGCATACAAGCCTTCACCCGCATAAGGAAGCACCTTTGTTTGTAATAATTCTGCTAATTGGGTAGATGTAAGTACACCAGCACCAGCAAGTAATCCAACAGTTTTTAACTCAGCACCAGGCTGAGAACCCATCACTAATCGCATTTCTGCGAGGTTAAGATGAGCACGAGTAATACTACCCGTTATACGTAAATTGCCAGCATAGTTATTAGCGATTTTAGTTCCTACGGGTCGTTGTTGTCGTAAGTTATTGTCAATCCGTAGAGTGGCTTCTTCAACTTTAATAACTTCCAAATCACCGATGAAAACTCCACCAGAATCCGAAGTAAATACTCCAGAGACGGGTGCACCATCTGGATCGTTTAAATCAACATTTATTGCCATTTAAGTAACCTCAATTCCGAAGTGGATTTTTTCACCCAACCAATCTAATGGTGTAGAGCGAATAATATCACCACTATTACCCAATCGGATACCCGCAGCGTTAATCATCAGTCCTCGTACAACAGCATATTGCCGATAGGCTTTTTGATTACCACTTTCGTCTATAACAGTTGGTATGTTATCAATTTCATTAATCTCAAATCGACCAGTGGTTTTAATAGGATAGGAGTTCTTTGCAGTTGCATTGTAAGAACTATAATCATTCTCACTTACAAGGGCTTCTAACTCATTGTCGTTGTCGTACGTCTTCCCTGGGTCAAAGGTTACCGTTTCTTTCTCACCTGTAAATATCTTACCTGGATCAGCCCCTATGGCTAATTTCCACTCTAACCCATTAACGAATGCTCTTTGAATAGTTCCACGTACCGTAAATTCCTTTGAATAGGGAATTCCAGCACGTCTACCCACTTCGTAAAAATAATCTGGGTTATGAGAAACTTCAAACGTCGCACGCTCGACACGAATGATTTTAAAGCCACCTATACCTATATCGCCATTAAAAGATTGAAAGAGTCCAGTTGTGGGGACTCCTTCGGTAGGTGTAAGACTCATTTTTAAGATCACTCCAAAATAAGATCGACTTCAATAAATTCAATATAGAAGATCGGCATAATTCTCATAGTCACGGCTACTACCCCAGCAATTTGCTGTTCACGAGTAGAAGTAACCGATAGTTCATACGAAGAACTAATAATCTCCCGACGAGCATAACCCTTCAATACACTATCAAGGTTACGCTTAAGAATAGACATAATTCGATTATTAATCTTCTTACCAATGAATGGTCTGCCCGCAGCACGAATAGCACGTTTAATATCGTCTACAGCCATACGGGTTGCGATTTGATAAAAAGCCTCTCCTTCAGCAGCAGTAGTAATGGCTCGTTGGATAACATATCCAACATCATTTACTAAGACCAAAAACCCATCTCTAATGAGTTGCTTTTGATTACTTCTGGTAATATCGAATTCCAGTCCTACGATCCCTGGAACGGATTTCTTGAGAGGAGATTCGTCTGGTATGTTCTGACAGATCACTCCAGCAACCAATGCAGCAGCATACCCGCCAGATGGATATATATAATCATCATCGTAGACTTCTGACATGAGCCAGTCAGTATAGGTTCCTTGACCTTTATATGGGTTACCTTGTTTAATTCCAGGTGCTACTTTGATAACACGTTCATCTGCGAGGTTTAAATCACTTACAGTAAGAATATTGGTAACCATGGTATCTTGTGAGGCATAATTATCACACCCACAAATATACATCTGTTCATAGTTCTCCTTGGAAGCGTTACCCACATGTGCTTGTCCTACGGCAATCATTCCACTAAAATCACTGTTCTCACTGGCACCCGCAATAATAGTTATTCGGGCTTCTTTTGCTCTTAAGAGTTCAAGAGCCGCACTGATTGGAGCAGTAGTAATGGCTGCTTGATCGTTAGTAGAAAAATTAGTTCCTCCAGTATCTTGAGAAGTTAATAGATTGGTGGCAGTAGTCTGGGCACTTATTAAAGTTCCTGTTCCAGTCGAAGCAACACTCCAATATTGATTTAATGATGCGTTACGTGATTCAGTCCACTGAGACACAAATTCAGCAATTGTAGCAGTTGTACCACTTGTTGAATAATACTCAAAGGGCTTCCATTCTGACGTAAAAACATTAGCACTAATTCTGGCTGTGGTCTGACTGGTATCAATAGAAGAATCAAATTGCTGGGTACTAGGAACCAACATCCACAGAGTATTGACATCAGTAACTGATACTCCGCCATCATCTTCATTGAATTTATGATACCACTGAAAATTATTATACCATGCACCTGATTCTTTTGCTGTAAAAATTAAACCACCAGCAGTTTGTGCGGTTATAGCAGCACCAACCGCTTCTACAGAACCAGTTTCTGCTCTACATGCCCAGAATCCACCTGGGGGTGCAGCAGAAAATAGTAATTGTCCAGCACGACTAAGGGTCAATTCCACTGGAGGATTAGTTCCCGTAGAAGTGCTGTATTGAATAGGATCGGCAGGACCATACGTTTCCAAGAATTTCTGCACATCTGACGGTGCAAAATATTGTGGAGTAGTCGGACCCTTACAAGCCGTGCCCACCAATTTAGCGGCTATTGCACCGACTGGAGGGACGCTTATTAATCCTTCACTTACCTCTCTGATAGAGGTGCCTGGAATGACACGTTCACTCATATTAAATCACTTTCTTTAATTTTCCAACCTGTTAGGAGAAAAGACATATCACCACTTGTCAGTGTGCGATTGTCGGGTAGTCCAACGATCAAATCCTTCTCAGTCTTTGAGCCTTGAAGTCGTATCGGGGGCTGGAAGTTAAACACATACTGTGTTTCACTATTAACCTCAATTACTTCATCAGCAAAGTCTTTTATATGATCTGCGTCGTCAAACAAAAGAGTATTTTGATTTTCGCCAACATAATCAGGATATGTTACTTGTAATAGACCCGATCCAGTACCAGTGGCTACAGGTGCGTTCAACTGAACCTTCAGTTTATTAAAATAGTGTGCCCAGTTTTCTGGAGACGTTGTAGCGGAAATGGTTAAACCAGTGGTTTGGGTTGTCGTTATTTGGGCTTTATCACTCCGTACAGGCTCTCCAAGAGGAACACCTGCCTTATAGACATCTAATACCGTAAACGTCATATTTAATAACATTCCTTAAGTAAAATCACTTATGTAAAGTTGAATATATATCATCTTATTTAAAATTATCTCACAGTAAAGTACCGCCATGCCAGTCCCAATACAGTTCTTCTAACCGTAAATACTCTAATGAGGCACCAATAAAGGTCTCAAAGGGTATATCAACGGTTTGGCTAAATACAATCATGCTAATAATTCCTTCACTGGCTGATCTATCCAACCATGCCACGTCAAACATCGTTCTAACTGTTAGACGGGTGTGGAATAACTCCGTATACTGATGTTGCATTTTATAGTCCCAAGCGGTGTCATAGCGGAACCCACGGTTAGATTCAGACTCTACAACGATGAAATCTTGGAATCCTTGAGCATGTAAAATGCCACCGTATCTCTTTTGTTTCTGCAACTGAAGGATAATTTGATCGACTATCTGAGTAACTTTCATATTCGTTGTATGGAAAATATCAAACTCAAAATACATTATTTGATTATAAGCCATTACTACTCCCTCTGGTGGATCAGCCAAGACACCACCCACTCCTACTTCACGAGAAGGTCCTTTCATCCCTCGTATGGCTACATACGGTAACTTTAGATTGCCTAAAATATTTCCTTCACTATCATATACTTCTCTGGGGAAAACATTGGACAAAGTAATAGTACTGGGTAAAATTGACCTGAAAAAGTTTATAATATGTTCTAATGCATGTGATTCTGGTCCAAATGGTAATCCATCAATTGTAACCGTTTGACTACCATTCGCTAACCCATATAATATATCATATACCGTTGTACCGTCACTATGAGCGACTTTCGTACCTACTCCACTATGCAGGGACATTAGATGTATCACCTTCTGTTTTTATATTAGCACGAATACGTAATTCGTCTTCTATCTCTTTACGAAGAGATTGGGCTGCTCTATCAACATGGGTTCCTGTATCACGCATAAAGTATTTTGCTGGACGGAGAAAAGGTCTCGGTTCAATCATTCTTGGTGTCATGAACCTCTGGCGGATTTCATCAACTTGTTCGCTCGATATACGTCCATCTGCAATAGCACGACGTAGCCACCGATTAGGAGCACCGTCAGGAGTGAATCCTATATTAGGAACCATTCGACGCAACCCTCCTTCTTCAAGAATTTTAGCATGCTTAAATTTAGTACCTACCGTAACCTCGAGACCTTTAATGTCAAAAATATTATCTTGACTACCACGTTCCAGACTCTCAATAAGCCTATGAGCACCAGTATCCAGTCCAGAGAGATTAGGAGTGTGATAAGGACTCAATTCATATAATAACTTGGTTATTGGGTCTCTGGGAGACCATGATTCACTACCATACGGAATACCACGATAACCATTACGAGCGTTCTCCCTTGCCATACGCAAGGTTTCCTCGGCTACATCTTCCACTACATACGTAAGATTATCATTAATAATATTAATAACCGTCTGTAGTTTCTCAGCCAACCTTTTCGGATTACTTATATCGTCTAAGGTCGGATTGATTGTGATTGTGATTTCTTTCATAGTCTAACCCATAAATCATAATTTCTTCTTCAGAGACTGTAAATCCAGCCGACTTCTCAATAACAAGATAACGAGAACCCTTATGAATAATAACATCACCAGTCTCAATATCTTTATCATAACTACATGCATAGACTAATGGATCACCAACATCATGAAGTCTCGATGAAGATTCAAGATAGGCTTCCGATAACCTTTGCATACGCTTTAAGATAATACCAGTACCATTACATACCCTACAATCTGGGTCTCCACACTGATAAACTCTATTATAGCATGGACAACGAGTTCCCATGTTTCTTTCTATAATAATATTATCTAATTCTTCCATAGAATGAACTATGTCATGAAGACTAAGATCAGATTGTTTCTTGGACACTGGCTCCACTGACTTGTGTAAATGGTTGTTTTTCCAAATACGATTTAACGAATATCACTTCTCCATTATTAGCAGTTCTAGGTTCTTTAGAAATTACACGAAGTTCAATACCAGTAATTCTACCTATAGGCTTATAGACAACAACGTCTCCGATTTTTATACTATCATACCATCGTCCTTCGTAATACATACGACCATCCATGGTCTGAATACGACCAGCACGACTCACCAACTCTTGATGTTGGTCTTGACGCATTTCAGAATCAAAGAACACGCAAGCCTTGAATACGGCTGAAGGTTGAGCCACGAAACCAGATATATTACCCGTACCCTTACAAATATCACAATCTGGGTCAGGTTCATTATAAATACTATTCCAACATGGACAGTTTATTGTTTGTGGTTTCTGATAAAGCATAACTGCTTCACCCTTTGCCATCAGAACATGTTGAAAGGCTTCACGCATAACAAGAGGCATACCACCTGGAGAAGGAAGTCCTATATCTTGTGCGTAACTCATAATTATTCTCCTCCTTCAGCATTCTCACTGGAGAACCCAATTAACGTATTTAAATCATACTTCTCTTGATTAGACGATACAATATAAATCTGACCATCTTTACCAAGGGCTTGCTTCCACTTCTCATATTCGTCGAAATACATCTTAAATAACGCTTGTGCAATCATTCCTTCACCCCATAATTTCGACTGTATTTCGAACTCATCTAATCGGAAATTATAACCCAACTGTGCAACGTTAGCACCATTCATGGTCAATACACAACCGATGATGGCTCCCGCAATTGACATGGATTCTGCTCCTTTCTCACGGTAGGTTGTACAGTTTCCAAAGGTAAATTCAATACCCGTCCAGTTAATAGTAAAGTTTCGTGCACCGTAAAGATGTTGCCAGATAGCATCATCATTGACACCCGACTCCCAAGTATAACTAACACGCACATATTCACCTGTTGTGGTTAAGGGGGTTCCCAACCAAATCTTACCACTATTAGCATCAAATCCACCACCCGTATAGTAGTTCGTTCCACTGTGGTCAGTATCTGTGGCTAACCATACTCCGTCTACTGATGTTATCCTCTGGCGAGGTACATAGACGGTTGTTAAAGTAGCGGGAGCCAATAATTCATCGGGAACGGTATTCACTCGTAGTTCTCCACCGTCTCCTAATAGGTCTCTAATATCATCTACAAGGTTTGGTCCTACTTCATAAATCCAGAAATATCCCGCTAAGATGGCTTTCTTCTTATCTGACCCATCTATCGTAAAAACCTGATAATAATATCGTCCAGCGTCAAGGCTCTCCGTATCGGTATCGTCTATCGTAATAGTCGCCTTACCTGGATAAGTTTCTTGATCGGGGTCTTTGGTAATACCACCAACACCATCGGTATCCTTAGTAATGATAGCATCTCCGCTAATCGTTTCTTTTACATAGAAATAAACATTATAATCCGTAAGATCAATCGCACCCGTGCTATCCGATATATAAAGGGGTATTGACTTATCAGTGCCCTTAAAAATAGGTAATCGTTTTATTGGTATACTCATGATTCATCATCCTCTATTTGACCATGTAGGTCTCCATTTCCATTTATAACACCAGCAAGATCACCGTTTCCGTTTATCATACCTTCTAACCCACCATTACCATTAACAGTGGCACTGACTAATTCCTCGTCTGGTATTATCCCACCAATAGGTTCTCCAGTCCCCGCAGTAAGACCTTCTCTGGATGGAGCAATTCTACCCAATGTTATCATACTTACTGCGTTTGTCAAGACACTACCTCTGCTACTTTATATGTTTTAAGCAGGCTACTCTCATATACTGCGGTAAGAGTATAGGTAGCCAATACATCTGAATCAGTTCCAACAGACGATTCGGTAGTATATAACCTTATACGAGCGGAAGTCAATCTATCACCATCGAACACCGTTTGGTCAATATACTGATTATGATGGGTTAGACCCTTAGCACGAGCCAAATCTGATGCAATTTGGGTTATATCAGTGGCTATATCGCTCAGAGTTTTGGCGGCACTACCAGAATCAGTAATACCAGATATATCTTTAGTCCAGAGTTCTGTAGCAATATTTTCAATATCTTCCTGTTGCAATAATGAACTCTGGTCGGATACTACCGTCAAACCATCAACTGGGCTTTCTAGAACAGTAATATCACCAGCAGTCCCAGTAGCCTTGAGTGGTTGATCGTTATATCCACCTACTAATTTTCCACCATAAATACGAGTATACCCACTACCACCCCAGAATTGTATTTGCCAAGGAGACTGTAGTACAATAATTATCTGTGAATAGACACCAGGATTGGTAGGGTCTTCAATCTTACCTTCAGGAGTAATAATTGCAGGATAGTTCAGTCCTTCGGGTCGTGCTAACTCATCTTCGATGAAATCATGTAATGTTTGCATATCCACCTCGGTTGTAGGACTGGTTATCTGAATAATCTGATTACCCCAGTCAATAGCCATACCCATATTACTACTTCCTGTTTTTTATCATTTCCTTCATATTCTTATTATATTCTTCCAATTGATCCGTTAATGTATCCACGATCAGCGTATGATGAGCAATAGCGTCTTCTGAAAGTTTAACCTTATCGCTCATGTGTCGAATATTAATCGCAATATCATTCATGGAACGTTTCAATGCTTCATCGTTATACTTACCATTACCTATCTGTTTCCGATAGTGTTTCTTTTTCTTTATTTCATGAGACCGTGCTTCTTTGTAAGCAAGTAATTCTACCTTGGAACGATCCAAGGCAGCCTTATGCTTTTCCAAATCACGCTTTATGATCTCATCTATTCCTTCTATAATAATCTTAGGAGCCGTAGACAGTGTTTTCAATCCTCGTTGCGGGAACGGTTCCACCACCAGTTCCTATCAATACGTCAGCAGTGAATCCTTTTATCTTTGTCGTTGCGTCAGAAGTGTTTCGTACTCGTACCCGTGAATAAATATCAGCCACATATTGCATACTGGCTGAAGCAGACCCATCAGACTCCTTAAACTCTGATACAATCCGTACATATACTTGATCGGCTGTATCAACAGAAATTGGAACACAATTTAGTTCATAGCCATCGTTTTGTACTTGCCCAGTGATAGCGGGATAAATAGTTAGTTCCGTATCGCTATCCACGGATTTAACATACGAAAACGCACTACGAGTATCATTCCAAACCAAATCTCCGACCTTGGCTTGAGTACTAAAGGTAGCAGTGGTATCATGAATTTTTGTAGTAGATGTATTAGCACCATTACTTGTACTATCTCTATTAGCAAGAGTAAATACACCTGTAGCAGCAACATAAGAACTGTATCGTATAACCCATTCCTTATAGTCATCGCTTACGTCCACCAAGACAAGAGTACCACCAAGTGTCTTTCCAGGCACATCTGCTGGGATAGAACCATCTACAGTTAGGGTAGCATCCCCTATGGATTCACCACCAGTAGCAGAAAACTCGTCCTTTTCAACGATTCCACCATCACCCGTTAAACGAAAGCATGTTGCCCAATCATACTCTTTTAAGTTACTAATAGTCATACTAATCGAAGTAGGTCGTGCTCTGGGAGTGCCCGTAGCATCAATAACTGAAAATAGATTCTGTTCTGTAGTCTTATAATCAGTCAATACCACACCACGAGACCCGAAAAAGTTGGTTCCAGCCAATGTACCAAAGGATGACTCAGCCACGGGAGTAATAACTTCGACTGTTAAACCAGATGCCGCAAACTCATTGACTCCATCAGTCTCATAGATAGCCTCACCATTTTGGAATGTTCCACGACAATTACGAAGTAAAGCCGTATTAGCAGACCCACCAGGATTAGAAACTACTATTCCCGTGGCTCCAGAGTTCTTCCCAGTAACAGTTGATCCTTCAGGAACGGTTCCAGTAATAGTGGCATAATTAACAGCATAATCAAGTCCTATCCATTCCTCACCGTCCAATCCATCATGGTCAAGAGTAGAACCTCTTCGTTGAGCATACTTGTTATATTCATGTAATTGAGCCAATGAACACTGGTTAAGATCAATGGTTATCCCATATTCCTCATCAGTCCCATTATCATCAATATCTACTTGATTATTACCAAAGGCATAAGTCGGGAAAGCAGACCCATCAAACCACGAAGTCAGAGCAGGTCCTTGGTTCTCTGGTCCCGAACCATCTATATCACCCGTACCACTATCATCCTCATTGCTTACATTCTCATCAGCTTGGAAGTCTGTTAAGGGATCACCTACCAAGAAATAGTGTACTGTCTGAGTAGACCCAGGACTGGTAATCATAGTAATAATACCACGTGCTCCAGAAGTGTCTCCTGACATTTCATCACCAACAGACCATCCAGAAGCCCAATTATCGCCAGAGAATGTCACCGAACGATAGCCAGTTGTATTAGTAATATCTGCACCCGATGAAAGTCCCGCAGAGACATTCCCACCAGAAGTATTATTCATTCGGATAATCGCATAGGTATATTTTGAGCCATAACGGTTAGCCTTAACTGTTAAATATCCAGAATCAATAACGGGAAAGAGATTGGTTGTATAATCCGTAATAGGAACCGCTCGATCAATATGTCCATCAACCCACCAATCTTGATCGGTTTCATCAACACTGGTAAGTTTTGTACCACCTTGGAAGATGAATACATGGGTATCACTTAACAGAGCACCTTGGGTATAGACATTACCCCAAACCATCTCTCCAGTCACACTGGTAGCAGATTGAGTAGCCGTATGTCCATTACAATTAATGGTTCCCGAACCACTATCAAAATTATTGGCTGCGGTATCATCGGCTGGTCGAATCCATAAATAATCAGTGGACCCGCCAGTAATAATAATATCAAGTAAGGTTCCAAGATCGTTGTCGGTATCATGGTCAATACTATTACCTACGTCAGCAGGAACAATACTACCACCAGAAGATATGGGCACGACAATTATTCCACAATTAACACCGACTTCTCGTTTCCAGCCACTGGTCTTCAATGCACAACCCGTAAAGTTGGCATAATCTCCAACGATATGTTCCATCGTCTTCATATCAATAAACCACGGTTCAGCATCTCCAGCATCAATCTTTCCAATAGTATATTCTCCAGGCGTTTCTGCACTGAAAATTAAACCATCATCTTGCTGTGTTGGGAGAGTAAACAGGTCTTCACAAGCGTCATAAACGTCAATCATTTTTTGAACGTCATCTTTGTCTGTGGTGCCCGTCCACTTTATTTGCTTCCGACGGTCTTCGTCAAGATAGTAAATGGTTAATTTACTACTTAATATCGTATCTGACATTGTTTATTTTTCCTTTATCATTTTTACGCTAAGATTGGGTTCTGTTTCATGCTAACTGTTAGAGTTAAGCCTGAAGCAGTTATTTGTTGAACAGATGAATCTGGTTTATACCGTGGATCATCTAAATCATCTGATTTTCTGGTTTTAACAACCACATCTACTGGATATGACCCAGTATAGTCCTCATAGGCTATACCAGATACATTTGTGTCTTCATTCATCAGTTGAGTATATGGACTATTTAATAGAAATACACTCGTCTGAACCCCAGAAATGACTGATCTGGTATCTTTATCAATTACTGTTATTGTAATCGGTACACTGGTGGGCATGATCGTAGCCCCAGGAGGTGTACCGCTGTTATCATCATAACTGGGATTAGAACCGTTAGATAATGTTAATTTTACGATTCCGCCCGTATAAACATTATATCTCATATCATTACCTGATTGGGCTGCCCAACTGGTCGTATAGGTGGCTGCATTGTTAGACGTATCACCATTAGCATTATCATATTCCCAATGCAAGTAATTCGATGAATTGCCATCATATTCTAAGACAAGGAAATAGGTTGTCCCGTTTACTAAGGCATATTCATCTTCAAATTCAAAATCTACATCCTCATATACGGCACCAATACCAGATACATCAACCGTATTGGATGTAGCCAACGCAGTACCCGTAGGTGTACGATTAGGGTTGGTTCCAGTAGAGGCATAGATTTTACATACCGCATTACCCGTGGGGGACGCAACGGCTTTCAACCGTAACCGTGCCCGTGATAATGTACCACCCGTACCCGTAAATGATTGACCAGCCGCATAAATGGTATCATTACCCACTACTTGGTCTGATCCACCCGTCGCATGAGAATCATAATTAGTTGAATTATTAGGGTTTTCTGCATCGTATTTAGTTGATCCATCCCCACCACTGAACGTACACCCACTTACTGGGAACGTACCCGTGGTACTGAAGTAAAGAGCATGTGGACAATCAATAAAACTACAATCGGACATATTATGAGATGTCGAATCAATTTGAATACCTACATCTACCGCAGAAATTACTTGGCAATACTTAGTAATGGCTGTATCTACCTGTACGGCTCCACAGCCAATAAAGTTACAACTGAGTATCTCTACATAGGTAGCACTGGAAGGAAACTTGATACTATTACAATCAATAAAGGTACAGCCATATAATTTGAAGTTATCAACGTCAGTATCAGTTTTACCATCAATATACCACAGTGCTGATTGTGAAGATGATTCCGATTGGACTAAACAGCCATTAATACCAACAGAACCAGACTTCTCTCCCATAATACATTCAGTAGTGCCAGTGCCATTATCCACGGCTTCAATACCATACAAAGAAGCATTGACGTCTCGATCTTCAAATACAATCGTCTGGTTTTTGGCTTGAAACTTACAACTATTAGTGCCAGCACTATCTCCGATGACTAATTCACCGTTAAGGAAATACACTCCACCAATTTTACGAACAATACCCCAGCCACCAGTAGATGGAGTAGTATCAATCTGGTAGATGTCCTCCATATCAAAGTAGCCACCACCATCGTCTCCATAGACGGCTAAGCCATCGGCTAAGTGAAAATAATCAATCCAAGTATTAATAGCGTTCTTACCTGAAGCAGTCATATTAGTACGAATACCGCAAGACGTAATAGCGTTCATATTAGTCGGTTTAGTTCCCGCATCGACATCTGCTGATAGATCAGCAACAAGATTAATCCATCCCCCTTCGTAGGTATCTGATCCACCTACATACCAATATCCCGTATTACTCCCATCAGAAGCCCAGAATTGGATTCCTCCACTGGCTTTAACGTTCAATAACGCTGCCACAGTAGATAAGAACCAGATACGCATGTGCTTCGTTCCAGACATATCTATTGATGCAGCGGGTTCACAAGTAGCATCGTTGTCACCAGATGCCCTCATAATACCGCAGACAGACTGACTACCTTCTTTATAAACATCAGTATCCGAATCAATACCATTAATCGTCCAATAAGTTTCCGCATCACAATCATCTATTTCCGTATGATTGGTAGGAGTAACAGTTACCGTCATATTTCTTTCACCCCTAAGCGTTTATTTCCGTCCCACCGATCAATGAAATAATAGCCACAGCCCTTATGCAAAATAGGAGGTGCTGAAGGGAAAAGACCACATTTCTGGGGTCTATCAGGACTATTAAACAATAAACAAGTATAAATCTCTCCCTCTTTCTTTAAATGTTCGCATGGTCCACCATCGGTGCCCTCATGCATACAACACCAGCCACAACGAATACATTCTCCTTGTCTACTGTATCGTGGCTGTGATTTTAAAAATAACGCATGTTTGAGTTTGGCTTCCGCTATCTTATGCTGACTGCTTTGAGTAACACCTGTTCCAGTCATGCATATACACCAACTCTATTGTAGTTCACACACACTCACGTTTACTGTACCAGCAGACGATAAACCCCAGAGTTCACCTAAAAATTTCCAGTCACAATACTGGGAAGCAGGAATAACCATTCCATCGCCAGCCGTTAAAGTCGATGATTGGCTGACCACTATACTTGTTGAAGCACTGGTATTCATAAAGATTAGCCTACCTCTACTTCCATTAGCGGGAACGATTTCCACTGGAGTCGTAGTGTTTAGTGCTACTTGAGCCTTTGTTTTTAATCCTGCGAATACAACATCAGCACCCGCAAGTGGGACAATACCTTTCTTTTCACTCATTATAGATACCTCTAAATAAAAAATAAAAAAATGGGGGGAGGGCTATGATTAAATCATAGACGATGCTAAAGACGTTATGTTAGCCGCTCCGTCGTGGTTAAGGATTCCCGCACAGTATCTTTGACTGAAGGCTACAGTTCTCATCTGGTGGATGATGTCCTGGTCGCTTTCCGTTAAGAGAGGTTGTCTCTCTGCAAGGATAGCGTAGTTATTTCTATCAATCATTAATAATGTACCAGCAGTCTGGTTGTTTGTGAACCAAACTCTACAACCTAACATATTACCCAATCGACCAGAACCGTACATTGCTTCTGTTCTATCATTCCAGATTGCGAATGAGTCTGATACTGTTTGTGTGCCAGCATCTGCCGCTGTGACTTGTCGGAATGATAACATACGCAATAATTGTGCGATCTGATAAGGATGGACAATAATGTCAGTGGGGGTGAGATTTTCACGAAGGATTGCTGTATAGGCTCTAACAAGGTCATCCCAAGTTAATGCGGTTGCGGATGCAGCAAATGAATGATCTGATTCGTTGGTTCCGTTGATGGTTGATCCATCGGGTACACCAGCGTTGAGAACCGTCATGATATGAGCGTCTTCAAATCTTGCCATGGCAAGAGTGGCTTGACGAATGTTCCTCTGCAAAATGGGGATTTTCCCATCAGCAATGGCTTCGTAAGTCAGAAGAGGTCGGATACCGACCTTGAAAACGGTCAAATAGACTTTCTCGTAGCGAGTCTTTCCCAAGGGGATTTCTCCACCTTCTGGAACGATTTCAGCAGTCATACCATATTCTTTCATGAACGATTCGCTTTCACCGTTAATCCGCATAACTTCAACGAAGTTACGACCAATTCTAGCATCCTCAGCCAACGTAATAATCTGACGATTAAGCGTTTCTGGCATTAAGAATGCTAAGTCTTGGGTAGTGATTGCGTCGTCCAGTCCAGGAGTTTCTGCTTCCATGAACTCACGATAGTTATAGGGACGAGCGTCCATTTCCATAAAATAATCTTGATAACTGGTTTTGGCTATTGCACTCATTGTTTTCACCCTTTACCTAATTTACCAAAGACATATCCAGAGCCAGCAGTGTAGGAAAGCATGCCGTTGATGGTTTCAAGCAGTGTGGTCTTACCTGATCCGATCGGGCCGACGATGGCGTAACACGCTCCGGCGGGAACCTTGAAGGATACGTCCCTGAGGACCCATCCATCGTTGTCCGGATAGGAGAAAGACACGTTTCTGAACTCGATCGCGCCTTCGACACCCCTTACAGGAGCGGCTTCCTGTGGGTCGGCGATTTCCGGCTCAGCCATGAAGATCTCGTTTATTCGGCCGAGCGCCGCTGATGCGCTCTGGTGCATGTTGACCACCCATCCTACAGCCATGGTTGGCCACACCATCATCC
>Ga0209536_100008804_pt1 | contig 15091 bp, 7 predicted proteins | sample DeeMarSeWOR28_12_FD_187461 | JGI IMG/M metagenome (GOLD analysis project Ga0209536, IMG submission 187461) | Marine sediment microbial communities from White Oak River estuary, North Carolina - WOR-2-8_12 (SPAdes) (version 2) | ecosystem: Environmental > Aquatic > Marine > Intertidal zone >...
TCTACGAATTCGCGCCTGTCACTCTGTCAGACGGAAGCATGCGGATTCAGAGGACGGTCACGGTATCCGCGGAGAGCGATGGGACATATACCTCGATAGACCCGAACCTCACTGATGTTGACCTGCTGCTCGCCGATGAGAGCCTTGATGAGTTCTCCGACTCCAAGCTTCAGGCGGACAGCAGCTGCAGTCAGGAGATAGGGCTCAGCAATGTGGTATGCTCGGATGTCCCGACATGCAGCAAGCTCTGTTCGGCCGCCTCGCTGAAATGCAAACGGCTTGCGGCCTCATACGAAGACGTGCTGGCCAATTCGATGATAAACTATGTGAAATCCAATAATGACATAAGGACCACCCTCATAGATGCGCGTCGGATGGTGCTGACGCTTAGGGAGGGGAGCAATGAGGAGAGGGACGAGTTCCTGGAGAGCACTAGGAGCATGATAGCCAGGGTGGCTGAGATAAACGCGAACCCGCTTTACGCGTACTCCGAGTTCGGGCTCTGCAGCCCGTCTGATTTCGGGATCCCTTACCTGCTCGAGGCCGCGGGCATGATCGGGACCTATGAGACGGAGACCACATCATACAATTATAATGTCCTTCTTTCTGCCAAGCCTCTGGAAGGAGGCAGCGACATCGCAAAGATAACGCTTACAGACAGGATGTATAGGAGTGCGGTCGGAGACAGCGATCAGATCTCCACCATCCAGGAGATCACAGCATCGCAGGACAGCACAGAGGTCACCATAGAATGGGCATCCGCAAGGACCAGCGAGGAAGGCTATCTTTTCCACTATTCATTCTCATCGGCTGAGCCTCCAGAAATCGCTACCGGATCATTGCGGTCTCCGGATGTGGGGCTGAGCAGGGTGAACCTGGCTGTCCTGGCGCCGTTCGGCATCATACTGCAGGGCATGCTGGGGATAACCGGCAACTATTTCATCTCTTTCGGCTTCGCCGCAGGAGTGATTATCGCCTTCCTGTTCCTGGCATACACGGTGATCATGCTGCTGTTCACTGTCATCAGCGAAAGGGCAGGCGGAGCGCCGCTCACCAAAGGGTTCAGGAAAGCCTTCGGCAGGACCGATGTCAGATGGAAGACCGACCTGGTGATAGCCGCTGTCCTGCTTCTTTTAGGATATTACATATCCGCGGTGCTTGTGACTTCTCCAGCCACCGCCCCTGGTCTTCTTGAGACCATAGACTTCCTCGCCCGGAGCGGTTGGGGCATAGTAGGCGCCTCGTTCATAATGCTCGGTGTTGTGGTGCTCTACTTCGCAGGCGAGAACATAACCAAGATCACGATACTGGAACGGGCATACGGCATGGTGATAAAGCAGGAGAAGGACCTGTTCCTGGTGAGGGTGGCCTCGCTGAAGGACCAGCTCGCAGAGCTCAACAAGCTCGTCGAGGAATACTCCAAGGAGAACTTCGATGTGAGCAAAGAATATGATGTGCTGGCGGTCGTGAAAGCAGACAAGGTAGACATGCTCGCCAAGGACATGAACGCCAGGAGCAAGGCCAAGATAGACGATTACCTCGGCCGTGTGGAGAGCGCACTGGCCAGCCTCCAACAGAGGAAGAAACTGGCTGATGACAACTGGCCTAAATGGAAGGACAGCATCGCCAAGACCCTGGACGAGCAGGGAGAGGTCTATGTGTCCACGCTGGTGACTGTGCCTGCATCGCTGCGTGCGTGGGTGCTGGAGAAGTACATGGAAGAGGAAGGCGCTGGCGCACTATCGCTGGACAGGGACGTGCTCAAGAAGAAGAAGGTCTCCGCGGACACGCTTGTGCAGGACCTCATAGGGAAAGGCCTCATGCGCGGCGTGGTCGTGATGAAGCAGGGTAAGGTGACCGTCTCGGAATTCAAGGATGGGGGCGGGACTGTGCTGGCTGCGCTGTCCGTGAAGCTGGTGAACTACATGCGCTCTATGGCAAGGAACCTGGGCCAGCATGAGCCTCAGAGCTTCGTGGCGATAGGCAATAAGACTGTCATAGTGATGATGAGGAACCGCAATCTCCAGTCGGTTCTTTTCGTGAACAAGCCCAAGTTCAAGGAGGCCATAGAGATGTGGAAATCCAAGGTCCGGGCATTGGAGTGATGAGGCCAATTCTATTCTTTTTAAACCACTAAAATACACAGAAAACCCAGACAGAGGCGGAACGCGAGCCCCACTAAGAAAAGCATCAGAACTGGGTGCGAGCGTTCAATATTTAAAGCCTCCCGCGCATATAGAATTGACTGGGAAATAGACGAATTTCTACGACGTATTTTTGGATACGGAACAGTGGTAAAAATATGAGCGCTGAAACTGGTTACACGGCAAAGGAAATACAGCTCCTGAAAGGCCTCGACGGAGTGAGGAGGAGGCCCGGGATGTACATAGGAGACACCTACAAACGGGGCCTCCATCATCTGATCTATGAAATAGTTGATAACAGCATAGATGAAGCCCTCGCAGGCCATTGCAAGAACATCTCCATAATGCTGAAGAAAGACGGCTCTGTGGCCATAAAGGATGACGGGAGAGGGATCCCCACAGGCCAGCATTCATCAGGGAAATCCGCCCTGGAGGTGGTATCCAGTTCGCTCCACGCGGGAGGGAAGTTCGAGAAAAAAGCGTACAAGGTCTCTGGAGGCCTGCATGGGGTGGGAATGAGCGTGGTGAACGCCCTGTCCGAATGGCTGAAGATAGAGGTGCACCGGGACGGGAAGATCCATGCCATAGGATATGAGCGCGGGAAACTGAAAGAACCGGTAAGAATTATCGGGGATACTGCAGAGCGTGGCACGCATGTTGATTTCAAGCCTGATGGCACGATATTCAACAATCCTGTCTTCGAGTACGATTACCTGCGCGAGAGGCTTATGGAGCTCGCTTTCCTCAACAAAGGGCTGAAGATAGTGCTGGAGGATGAGCGGGATGGGAAGATGGAGGAGTTCTGTTATGAGGGCGGCATAAAGGAATTCGTAGGATACCTCAACCAGGCCAGGAACAAGCTCCATGAGCCGCTGTACTTCACCAAGACCACCGATCATGTGGAGGTGGAGACGGCGATCCAGTACACAGACAGCTACAATGAGATGATATACTCCTTCGTGAATGACATCAAGACCATAGAGGGGGGCACCCACATGGTAGGGTTCCGGACCGCGCTCACCAGGGCAGTCAATGATTTTGCTAAGTCCAATAAGCTCCTCAAGGAAGGGCGCAAGATAACAGGAAACGATGCCATAGAGGGATTGACTGCGATCCTCAGCCTGAAGATCCCGGAGCCCCAGTTCGAGGGGCAGACCAAGACGAAGCTGGGTAATAGCGAGGTGAGGGGTCATGTGGACAGCATAGTCTATGACGCGCTCAAGACATACTTCGAGGAGCACCCTCCTGACGCCAAGAGGATCATGGACAAGGTCGTCCATGCTATGGAAGCCAGGGAAGCAGCGCAGAAGGCCAAGGAGCTCATCAGGAGGAAGAACGTGTTCGAGAGCAGCCTCCTCCCAGGGAAGCTGGCGGACTGCAGCGAGCAGGACCCGGCCAAGGCTGAGATATACTTCGTGGAAGGGGATTCCGCAGGCGGAAGCTCAAAGCAGGCCAGGGACAGGAGAAACCAGGCGATACTGCCTCTCAGGGGCAAGATACTGAACGTGGAGAAGGCACCCATGCATAAGGTGCTCACCAGTGAGGAGATAAAGAACATCGTTGTCTCGATCGGCGCAGGCTTCAAGGATGATTTCGATGTGAGCAAGGTGCGCTACCACAAGATAATCATCATGACCGATGCGGATGTCGATGGGTCGCACATCAGGACGCTCATACTCACCCTGTTCTACAGGTACTTCAAGCCATTGATAGAGAAGGGATATCTGTACATCGCCCAGCCGCCCCTCTACAGGGTGGCAAAGGGCAAGACAGTGCGATACTGTTACAGCGATGCCCAGCTTGCTGAGATGACCAAGGAGATGGGAGAGGATGTGAAGCTCCAGCGCTACAAAGGTCTCGGTGAGATGAATCCGGGCCAGCTCTGGGAGACCACCATGGACCCTGAGACCAGGACATTGAAGAAAGTGACGATAGAGGATGCGATGCTCGCGGATGAGCTGTTCTCCATACTCATGGGAGACCATGTCGAGCCCAGAAGGGAGTTCATAGAGAAGCACGCGGTGCAGGTCAAGAACCTGGATATCTGAGGGAGCATATGCCTGAGAAAATCGAGAACAAATCGATCGAAGCCGACATGAAAGAGAGCTACCTGGACTACGCGATGTCGGTGATAATCGGCCGCGCGATACCTGACGCCAGGGACGGCCTCAAGCCTGTCCACAGGAGGATCCTCTATGCCATGCACGAGCTCGGCAACACATCCGCGAAACCATTCAAGAAGAGCGCGCGTATCGTCGGTGAAGTGCTCGGTAAATATCATCCCCATGGCGACCTGGCCGTCTATGACGCACTGGTGAGGATGGCCCAGCCGTTCTCATTGAGGTACATGCTGGTGGACGGGCAGGGCAACATTGGTTCCATCGATGGCGATAACCCGGCGGCGATGAGGTACACGGAGGTCAGGATGTCCAAGATGAGCGCTGAGATGCTCGCGGACATAGAGAAGGAGACAGTCGGTTACTCTGACAACTTCGATGGCACCCTGAAGGAGCCGGTGGTGCTGCCTGCGAAAGTGCCGGCGCTTCTCGTGAACGGCTCATCGGGCATCGCGGTCGGTATGGCGACGAACATCCCGCCGCACAATCTCGCTGAGGTGGTGGATGCCGCCATCGCCCTGATAGACGGGGCGTCTGATGACGTGCTGCTCAGCCATGTGAAGGGGCCTGATTTCCCCACAGGAGGCATAATAGTCGGGAGGCAGGGCATAATCAGCGCCTACACCAAAGGGAAGGGATCGGTGAAGGTACGGGCCAGGACGGAGAAGGACGAGAAGAAGCACACGATAATCATAAGGGAGATCCCCTATCAGGTCACCAAGACCAATGTCATCGAATCCATAGTCAATGCTGTCAAGAACAAGAAGATAGACGGCATAAGCGGGGTCCATGACCGCTCGGACAAGGACGGCATGGAGGTCATCATCGAGCTGAAGAAGAACGCTGATTCTGATGTTGTGCTGAATCAGCTCTACGCGCACACGCAGATGCAGACCACCTTCGGCATCAACAACCTGGCCATCGTAGGAAAGCAGCCCAAGCTGATGAGCCTGCGAAGCATGCTTGACGAGTTCGTGGAGTTCAGGAAAGAGATCGTCAGGAAGCGCAGCGAGTTCGAGCTCAAACAGGCGCAGGAGAGGGCCCACATACTGGAGGGCTTAAGGATAGCGCTCAACAATATAGACCCGATAGTCGAGTTCCTGAGGAAGTCCAAGGACATCGGAGAGGCGAGGGCAGGCCTGATGAAGACCTACTCGCTCAGCGAGATACAGGCCAACGCCATACTGGAGATGAAGCTCTCCAGGCTAATCGCGCTCGAGCGCGAGAAGATAGAGAACGAGTACCAGGAGCTGCTCAAGAAGATATCATGGCTGAAGGGAGTATTGGCTGATGTCAACAAGATACTGGACATCATAAGGAGCGAGCTCCAGGAGATAAAGGAGAAGTACGGCGATGAGAGGAGGACCGAGATAGCCGATGGGGAGGATGAGGGCCTCGATATGGAAGCCCTGATACCCAACGACGACGTGGTGGTGGTTATAAGCAACCGCGGATATGTCAAGCGGGTCGGGCTTGATGAGTACAGCGCGCAGCACAGGGGAGGAAAGGGTGTGATAGGCAAGACCAAGGATGAGGACCACGTCCAGGACCTCATAGTGACCAGGAATCACAACCATCTCTTGCTGTTCACCGACAAAGGCAGGATGTTCTGGCTCAAGGTCTGGAGGGTACCGGAGGGGACCAGGTATGCCACGGGCAGGACGCTCGTGAGCCTGCTAGAGCTGAAAGATGAGAAGGTCACCAGCTGGATAAGCGTGGACCGGTTCGACAGCGGAGAGTACCTGTCCATGGTCACAAAGAACGGCATAATCAAGAGGACGGCGCTCGACAAGTATTCCAATGTCCGGAGGACCGGCATAATCGCCATAAGCCTCAAGGAGAACGACGATCTCGTCGAGGTCATAAAGACCGATGGCAAGCAGGAGATATTCATAGCCACCAAAAAGGGCCAGGCCATCAGGTTCAAGGAAGAGCAGGCCAGGGAGATAGGAAGGACCGGCCAGGGCGTGATAGGCATCCGCTTCAAGGAAGGGGAGGACGAGGTCGTAGGGATCGCCGCATGCAAGAAGCCGACGATACTCACCATAACAAGGAACGGCTATGGGAAGAGGACCCATATAGACGAATACAGGCTCCAGGGAAGGGGCGGCTCCGGCGTGATAAACATCAAGACAGAAGGCAGGAACGGCAATGTCGTGGGTGTCAGGGCGGTGGATGACGATGACGAGGTCATAGTCATGAGCTCCAAGGGCCAGGCCATCAGGACCTACATCAAGGACATCTCCACTATCGGGAGGAACACCCAGGGCGTGAGGATAATAAGGCTGAAAGAAGGGGAGAAGGTGGCGAGCTTCGCGGTGATAAGGGCAGAAGGCGAAGTCCCTGAAAAGGCAGAAGAAGCTGTGCCTACTGAAAAAGAGCAAGAAGCAAAGCCTGAGGTTGGCACCGGCAAGCCTGTGCAACAGCCCGAAGAGGATAAAAAGGCCGGGCAGGAATCCTGATCATGTTCAAGGACCGGTATGACGCCGGGGTGCGGCTGGCTGAAGCGCTCTCTGATTACAAGGGCAGAGAAGATGTCATCATATTAGCTATTCCTAGGGGGGCATTGCAGATAGGGGAAGTACTGCACAAGGAGCTGGGGGCTCCGCTGGATATCATCGTCACCAAGAAGATCCCCCACCCCATGAGCGAGGAGTATGCCATAGGAGCCGTAGGGCCTGGAGGGGAGTATTTCGTGACTGACGCCGCCGATGACATCAGCCCTGATTATATCGAGGATGAGAGGAAGCGGCTGGAGAAGGCGGTGGAGGAGAGGTATGTTCGCTACCGCGGAAAACGGGCGAAGCCGAAGCTCAAGGGCAAGATCGTGATAATCATCGATGACGGGATCGCTACAGGCAGCACGATAATCGCCGCGATACATGTGGTGAGGAAGCAGAAACCCGCGAAGGTTGTTGTGGCTGTGCCTGTCGGTCCACCCAACAGCGTGAAGATGGTGGCTGAGGAGGCGGATGAGTTGATCTGCCTCGATACACCATACGCGTTCATGGCGATAGGACAGTTCTATCAGGATTTCACCCAGGTCGAGGACAAGGAAGCGATAGCTATCCTGAAGAGGTGCCGCTGAGCTCACGGGCTTTTCTTATGAGGAAGGCCAGGCACTCCGATTTCTTTCCGGGAGCCTGGTTCCATTCTTTCACTATCTGCTTGTGGAGCCGGATCTCCTTCCTCACCTCTTCTGCCTCGATATCCGGTCTCGACAGCCTGAAAAGCAGGTTGGAAGGTAAGGGGCAGGACCGGGTGTTGAGCTTCCCGTCGAGCCTGAAGGGATAGCGCTTGCATGATAGCGGGGCAGCTCCATAGATAGAGCAGAGATCATCTTTGAGGAAGATGCATGGATGGGACCTTAGGCCCAGGATATAGCTCCACATGTCGTCTTTCATATCAAGAGTTGTGTCCGGATCATAAGAGAGCAGGCGGGCCTGGTGGAGAACAGCGAAGCTTTCATAGGACCAGCCGGTATATCGAATGATCCTCAGTATGTCGAAGGATGTCACGCTTATAGTATAGGTCCGGCAGCATTCAGAAGGGCAGAAAGAGCATGGGCCTCTCATATATCAGCCCTTTTTCTTCAGGAGCTTGGCGACCTCTGCCGGATCCACCTGCAGGCGGTGCTTCTGCATTATCTTCTTCATGTCATAGCCGTTCTCTTCGGCTATCCTCTTGAGCTGGGGACCTGTTATCTTCTGGAGGCGGTACACCTTCAGCACCGCCTCTGCACGGGCCCCTTTGGCCATGCCTTTAAGTACCTCGGGGATCGCGGCCTTGACAAATGAGCCTTTCCTGTACTCCGCGAAAAGCTCTGTGAGGGTCTTCTCCAGATCCCTGAACTCGACGCCTTCGCGTCTGAGGGAGACAACGGTGTCCTCAAGCGTGGTGGCCGCCAGCATAGGGTCTGCCCCTTGCTTAACCAGCTTCTCAAAGAGATGCAGGTTCCGGGAGCGCAGCATGCGTCCTGACATCTCCTTGTTGAGCATCTTGTCCAGCCTACCCTTCTTCTCATCTAGGGATTCTGTTTTCGCGACGGATGACAGCAGCTCCTTGGTGACCGGGGATGGAGGGGCATCTGTCTCAGGATAGAGCCTGGCTCTTCCAGGGAGCGGCCTCATGAAAGAGGATGTGCCGTCAGGCTTCGCCCTTCGGGTCTCCTCAGGCACATAGTCCATGTTGGCCCTCTCCACAGCGAAGGATATGGCCTTCTTGGCCTGGACTTTTGGAGCGACCACGAGCATGAAGGCGTCGTTGAGCTTGGCTCCTACAGCAGCCCTCAGCTGCTCCTCTTCTGCAGGAGAGATACCGTACTTGATAAGCTTCTCGTCGCTGTGGATGATCCCTTTCACACCTGCCTTCTTCGCATAGTCGCTTAGCTCTGTGCCATAGCGCCGGCCCGGCTGTATCTCTTTCCCTAGGAGGTCTTTATGGCCGGGCAGCTTCTGGGCCAAAACGGACGAGCCTTTCTTGATGCCTGCCGATATCAGGGCCGCCTTGGTGAGCTTGAAGAGGTCCGTCACATCAACAGCATGGTTCTTGACAGGGAAGCCGTTGCGCTTGCGGACCTCATAGAGGAGCTTGACCAGCTCGAGCTGGCGTTGCTCTTCCACCTTGACCAGCAGCGGGAGCATCTTTAGGTCCTGGGCGCCTTTTATCTCGACCCTGGCGCCGCCATCGGTCGAGACGTTCACATCCTGGCGGATTGTCCCCAGCCCTCTCGCCACCCTGCCTGTGGCACGGAGTATCATGCCGAGCTTCTCAGCCACTTCACGGAGGTGTGCCCCGTCTTTTATGTCTGGATCGGTAGCGATCTCTATGAGCGGGATCCCCAGCCTGTCCAGACGGTATACCGCCTTGCCTTCCGACTGGGACACTATGCCTGCGCTTTCCTCTTCCAAGGCGATGGCAGGGATTCCTATGGTGCCCTTCTGGGTGTCCAGATGTCCGTTCACCGCAACGATCGCGGTCCTCTGGAAGCCCGAGGTGTTGCTTCCGTCTATCACCATCTTCCTCATGACATGGACCTCGTCCACGGGCTTGGCGTTGAGCTGGGCAGCCACCTGCAGCGCTATCTTCAGCGCTTCATGGTTTATCAGCTTGGGGGGCTCCTCATCGAGCTCCACCAGACAGTTGTTGGAGAATGCCTGGTATTGGAACGAACGGTCCTTGGCGAACTCTGCCTGGGATGCTTCATCTATCTCCCCGAGTTCGCTCAGCACAGGGTGGAGGCGCCTTTGCACGGTGACGATGGGCTTCTCGTCATCCCCTGCCAGAGCTGAAGGGCAGTTGCAGAAAAGCTTTTTGGTCGCGAGACGCTGGTGGATCTCTATCCCTATCTTCATAAGGATCCCTCCAGTGCTGAGCGGTCGCTTATCTCGCCCGCGATGTTCTCCATCATCATGCTTGATATCTCTTTCATGTGCTTGGTCTGGCCCAGCACCCAGCACAGCTTGGTATATGCGGCCTCCGGGGTCCAATCGGCTCCGTCTCCTATCACGCCGGCATCGATCAGCATCCTCCCGGTGCGGTAGACGCGCATGCACAGCCTCCCTGATATGCACTGGCTGCTCATCACCACAGGTATGCCGGATGACACGAGCTCTTTTATGGGCTTCAGGATGCTCTTCACGGATTTGTCGCCCAAAGCCTCTGTGGGCACATGGCCCAGGCCGGTGCCTGCCAGCACTACACCGTCATAGCTGTCGAGCCTCGATATCAGCTCGGGTTTTATGTTCGGGTGGACATATATGAGCGCTACGTTGCCGTTGATGCCCTTCTTGGCAGAAAGCCTGCCTTTGTTCCTGGGTTTGTGCTCTGATAGCAGATCGAACCGGTCTGTCCTGTAATCCAAGGCAGCTATGGGCAGGGAACTGATAGAATGGAACGCGTCACGGCGCGAGGTGTGCATCTTCCTGACCCTGGTGCCTCGGTGGAGATGGCAGAAGTCATCATTGGAGGATGCGTGCATGCAGACTGCGACCTCTCCGAGGTCCTGGGTGGCCGCGAACACGGAGTTCAGCAGGTTCATTTCGTTCTCGCTTGAAGGCCGGTCCGAGCTCCTCTGGGATCCCACGAAGACCACCGGGACCGGCAGCCCCTGCAGCATATAGCTGATGGCCGCGGAGGTGTAGGTCATTGTGTCTGTGCCATGCATCACCACGACGCCTTTGCTTCCCTGCTTTATCTCTTCCTCGATCGCATCCGCAAGTATGCGCCAATGGCCGGAATTCATATCCTCTGAGAAAAGCGAGAACAGCTGCCTGGAATGTATCTTCCAGCGCTCAAGGTCAGGGAACGCCATGCGCAGCTCTTTAGGAGTTATCGACGGATAGACCGCACCCGTCTTGTATTCTATCTTGGAGGCTATCGTGCCTCCGCAGCCGAGTATCGCCACCGCTCCCTTGGCAGGCTTCTCTTTCTCTGTGGGAGACGCTTTCCTCTGGGCGGCTTTCTCGACCAGGGTGACAGATGAGGGTTTCAGGCCGGTGTTGTAGCCGCTGTCCAGCTTTACCACTATCACACTGGGGTCTGCTGTCACAGGACGTGGCATGAGCAGGCCTTCGAATTCGCCGCTCGCGCATACCAGGCGCACCCGGTCCCCTACCGATATGCCCTTCTTCTTCAGATCTTCAAAGATGTCCATATCTTCTACCTTATCTTGAATATCTTGACTTCTCCCCCTGAGGTCGAGTATGCCAGATCGAACCCTGGGATGTCGTTCAGGAATATCGCCCTGTAGAGGTTCGAGTCATAGAACTCCCCTTTGCGATCCTCATAGCCGCTCTTTACCTCACCGTTCTCCAGCCATATCGGATCCATGGTATAGACAAGAGTGACCCTTGTGACAGGACCGAAATGATAGGTGGTAGCGTAATTGGAAGGCAGCTGCAGGAAGGCCTTGTTTAGCTTCAGGTCTCCGTTCGGATAGGTCTCGTTGAGGTAATAGGTCGCATAGGTGGGGTCTCCTGTAGCCAGGGTGGCTTCGCCCACGCAGTATACGGGCACAGGTTTGAAGGCATCGCGGCAGTATGCCACCACATTCGGGTCTTCGGGCTGCAGGCAGAACCCAGGATATTCCGGCAGATAGCTGTCGCCAACATAAAGCTTGTAGGCCACGACGCCGGTCTTGTTCGTGAGCGACGAGATGGTGCAGGGGTTCGATGAGACGAAGATGTTCTCCCAAAGGTGGTCGCTCTCGCACTGGGACTCTCCGGGGGATTTCGCGACCGTGGTCTCTTTGTTGTATGCGCAGGAGAGGTAATTCAGGGCCCCGTATTTGCCGCCGAGCGAACCGCCGCCTGCGACGAGCTCCACATCGAAGAGCGCATACTCGCTGTCATGCGCCTCCATCCAGGCCTTCAGCTCCTCAGGAGTGGCATCAAGGTAGCCGTCGGCCACCGCGCCTATCATGGTGTGCGAGGCATGCTCGTTCCTGAGCACCGCATTCCTCTGGCCGAAGTAGTTTATCCAATGGCCGTAGTCCCACCATGAAGTGGTCCTCGAGCCTTCAGGTGTGTTGTCCCTTATCCATTCCATCGATTCTATCCAGTAGTGGGATATCCGCTGGCAGCGGAACATGGCTGCCTGTGATTCCCATGCCGGAGCAGGAAGGGCACCGGTCAGGTATTCGTATTTGGAGAACAGCGATAGCATGCAGAGCCGGGTGCTGTACTGGTAGTTGGTCCCTAGGGAAGCATAGCCCATAGGGTCGGCGGCAGCTGCGCATGCCTCAGCATCGCCTGTCGCTGTGCACATCTGCTGGAACTTGGGCGCCAGCGCGACAGGGTCGTTCTGGTAGAGAGGCTGTATAGAAGCCCACAGAAGCGAGCTGGCGAATCCCTGCTGCACGAACTGCATCACGATTATCAGCGCGGCCAGGCCCAGGAGGAGCTTGTAGGCCATCTCCCGATCCTTCTGCTCCTTGATGAAGCGTTCTGCCCAACCGCCTGTCTGGTTGAACGTGTAGCCCACGACCACCGCCAGCATTGCCGTAGCATAGAGCGTGAACTTTGCCTTGATTATGCCCACCAGCAGCGGGGGCACTGTTATGGCCAGCACCAGAATGATGAGATGGTCATCCTCTTTTCTGAAGAACCTGAAGCCGTTGTGGATCACAGCAGCGAAGAAGAGCACCACCCATAGGAACAGGAGGCTGGTATCCTTTGCAGTGAAGAGGGCAGTCGTGCCGAGTGTGAAATTGATTAGGTCCACTATGACGGATAGCAGGAGGTTGCCTGCAACCGAGAACGGCAGCATCAGTAGATGCATGATGAGGCCCACCAGGTCGCCTATGCTGCCCAGCGATGGCGGGGGATAGAAGCTCTCTGCCACGAATCCCATCTGCCCTCCGAAGCTTGTTCCTGCTACAGCCTGTTCGGCTATTGTCCGGTCGAGAGGTGAATTGAACTGGGTCGTCGCGAAGCCGCCCATGGCCGGTTGCTTGACATAATCGCCCAGTGGGGTGAAGAACACCAGTATCATGCCGACAATCACGAGGCCCCCCATCACAGTGAGGGAGGTGGAACGGTCGGGGATCCTGGTCTTGAGCGCATAGAGGGCCGCGACTATCGCGAGGCCGATGGCGTAGATTATCGAATACGTGAGGAACGGCTGGTCGCTAGTGAAGAAACCGAGTATGAGGGAACCTGCGAGAAGAGGACCTATCAAGAATATTATCGAGTTCGACACAAGCAGATGGCGGAGCTCATCTGCTTTCTCCTCCCTTATGAAAAGCAATGCGGACTGGATGCCGAGGAACATGATGAGCGAGAGCACCACGAGCACCTGGCTGGCGCTTCCCATGGTCAGCGAGGCGAATGCTATTCCGGCGAGCACAGGGTAGGCCAGATCTTTTCCCAGCACGATCCTCTCCCCTTCGAATCTGAGCAGGTCCTTCCGTTTCAGAGCGATAACGTACATCGCATAGAAGAAGAACATCGCGAAGAACGCATATGGCTGAACCTCCTGCTCTCCTGCCGCCAGCTTGAATATGGATATCGGAGCGAAAGCGAATATGCCTGCGGCCAGCAGTCCCCACTCGCGCTTCTTGGTTATCAGCGATATGAACAGGTAGATGAAGAATACCGCGAGAGTGGCGGCGATAGGTGGATACATGGACGCTATGAGCGCGAGCAGCAGGTTGTTGAACTCTCCGCCTCCGCTGTAAAGCGAGTACCATGTGGACTCGAGGTAAGAGAGGGCGGGGGTGATGCGGTGGTTGACCGTCACCTCAGGATACCATGCTGTCTGCGCATCGAAGGGATTCTCGCCCAGGGTAAGTAGCTGATCTGCAGGATAGGTATAGAAATAAGGATCCAGCTCCTGGAATATCGGGCTGTATGTCCCTATCCTGACAAGATAGGATGCTATGAGCAGTATTATGAGCAACGCAGGGAGGATGTGCTCTTTGGTGAGCTTCTTCGGCAGTGTGATGCCCTCATGGGCCTTTGTGAGGAAGAAGGCCGCGAGCGAGACCGCATAGAGCGCTCCCACGGACAGCAGGGCTATGGTATAGCTGAACTTCACCCCTGCGAAGAAATAGAGCAGGAACGGAATCATTGGGAGCAGGAAGAACCCGAGCGCGAAGCCCACGAAAACCTTGTCGAGCAGCCTCAGGTCCTCATTCTTCTTGAGGATAGCCAGCGAAAGGAGAACGCCCGGGATGAAAGTGGATAGGAATAACCATGCCAAGAAAGTGAGAAGATCGAAAGATACGAACACAGGACCACCGCTTCAGAGGAACTCCAGTCCGCCTTCATCGCCGGATTCTGTCTCCTCTTCCAGGCTCTTGCCGAGTATGTATGGTGACCTGACCCCTGTTATTATGGCTGTTATCCTGAGTTTGTCCTTGAGGTCCGGGCTTATCCTCGCTCCCATCTTTATGTTCGCGCCCTCATCGAAGCTCTCTGTCAGCAGCTCTCCTGCTTTTATCGCATCCCCGAGGCTGAGGTCGGCCCCACCTTCCAGGTGGATGAGGCAGCCTTTGGCCCCTTCATAGTTGACGTCCAATAGGGGATGCTCCAGGGTGTCCTTGACCACATCCTCCACCTTGTTGTGACCTGCGGCCGAACCGAGCGATATCATCGAGAGGCCGCCGCCAGCCATCACGGTCTTCACATCGGCGTAATCCACGTTTATGAGGCTCGGGAACATTATGGTATCTGAGATGCCGCTCACAGCCCTTGTGGTGATGGAATCCGCAAGCTCGAACGCCTTGTTGACAGGCAAATTAGGCACATATGCAGCTAGACGGTTGTTGTCTATCACCACCACGGTGTCGCATACCTTCACCAGCTCATTGAGAGATGCCTGGGCCTTCTTCAGCCTGACCCTCTCCAGAGCGAATGGATAGGTTACCATTGCCACGACTATGGCTCCCTGCTCCCTGGCGATCTGTGCGATGGACGGGGCTGCTCCGCCACCGGTTCCACCACCCATGCCGGCGCAGACGAAGACGAGCTCGTTCTCGCCTATCTCGTCCCTAAGGATGTCGCGGTCGACATCAGCGCATTTCTTGGCCACCGAAGTATCGCCTCCTGCCCCTAGGCCACGGGTGATGGTCTTCCCGAGAAGGAACTTCTTGTGGGCGCCTATCATGTTCAGGTGCTTTCCGTCAGTGTTGACGGCGATGGTCCTGGCGCTCTTGAGCCCGTTCTGGTATAAGCGGTTCACGCAGTTGCAGCCTGCCCCGCCGACGCCAGCGGGGCAACCGTACATCCACCCATCTCTGGAGATGGCCCTGGTTCTTTCCGGCGAGCCCGCGGTACATCGTGATGCACTGTCCAGCCTGCTGATCGGCGCGGGCTGGAAGCTCCGGTT
>Ga0209536_100008805_pt1 | contig 15091 bp, 15 predicted proteins | sample DeeMarSeWOR28_12_FD_187461 | JGI IMG/M metagenome (GOLD analysis project Ga0209536, IMG submission 187461) | Marine sediment microbial communities from White Oak River estuary, North Carolina - WOR-2-8_12 (SPAdes) (version 2) | ecosystem: Environmental > Aquatic > Marine > Intertidal zone >...
CTTTGAAAATGGTTGATGCGTTTAATTTTTCCATATCCATCGACCCCTTATGCAATTTTATAATTGAAAATTATGATCAAATAAAGAGTGCAGATATGGAGAACATAAAAAAGATATTTGTAGATGAGTATCCGAAAGCAGAAACTTTTTATCGTAAAAATAAAAAACTTATGTTCAAAATAAGAGAATTAGAGGCTTCTAAAAATATAAATATCCCTCGTGAGATTAGTATTGATACATATAATAGATATCTAAAAGATTGGGAGCGAACTGAGATTCGAGTTAACACTTAATAACATTAGAAATTACAAGAATTTTAAAGGGCTAATTTTAGATTATTTAGAAGCTCTTTAAATTTACTATCCTTTAACGCCTTTTCTTTGAATGTACCAAAAGCTTCAACGATTATTTGGGCTAATATGTGTTTACAAAACTCTCTTTTTCTTAAGATTACAACGCTCTTATAAAAATCTTGGCAAGAACAAAACAACATGGGGTAAACTAAATGCTCTTGCTTTTCACCCATGACTGTCCAAATCACCCTGTTTGAGGGGGTGGAAATATATTTAGTTACCCCTCTTTTCATTGACTCAAATACATTAGAAGATTTATTAGGAAATATTTCCTCTAAAAAAGAAATAATTTCTTCATCAATTATCTGTTTTTGATTTGCCTTTTCAAAAACCTTGATCAATAAATCTTTTGACATTGTATCCTATATAATATTATTATCTATATTTAAAAAAAGATCATTTCAACATTGAATAGTATATTATACCTACCTACACGGTATTTTCCCTCCATTTCTGGTGCAGAGTTCTATTTTCAACGAATGGCGGAGATATTGACTACTAACTACGGTTATAATATAGAGATTTTTACATCAAATGCAATAGATTTTAAAGCTTTAAGAGATCCAGACGGGAAAAGAATAAAATCAGGTGATAGGTACTTTAATATGGTGAACAATCTTAAAATCAATAGATTTCCAGTAAATTATGCTCTTTCTGAAGAGGAGATTTTAACTAAATTAAAAGCTATTACTTCTTTTAAAGAGTTAAACTTTCCTGATGCTCTTTTAACAAGAGTTATAAAAAATGGTCCTTATCTTGGGGACTTATTAGATTATTTCCTACATAATCCGAAGTTAGATTATGATTTGATTCATGCCACTTTTTTCCCCTACTTCAACTGTATTATAAGTTTAATTATTGGGAATGCATTAAAAAAACCCGTAATCTGCACCCCTTTCTTTCATTTTTCAAACCCTCGATATTTGGATTTTGAACTTGGTACAATATTAAAAAAATTTGATTTATTAATAGCGTGTACTAATCTTGAAAAACAATTTTTAATTCAAAAATACGATATTAATGCGCAAAAGATTGAAGTAATCCCGATGGGCGTGGATTACGATAAATTCAAAAATTCCCTTCCTACGAGCTCAAACTCTGTTAATTTTAAACAAAAGTTTTTCAATAATAATGAAAAGAAATATTCTCTGATTTTGTTTTGTGGGTACAAAAATTACGAAAAAGGGGCGTTATCAATTTTAAAATCAATACCTTCTATTTTAAAAAAAAAGAGAAAAGTATATTTTGTGTTTATAGGTCCATCAACAATAGCTTTTAACCAGGAATTATCTAAAATCTCGAAACTCAAAAATGCAAGAATTATCAATTTTACTCCAGATAATTTAACGGGTTACTTCGACCAAAAAAAAATTGCGGCATTTAGAGAAGCAGATATTTATTTAATGCCTAGCAGGAGTGATGCGTTTGGAATTGCTTTTTTAGAAGCGTGGGCCGCAGGTAAACCTGTAATTGGAGCAAGAATAGGAGCAACTCCAGAAGTTATAAAAGAAAATATAGATGGACTTCTAGTTGAATTTGATGATCCCGAAGATATCTCAAAAAAAGTTCTGATTCTACTTAAAAATAAGAGATTAAGGAAGAAACTTGGAAAAAATGGACTTATAAAAGTGACCCAAAATTATACGTGGGATAAAATAGCTGAAAAAACACAAGATATATATCAAAATTTAATAACAAAATAAAGATGAATAAAATGAATTCTCTCTCAGGTAATCCATATATCGTTAAGAAGGAAGAAAAAATTATCATTGATTTAATCCCCTTGGATGAGATCTTTGAAAAATATACCACACCTTTACTAATTTTCCTGAAAAATCGTATAAGGGATAATATAAAGATGTTTGATGAAGTTTTCAAAGAGGAATTTGAAAGGTTCGAATTTTTCTATTCACTTAAAGCGAATTATCTTTCTGAAATTTGTGAAATTGTAAGCAGTGAGAAAATTGGTGCTGAGGTAGTAGGCTTACCAGAGCTCAGAGTTGCGCTTAATACGGGATTTTCACCGGAGAAGATAATTGTTGGGGGCCTATATTTACCGCTCGATCTCATAGAATTTAGTATTAAGAATAAAATTAAAGAAATTATCATACACAATATCGAAGATATCGATAAGATTAATGAGGTCGCATATAAATATTCTACGGTTCAAAATGTCTGTTTAAGGATTAATTCTGGAAAATATGACAGTAGAATGGGTATTAAGCTTGGAGAATTTTCGCTTAAATCGCTAAAAAAGACAATAACTAAGAGTAAAAATGTTAAGGTGACATCAATTTTATCACACTTTGGTTCCCAAATGAATAACATTGATCAATATAAACGACATGTCAAATTAGTGATACAAAACCTAAAATTGCTCAAAACACATGATATTCTTATCGAAAACATAAATTTTGGGGGAGGATTTCCCGAAGCGACTGTAATGCCTAAGAGTCAATTAAAAAAAATCGCAAGGATGATAAAATCTTGCTTAGTAGAATCAAATATGACCAACAAAAGAATCTTCTTTGAACCAGGGAGATATTTGGTGGGTGATTCGGGCTTATTTTTGGCAGAAATTGTAAATGTAAACGAAGATCGATGGATTTTCTTAAATGTTGGAAACCATATTTGTCCAAAATTTGCCAGATGTTCTTTAAGGTTTTATAACGCAACACAAATTAACAACCCTCATAAATTTAAAACTTCAATTGCGGGTATCGTTCCCACGGATCAAGATGTTTTAGCCAAAAATTACTTTTTTACTAAGGATCCAAAAAAGGAAGATAAGGTAATTATTACAAATACGGGAGCCTATTGCTTAACTTTTTCGAATCGCTTTCCCTATCCTTTACCTAAGATTGTTCTCATTGAAGGTAGAGATATTAAGACCATATTTGATCCTCAGATTGATAACGATTTTTCGATTGGTTAATCAATTTCAGAAATTTGATAAGTAATATCGAAATAATACATTAATTCTAATTTTTTCAATTTAATCTTCTTTCTAGCAAAATTAAGCGAATTGTATTAAAATGGAATCGTTCATAAAAAAAGCCCGAAAGAGAGAAATAAACAAGCCTCAGATGGAGAACTTTGGATATGCGAATATAAAAATTATTGGTTGTGGTGGTGCGGGGAATAATACTATTGATAGATTAATGAAAATCGGAATTAAAGGTGCAACTTGTGTTGCAGTTAATACCGATTGCCAACATCTAGATAATATTGAATCTCATGTTAAAATTTTGATAGGCAAAGCTCTGACAAAAGGATTAGGCGCTGGGGGAAATCCTGAAATAGGTCGTGCCGCAGCTGAAGAGTCTCGAGAGGACTTAGTTAGAGTATTAAGGGATAGTAACCTAGTGTTCATTACATGCGGCGAGGGTGGTGGAACAGGAACAGGTAGTGCCCCCATTATAGCTGAAATTGCAAAATTAGAAGATGCGATTGTTGTTGGGGTCGTGACTCTGCCGTTTGAAACTGAAATTGGGCGAATTGATAAGGCAAAAATGGGATTAAATCAATTGAAGCGATATGTTGATACTTTAGTAGTAATTGATAATAATCGATTATTAGATATTGCTCCTAACTTACCAATAATTGAAGCATTTAGTGTAGCTGATGAAGTATTAGCAACTATGGTCAAAGGTATCACAGAAACAATTTCTTTACCTTCTTTAATAAACCTAGATTTCGCAGATGTAAGGACAATATTAAGTACAGGTGGAGTTGCAATTGTAGGGGTTGGTGAATCAAACAAAACAGAAAATCGCGTTGCTGACGCTATAGATGATGCATTGAATACCCCATTATTAGATGTTAGTATTGAAGGCGCCAAAGGTGCTCTCATCCATATCTGCGGTGGTAATGATATGACCCTTTCAGAAGCAAACTCTGTAGCCAAGATGATCTCTGAAAAAATGGCAATGCATGATTCAATGGTAATTTGGGGTGCAAGGGTTTCAGATGAGTTTGAAGGCTTTATAAGGGTCATGCTCCTCATTACAGGAATAAAATCTCCTCAAATATTTGGTTCTGGATATTCTAGAAGTCCTTCAATGTATCCTTCAAAATCAAAACCGACTAAACTAAGCTTATCCGATGACATTTTTAATATTGGGGAAATAGCCTTCGACTAAAGGATCCAAATTTTGATATCCTTTTTATATTTCTTTTTAAATTCTAGGGGATGAATCAACACAAATTCTCACTGGAAACTCAACGGGAACTTGAGAGCTTTCTTGAGAAAACTAAACTGTGGAAAGATATTTTTAGTTTTAAAATCGAGTTTTATTTCGACGGGTGGGCAGTATTTTTAAAAAAAAACCATATATATCCCAAGTGTATTGTTGTGTTTAGATCTTATGAAACTGGATTATATTCAATAAGGAGTTATGAAATCCATTTAGATAATTTGAACAAAGAGGAGTATCAGGAAAAAAATTTTGTAGGGAATATCGAAAATGAAACTGAATTAATTAAAGAGTTAAAAGCTATTATTTATGGAAAGGATTTAAGAGAAAAAGTACGTAAAATTAACCAAAAAACCTTTACTGCCTAATCCCTTAAAATTCAGGCTTGTATATTTGTCTAAATTGTTCTTTCTTTTTTTCATTATATTTACTTTCTAAAAATTTCAAAACTACATGATGGGGCATCCCGTTTATTAACATAGAAACCGATTTGCGTGCGATTTGTAAATTATCGAAATCAGCTATTACTGCTATAGTTTTTCCATAAACAGAAATGAAACTCTCAGCATACCGTTCAATTGCTTTTCGCATTTCACCATTTCTTCCAATAACACGCCCTTTAATTCGTTTTATTCGTTTATCTGATTTACCCAGAATTGATAAGAGATTAAAGACCTCTAGATCGTATCCTTCTTCGGTTAGCTTCATAGCTTTAACCGGATTAAAGCCCCTATTAATTGCGTTTACTATCTTCTGAGCAGTATACACATTAAGGGGCATATAGTTTGGATGATCTAATTTTGGCAAAACCTCACAATCACCAGTTTTGCTGTCTAAATTGACTACTACTCCCAACTTTTGCTCAATATCTTTCTTTGTTTCTCCTTCTCTTCCAATAAGGACCGCTATGCGATTTTTTCCTATTTTCATCTCTTATCGTTTAGAAAGTTTAATAATTTTTAAATATCTATATTGAGAACTTCATAATAAAAATCTTTAGGATCTGGAGTGTTAACCCCAATTTTTTCAAAATAATTAAAAATATTTCTAATATCTCTTACTAAATAAACCTCAGCTTTAGGATGTTGTACAGAAACTCCTTGGGAAATGTCAATGATAACGGGTTTCTGGTTGTGATATAAAATGTTAAATTCACTTAGATCTCCATGAACCAACTTTGCTTTTTGATACAAATTCTTTATAAAATTCAATACTTCATTAAAAAGTTTCACGGGATCCTTAGGAGCTTTTATATCCTTCAATACTGGAGCTGGAATTGATTCAAAACCTATATATTCCATTATCAATATGTTGTTTTGGGTAAATATAGGATTAGGAACACTTAATCCTGCTTTATAAGCCCTTTTAAGATTTTTAAATTCTTTACTTGCCCAAAGAAAGATAATTTTAGATATATTGTTTGGAATTTTTTTAAATCTTGGATCACCAGTGATATATTTTCTCATCCATTTTGAAGTATTTGTATCAATTTTGTAAATCTTTACAGCAACTTCTTTACCATCGATATCATAAGCTAAATACACATTAGCTTCTTTACCTGCCGAAATAACACCTACTATTCGTTCAAGAGGCCCGTTTACTAATAACTTATTTAAATGAAAAACGGTACGTTCATCAAAAACAGACTCTATAGCCGCTCTTTTCTTCGATTGGTCAATATTTCTCATACGTTTTTTATCGACCTTTTTTCTCTGTAATTCATCAATATTCATATCAAACTTTCGCTCAGATTCACTCTCTTGAACCTCTCTGTCCTCATCCTTAATATCAGTATCACGTTCTTCCAAAAGCTATACCTCATCTGTTTTTATATTAATGTTCTCACTAAAAAAGTAAGAATAATTCTTAATCAGTTTATTGTTATATTCATTTTTCAAAACAACTTTGTTTTTGGTAATACCCGTTATAGTATACTCTTGGCCATCAATTTCTACTACATCATTAATTCTTATCGGCAAAAATTTGATAAGGGTTTTTAATCTGTAGATATTTTTCCCTTTTTGTCTATCCCTTCCCACTAACTTCTTTGTTCTCTTTAAAAGAAAGTGATAATTGGACTTCAAAAATTTTACTAGGTGGTTCATCAATTCATTAGTGCTTAAGTACAGATCAACCCCATTTTTTTGATCTTCAATTTTTGAAATATATTGTCTATGATCCTTCTCGAAAAGATCTTGGGTAAATGAATTAATTCTATTGAGAATTTTCTGAATTGTATCAATTTGAGTCTCATTTTTAACTCGCAATTGCAATATTGCTATAAAATACGTACCCGCACGAATATTTGAACAGTTCCTACATAACATATGATTTACATTTAATTTAACAACTTGTTGATGAGCAAATGATGATTCACTTTCCAGTTTTCCCTTAATAAGAGCTTCAACAGATTTTATTAAATCTCTTGATGAATATCTTATTGACGACTCATCAAATGAAATTAAGGTCTCAATTGGGGTATTTCTTCCTAACTGTTTTACTAGATATTTCTGGATAATCTCCTGTAGGATAGAAATCATATCATCTGAAGAAGGCTCAATCCATATATCTTTTTTAGCATAACTTCCACAGTCCAGACAAACATTTACAGAGATAGAATCCGGAAGTTCAAATAACGGGTGTTCCTTTAAATAACAATCAATACACATTCCAAAATGAGGGGAATTTCCATCTAACTTATTCCCACAAATAGCACAAAATCGATTAGGCATCAAAACATCATCTTTAGAGCCATTGGTACTCCGTTTATTATCCGTATACCTTCTTTTGATAATATTCTGCATTCTATAGCCTTTTCAATAATATTCTCCCCAACTATATTGAAAAAAGATGCAGTTTTTAAAATAGCAATCGCGTCTTCTATGTTTATTAATCTTCCCCCAAAAAATTGATCTGTTATCTCAATTCTTAGATTCCCTTCAGAATAGACATTGTTTAAAAGCGCCTCATCACAACACGCGACAGTCTCGCAATCATCCCTAATATGAATTTTAAGGTATACATTCATAGTATTATTTCTATTTTGTTATTTTTCCTTAATTTCTTCTCTTGCACCGCAAGCAGTGCACTTTAAAAAGACCATTTTACCCTCTCTTTGAATCTGAGTGTCAGGTTTATTACAAATGCTACATAACACATAATCTTTCGTATAATTTTCGATTAACCGATTCAGAACCTGTGGTTTATACTGTCCCTTCAAGAATAATTGTTGCCCTCTAATTTCTCCCATGGTTCCCGCTTTTTTTAGGAAAATTCCTAGGAAATGTCTCCTATCTCTATTAAGAGTGCTTATAATTTTATTGAAGTTTGTGATGTATGTATTCCTACTTTCAATTCTGAGTTCAACTTCTGGAATTTCGAAACGCGACAATTGTTTTACATTTTCAGGTATTTTTTCGTATGCTTTTTCCAGTAAATCATCATAATCATTTAAATCCATAATTATTTCCTCAACAATCTACGATTTATAATAAAGAAATGCATCATAAGAAAAAAATTTATCCCTTATCTCAATTAATTTTAAGAAAAAATGAGGGATTCAAAATGCCTCAAAATTATCTTCGTCAGATTTGTAAATTCGAGATTCTAATAATAAGTCATTGATATAGGTTCTTAATTCAGTATCAGGAAGTTTACTCTCCTTGCTTAATCGTGCAAAATTAATCCCAGTACCTTCATCGGTATGAGTTTTTATTACGCTAAACACTCGCTCCTTAAGGTTGTCTTCTTTAGGAGAATTAAATTCATCTTCAAATAATTCACGTACCTCTATTTCTCTTGGAATTTCCTTAGCTTGTGTATTCCCATCAGGAATGATTGGAATCTTCTGGATATCACCCTTTTTTATCCTATTTATAATTTCTGCATTCCTTAGCAAAATAAAGTTGGGTTCATTTATCTTTTTTATGATTTCGATCCATAATGTTTTATTCCCATCCCTTTGACTCACGGTACCAACAACGTCAACAACATCACCCTTAGTGAACTCTTTAAAATTTTCAGGATCACTACTGTCTATTAAACCCCTAATTAGTCCTGTGCCATCATCTAAATCAAAAGATACTCTTACATTAGCATTGTCTTTTTCTGCAAATTCGACCATTTCTTCTCCCGGTTCTACCAATTTTTCAATTTTTTTCATAATGGTAGTGATGATTCGAATTCTTTTCAGCTTCCCAAAGATGGAATAGAAGACCTTCTCATCTTCACTATAACTACTCTCATCAAGATGTTTTATCCAGCAATGGATAGCCGGATTCCTCTTAAACCTCGAACTTCCACTCATTAAGAATTAAAACCTCGTTTTTTGCTAACTTAGAAATAAATTGCTTTTAATTTAGAAATAATTATTAAACCTATAATATTTCTGTTTCAATCTTGCCTTTATACTTTATATTCAAAATTGTTACTATAAAAAAAAGTTAAATGGTAGCGGGGGTTCGATTTGAACGAACGATCTCAGGGTTATGAGCCCTGCGGCATAAACCAGGCTAGCCCACCCCGCTTTGTGTAAACCTATGTTATTAAATTGTTCTGGTATTTACTAGTTATATATATTACAATATAAACCCCATATTAAATCTTTCACTTTTTGAGGTATCGAATTCTTATAAAGAGACTTAAATCTAACAAAGCTGTAAAGGAAGTTATAAAATAGCACAACACAATAATTAAAATTGTGATCTTTATTTTTTTTAAGAAGTTTCTTATTCTAACATAATTTAGTAATGGAAAAAGTTTATCTTCATACTTATATTACCCAATAAAAGATTTATAAAAATTATCGGAACTAAATGCCTCTTCTTAATTCACCGATTTTAGATTTCTTTCTTAATCCTTGGTTTATATTATCTTTAATCTTTTGGGTGGTTGTATTACTATTAGTTTTTTTGCTAAGGAAAAGAAAAGGAGCTGTAAATTTATTCTTTCCTCTAATTGCAATGTTTAGAACTAAAAGATTGAACAAATTTATTATTAAAATATCCCGTAAGAATCCCAAGTTCTGGAAGGTGTTCTGGACCATAGGTATCTTTATATCCTTTGCTTTTACTATCTTTGGGTTTTATTACTTTTTTACCAACCTAATCAACCTTATTATCGACCCAAGAATAGAACAAGCAGTCATTCCTCTTATTCCCGGTGTGACGGTAGATCTAACCATATTTTCATACATGATAATTCCCCTATTATTTATTATAACAACTCACGAATTTGCACACGGAATTGCCGCGGGATCCGATGGATTAGATGTTAAATCAACAGGAGTTTTAGGAGCAGGACTGTTTTTTATTGTTGGATTCGGTGCTTTTGTTGAAATTGATGAGAGAAAAGCAAGTTCAAGTAAAGTAAGTAGATATACTAGGTTAAGAATTGCATCAGCAGGAACCTATGTAAATGGGATTACAGCAGGGATTGCGTTTATCTTAATCTTAAGCTTTCCCTTAATGACCTCTCCTACTTATCGCCAAGTTACCCAAGTAGATTTCGTATTACCAGAAGAATTTGGGGGCTTTAACTCTGGAAACTTGACAGTTGGGGACGCAATTCTTGCGATAAAAAAGCAAGGAACAGCAGATTCGAATTATGTGCACCTTGATGAATTTAAGGGAATCTCATTAAGTTATATTTTTAATAATAATACCGCACTTCAATTTTCCCCGCAGGATAATATAACTTTAAAAACCTATGTTCCCTCTTCTGACTCAATTTTAGAAAGAAATGTTACATTGGGTCCACGATATTATCTAGGGATATATTATCGGTATACTTCTAATAGGAGTGCTATAGAAATAACTAGAATCTTTTCTGCCAGCGAAGGTGGAAATAATTATGATAAAGGTTTAACCACCGGATTGATTATTGAAAACATCAACGGAATCCCTATAAATCTCTCAAATGGTGATACACTAGAGAAAGCTTTAGCAACTTTTAATTTAAATACTATAAATTTCAGTAGCTCTTCAACCACATGGGTACTTGATGTAGAAACTATTGGAGTAGTTATAGGGATATATAGCTATCCTTATTATATGTACAAAAATGATATTGGAAAATTCTTTACTAATGAATGGCCTGAGTTTGTATTATTAGAGCTTGGGTGGCTTTTTGCTATTGCTCTTACTATTACATTATTTAATATGCTTCCTTTACCTGTATTTGATGGGGATAGGCTTGTTAAAGAACTCATTAATTGGGGTATTGGGGAACGATATATGTCTGTAAAGAAAAAGAAAGATAAAATCTATTACAAACCAGAAGAAAAGAACTATGGTCTCTCGGAATATCGCGTTGAAGGGATTAATTCTGTCCAGATAATTATTGAAGATAAGTCGAGATCAACCGAACCGAGTATTATTACACTCTCAGAAGACAAATATGAATTAATTGATGACATTGGAGACGGTTTTAGAGACACGCTTTCTTTAGATCTTCCTGAACAAACAAAAATTGGGGAAGGTGCCAAAATTGAAATATCTTATGATTACCAATATGATGAGAAAAGAAAGATAAAAAGAACCATAATGAATTCATTAAGAGCAATAACCTTAGTTATCATTGCAGGTAATTTCATAATTTCCTTTATAAAATTTGGGGCATTTTTCTTTTGGTTATAGATATATAGTTTTATTGCATTCTTTAATTAGGTTTAATGGCTAATTATAATATATTCTTGAAAAGAGGAAAATGCACACGGTGCACCAACTCAATTGTTATTCAAAGGAAATATTCCGGTGAAAATCTGTGTCCAAGTTGTTTTGAGTCTAACATTGAAAAAACAATATATAAAACGATTTCCAAATATAAAATGGTGAAACCCAGCGATAAAATCATCGTCGCACTCTCTGGGGGAAAGGATTCATTTTCCCTTTTATATAACCTTGATAAAATTCAAAAAAGACTCTACCGTTCTGAACCTATTACAGCCTTAACAATCGATGAAGGAATAAAGGATTATAGGGAGTATTGTATTAAAAATGCAACCGAAGTGTGCAAACAATTAGATATTGAGCATAAAATTATCTCTTTTAGAGATAAAGTAGGATATTCTTTAGATGAGATAATAACGAAAAAACACCAACACCCCAATAAAAGATATGCGTGTAATTATTGTGCTACCATAAGAAGAAGATTATTGAACGACGGAGCTATGGAATTAGGGGGTACAGTTTTAGCAATGGGGCATAATCTTACCGATATAGCGGAAACTTTTTTAATGAATATCTTACATAAGCGGTTTAATCTAATTTCTAGTCAATTTATATATAAACAGGAGAATTCTCTCATTAATCCTTACTTTATAAAGAAAATTACGCCTTTAATGAGAATTCCTGAAGAAGAGATCTTTGTATATGCCAATATCAAGAAATTCAATTATTATCCCTCCCATTGTCCATTTCGAGAAAAAGATCCAATCTTAAGAAAAAGAGTGCTAGAATTTATTCAAGAATGTAAGAAGTATAGCCCAGAAATCGAATTTAACTTATTCAACGGATTTATGGAGTTATCTGCTATTCTCAATAATCATATTGAAAAAAGAGAGAATAATGATTGCAAATTTTGTGGATATCCATGTGGAAAAGCTCAAGTGTGTAATTATTGCAATTTTAAAATGGAACTCCATAGCTAAGGAGATCCAATCAAATATTGACCTAACTCTTTAAGAGAATCGTATTCTCTTATTTCTTCCCTAAATAGAGGTATTTCAATTAAATTCTTGTTCAATTTTTTCCCAAAAATTTCTTGTATCTTTCCTAGGTTTTTTTGCTGCATTTTTCTTCGAGCTCTACAGAAATCGCATAATTCACTCTCATCTTGATATACCTGATTTACCACTATATTTGAGGTGGGAATGCTGTTTTTTATCAACTCGTTTAGTAATCGGCCTGTTTCAGTTATGGCCATTTCTTCGGGGATCATTACGATTACAAAAGAATTTTTGATGGGATTAGTAAGATCATCTTTTGCATTCAGAATTGCATTATTTAATTTCTTTAACACTTCTAATGAATTTTCCTCATCTTTCTCCTCACGAGAAAATAGTCTCTTAAACGCACCAAGCATGTTTCCGATTTTCAATCTCATCTTAATAAGTTTCCCAATCCACCCCGATAATGTTTCTGGTAAACTTAGAAATCGTAGAGTATGTCCAGTCGGAGCTGTGTCAAATATTACTAAATCATAGTCATGCTCAGTTTCTATAAATTCTAAAATCTTTCCAAAAGCTAAAGCTTCATCAATTCCCGGTGGTGTGGAAGACGTTAATTCCTCCAGATCTCCAAACATAGGTAAATCCTCCATCAAACCTGACATTCCCATTTCTGCCATAGGATTTACGGTGGTTAATCCCTTAAACTCCTCCATATTAGCCTTAGGATTAATCTCTAGAGCGGTGAGATTTTCAATTCCTTTAATTGGGGTAGCCACTCCTGGTAATAATTCTACGCCTAAACTGTCACCAAGGGAATGTGCAGGATCAGTACTTATTATGAGGGTATTTCGACCATGCTCTGCTGCCCAAATTGCTGAACTGGCCGCACAACTTGTCTTTCCAACACCACCTTTCCCTCCAAACATGATCATTTTTAATTTTAATAATTGCTCTTTCAATAACATGTTAAAAATCAAACCTCCTTAAAGTATAATTTCAGACTGTGAGTAATGACGTCTTTAGCGCCTTTTTGATTAATAATCAATCTTAAAGCGAAGGATGGCAGCAATTCCCCCAAAAGTTCTATATAGCATTTCCCCATCTTCAGTTTCAGTAGATAATATCTCTATACTTGCTCCTGTGGATTCTGCGAGTGCACCTAAACTCTCAATAATTGAATCGATTGCTAGTATATTAAATGAATTCGAACTGCATTTAGGGCAGATGGTATCATCAATTTCTGAGGTTAATTTTTCAATAAGACTTTCACTGACATTCTTAGTTTCACTATAATCGCAATTAGAACATCCTATTTTAATGGTATGCATATCCAACTTTTCAGAAAGTAACAGAACATCAACAGCCCCATGATTCAATGCCCTTTGGATTTCTTCTAACCCATACGTAGCCATCCCCGTATCATTGGAAATGTTTTTCATAAAATTTTGCATTATTTCTTTTTCACGGATATACTTCACATTTTCGATTTGATCTTTGACTTTTTCAATCAAAGCTCGAATTCCTTCAGACCCCCCATACCCAAGATCTACGACATCAATAATTTTATCCCGGAGCCTATAATCTAGACTTTCATCCTTCACAAATTTCTCTTTTGAAGGGCCCGGACCCCCAACAAATATACCCTGCAGATCTTCAAACCCCAGAAAAATTTCATTTATAACTTCAGAAATGCGGCGGTAAAACGCGAGTTCCTGTTCTTCATTTAAGCGCTCAAATCTACGCTGAGATTGACCACCTTGAGAGTGTTTCCCACGAAGCCCGGATGTAAATTCTTTTACTGTTTCTACACTGCTCCCTCTAAGATAACCAACCGCAGACTTTTTCCGACCTATTACTATTAACCCATATGTCTCTTTGGGAGAGAGCATTTCCTCTAATGGCTCTAGTAAAAATTCACTAGCACAATGGTACTTAAAGGTTGTTACCCTATCTGGGGGTTCAACAATATACAATTCATTTCTTTCTGTACCAGGAGCATTTCCTTGAGGAATAGCTCCAGAAAACATAACTAATCCATTTTCAGGAACATCTTTAATATTCTTCAACTGTCCTAGTAGACTTGCAATACTATCTAAGACATTTTTTCTAGTTAATTTTGATTTGATGTTTTGACTTTCACTAATCTCGTTCTTTAGATGACTAGTTACGTCTGAAACCTTCCTATCATGAGGAATATACAATGAAATTAACTCCGTATGAAACCCTTTTTTGTTTTTTAAATTCTCTAATAACTTTTTCGTTCTATAGATCCTTAAATCATTAGGTTTCTTATCTGTCACTACAACCATATTCATCTACACGAGTAACAATAATGCAAAAGATTAATATTTTTTCTTTATACCAATCTATATAAAGATATTTATTTAGTATATGTGAAATGCAATGCCTCCGAATTATAATGACCATAATGAGGTCCCTACAACACACCCACGCTATGTCAGTCTGAATTATCGCCATAAAATTATCGAAGGGATGAAAAATTTAGTAGTGGCAGAAGCAGGATTAATTGCCCATGGAAGGGGTGAATGTTTTGATTATATCCTAGGGGAAAAAACTCCTGAAACTGCAATCAATGCATTGCGCGCGGGTGTGGCAGCTCTCATGCTTGCGAAAACTCCAGTAATCAGTGTAAATGGAAATGTTGCTGCTTTAGTACCCGATGAACTCGTTTCTTTATCAAAAATTTTGAACATTCCTCTTGAGATTAACTTATTTTATCGTAAGGAAGGCAGAATCGAAGCAATTAAAAAAGTATTAGAAGATGCTGGGGCAACAGACATAAGAGGAATTGATGAGGACTCCATGACAGAACTTGATGGCCTAGAAAGCAATAGAAGGAAAGTTGATCTAAT
>Ga0209536_100008806_pt1 | contig 15091 bp, 14 predicted proteins | sample DeeMarSeWOR28_12_FD_187461 | JGI IMG/M metagenome (GOLD analysis project Ga0209536, IMG submission 187461) | Marine sediment microbial communities from White Oak River estuary, North Carolina - WOR-2-8_12 (SPAdes) (version 2) | ecosystem: Environmental > Aquatic > Marine > Intertidal zone >...
AGCGAGGCTTTCTCGATGATGCTGCGCACCTGCTGCAGGATGGAATCGAGATCGATCACCGAGATCGTCGGATGCTCGCGCACCAGGTCCACGAGCGCTCCTTTCTGGTCGTCCTCGACGCGCATGCTGGCGATGAACGTCGCCGGGTACTCATCGAGTGCGCCGGGGGACAGCACCAGGAAGAAATTCGGCATGAACGAGTCCCAATTGATGCGGCGCACGCTCGCGATTCTCGCTTCCAGCTGCTGGCCCGCGATCTCGAACTCCAGCAGGTCGCCGATCCCGAGACCGGTCTCCATTGCAACTTCTTCCTCGATGGAAACGAGCGGCGGCCCGTCATAGTCAGCCGGCCACCACTCTCCTTCCAGCAGTTCATTGCTGGGACTCAGCTCTGCTGCCCAGGACAGGTTCTGCTCGCGGTTCACGAACCACTGCGCATCTTCCGCCGGATACTCGCGGTCCTTGACCGACTCGCCGTTGATCAGCGTCATGCGTGCGCGCACCAGCGGTGCGTAGTCCGGAGCCCTTACGCCACGCGAATCGAATATGCCGGTAACCGACTCCGTCTCGCTGCGCTGGATGTTGATCAGGAAGTGGTTCGGCGCCTCCTGGTCGAGCGTCTGCCGCCAGCCGTCGAGCAGGTCCGTGCGCACCAGCGTCAGCAGCAGCAGCACGGTGAGTCCCAGCCCGAATGCGACAACCTGCACGGCACTCGCGCGGCCGCGGCGCGCAACGTTCGCAAGGCCGTAGCGCCACGCAACGCCGACCCCGGAGCGGAAGCGCCCCATGGCTGCGACGAGCCCGCGGCCGACGAGATACAGCGCAAGAGCGATGACGACGATCCCGCCCAGCACGATGACGAGCATCGTGGGGTCGCCCACGGAGCGATACAGGAGCGCCGCTACCGCGGCCAGCGACAGGCCTCCAACCAGGATGCGCGAAGGCGCCGGCGGCATTGCATCGTGCCGCAGCACGCGCAGGGGTGGTGTATTTCGCAGCTGGATAAGGGACGGCAAAGCGAATCCGACGAGCAACACGATTGCGCTGCCAGACGCGAGAATGACGGGCATTGGCCCGGGATCAGGCAGGTCGCCCCGGATGATGTCCGCGAGTATCCACGACAGGACCTCCTCCGCGGCAAATCCGACGACGCTGCCCGCGGCTACACCGATCACGCCCAGCGCGATCAGCTGCACGGTTGCAACTGAGATTACGAAGCCCTGGGTGGCGCCGAGGCTTTTCATCAGCGCGACGGTGTCCATGCGGCGCTGCGCGAAACGGCGCGCCGACATCGATATCGCGACGGCGCTGAGTAGCAGGCTGATCACGGCCGTCAGGGAAAGAAATCGCTTGGCTCGATCGGCCGCTGCGTAGGCTCGCTCGCTGCTCTCCTCGGCGCTGCGCAGGCGAAGCGACTCCGGCAACTGGTCCTCGATCGCATCGTTGAAGGCACCCACCGACTCTTCTTCGCCGGCAAGCAGCAGCGCATAACGGACGCGGCTGCCGACACCGATCAGCGCCGTTGCTTCCAGGTCTGCGACATTCATCAGCAAGGTTGGCGCCAGCGATGCGAAACCGATCGACTGGTCCGGACGGTAGGTAACGACAGCGGCTACGCGCAGCTCGGCTTCGCCGACCGAGAGCGTATCGCCGACGTCGGCGCCGACCCTCGCGAGCAACGCGCTGTCCGCCCATACCTCACCCGGTGCGGGAATCCCGCCGGCTTCCCGTTGCTCGCTGAACAACGCATCGGAAATCCGGACCGCACCGCGCAGTGGATAGTTATCGGTAACCGCCAGGAGCGTGGTCAAAGCGCTTTCGTCTCCCGCAAACACGACGGTGGGGAACGACACCATGTCGGCGGTGCGGAGCTGGTACTCGGCGGCCAGCTCCCGCCATGCATCGGGGATGGGGTCCTGGGACCGGAGGCGGAGGTCGGCGGCGAGCACCTCGTTTGCCTGGCGCTCGACGGCCTTGCCGATGCGGTCCGTGAGAAAACCGACCGCGGTCAGCGCCGCAACGGCGAGAATCACGGCCGACAGGAGCACTACGACTTCGCCGGAGCGCAGTTCGCGGCCGAAACTTCGCATGGCAAAGGTCAGTGCCTTCATGGGGCTGCCCGCGTATCGCTGACCAGTTTTCCGGCGTCGAGGCTGAGCACGCGATCGCAGCGCCCTGCAAGCGAATTGTCATGCGTTACCAGCACGAGCGTCGTCGAGGACTTCCTGTTCAGCTCGAACATGAGCTCCATGATGGTCTCGCCGGTACGGGTGTCGAGATTACCGGTCGGTTCGTCCGCGAACAGCACCGCCGGCTCGGTAGCAAACGCGCGTGCAATCGCGACGCGTTGCTTCTCGCCGCCCGAGAGCTGTGCCGGGTAGTGGCTCCAGCGCTCCCTGAGACCCACGCGCTCGATGATGGCGCGGGACGCTTCCCGCGCATCCCTCCTGCCCGCGAGCTCCAGCGGCAGCATCACGTTCTCGAGCGCATTCAGTGACGGCACGAGGTGGAACGACTGGAATACAAAACCGACGCTCTCGGCTCGAACGCGTGCCCGGCCATCCTCGTCGAGCTCGCCGAGATTCACACCGTTTAACACGACATAACCCTCGGTCGGAAGGTCGAGCCCGGCTAGCAGGGCCAGCAGCGTCGACTTGCCCGCCCCCGATGGCCCGACGACGGCCACGGACTCTCCCGGAGCAATCGAGAAACTAACGTCGGAAAGAATGGTCAGACTGCCCTCGGGGCTGCTAACCTTTTTGCTGATTGTGTGTGCCGCCAGGACGGCACTATCGTCTGAATTACTCGACATGCGTAGATTTCTGGTCCTTTTTGCTCTGCTGACGATCACCGGCGGCCATGCCGCCGACGTGCCGACCGTGCTGATATTCGGCGATAGCCTGAGTGCGGGTTACGGTATTGACGTTGACCAATCGTGGGCCGCTTTGTTGCAGTCGCGGCTCCGGGAGCAAGGGTACGAACATCGGGTGGTCAACGCCAGTATTAGCGGCGAAACGACCGAAGGCGGCGCAGAAAGGATCGGGCCGGCGCTGGCGAACTTTTCGCCCGAGCTGATCATTCTCGAGCTGGGAGGCAACGACGGCCTCAGGGGATTCCCGCCGCAGCGCATGCGTCAGAATCTCGAAAAGATTATCTTGACGAGCAAGGACTCGGGAGCGGAAGTCGTGCTCCTCGGCATCCGCATCCCCAGTAATTACGGGCCGCGTTACACGCAGGCGTTCGAGGACGTCTTCCGTGAGACAGCAGAGACCTTCGAGGTGCCCTGGATCGAGTTCTTCATGGACGGCATCGCACTGAACGAGGAACTCATGCAGGCCGATGGCATTCACCCGAATGCGAAAGCCCAGCCCAGATTACTCGACAATGCCTGGCCGGTTATCAGGGAAGCGCTCGGGCCCGCCAACTGAGCACCGATGAGATCGATACGCTATTCTGATTGCCTGCCCGAAGAAAAACCGATTGACGGTCTCACGAGGAACACCAGCGCGTGGAAAAGATCTGGCTGAAGTCCTATCCGCCCGGCGTACCGGAACAGGTGCCGGCGCCACAATTCCGATCGATCCGGGAAATGATCGAGCACAGTTTCCAGGAATATCCGGACAACCCGGCCTACACCAACATGGGAACGACGATCACTTACCGGGAGCTCGACGAGCTTTCCATGCAGTTCGCCTGTTACCTGCAGAAGAACCTCGAGATGACGCGCGGCGAACGTGTCGCGATCATGCTGCCGAACATACTTCAGTACCCGGTAGCGATGTGCGGTGCGTTCCGTGCCGGCCTGGTCGTCGTGAACGTCAACCCCCTCTACACGGCTCGTGAACTGAAACACCAGCTCAAGGACTCCGGCGCCAAGTGCATCGTGATACTCGAGAACTTTGCTCACATTCTCGAGGAAGTGATTGCCGACACCGACGTCGAGACCGTCATCACGACCGGCGTCGGAGACTTGCTCGGATTTCCGAAAAACCTGCTGGTCAATTTCGTATTGCGCCACGTCAGGCGCGAAGTGCCTCGCTACAGGTTCGAGAACGGCGTCACCTTCACGCATGCGCTGCGTGCGGGCGCGAACGAACAGCTCAGCCACGTCGAGATCGGGCTGGCCGATATCGCCTACCTGCAGTACACGGGCGGTACCACCGGCGTGTCCAAGGGCGCCATGCTCAGCCATCGCAACATGGTCTACAACGTCGAACAGTCCATTCGCTGGCAGGGCGAGGCCTATGATGGCGTGGAGCCGATGGTCGCCATTACAGCGCTGCCGCTGTACCACATCTTCTCGCTGCAGGGTAACTGCCTGCTGGTCATGGCGCAGGGCGGGCTGAATGTGTTGATCACGAACCCCCGCGACATGCCGGGGTTCGTCAAGGAAATATCGAAATTCAGGTTCAACCTGCTGACCGGCGTGAACACGATGTTTGCAGGCCTCCTGAACACCCCGGGCTTCAGTGACATCGACTTCAGCGCCTTGCGCGTCGTCGTGGGCGGCGGCATGGCCGTGCAGCCGGCGGTCGCGCGCGAATGGCACAAAGTCACAGGCAAGCCGATCCTGCAGGGCTACGGGCTGACGGAAACGTCACCGGCTGCCGTATGCAACACCATCGACAGCGAGTTCAGCGGCTCCATCGGCCTGCCGATCCCGTCGACAGAAGCGATGATCGTCGGCGACGACGGCAACGAATTGCCGATCGGTGAGGTCGGCGAAATCTGCCTCAAGGGCCCGCAGGTCATGGAAGGCTACTGGCAACGCCCGGCAGACACCGCCGAGGTAATGCTGCCGGGCGGCTGGCTGCGCACCGGCGACATCGGGCGCATGGACGAGGACGGTTTCATCTATATCGAGGATCGCAAGAAAGACATGATCCTCGTCTCCGGCTTCAACGTGTACCCGAACGAAATCGAAAATGTCGTCGTGGAGATGGACGGCATACTCGAGGCCGCGGCCATAGGAATGCCCGATGAAAAGTCCGGCGAGGTTGTAAAGATATTTGCTGTACGGACCGACGAACGTCTTACCGAACAGGACGTGATCGACTTCTGCCGAGAGAACCTGACCGGTTACAAACGGCCGAAGGTCGTGGAGTTCCGTGAGGAGCTGCCGAAGACCAACGTCGGCAAGATACTCCGTCGTGCGCTGCGCGATGAATAAGCTGCTTGTCATCACACCCTTGTTGCTCGCCGCCGTCCCGGCCGCGCTGGATCCGGTGCGCGTCGCACCCCACATTTACGACGTTGCCTTCGAAAACGAGCGCGTGCGCGTGCTAAAGAAGATTATTCGTAACGGCGAAACGCCGCCGCTGCATGCGCACCCCGACAGCGTGGTCGTATACCTGAATCCCTGTGCGTGGATGGAAGACGATGGCGAGGGAGGACAGCGCATGCAGTCCTTCAAGTTCGGCGAACCCACCTGGGCGCCTGCGGAAACACACGGCGGTGTTACCGCCAACGTCGTGCAGGAATGCCACGTCGTCATCGTAGAACTGCTGGAATAAGCATGGTCGTGCTATCGTGATTAGTCGTTCTCCGCACCACCTTCATGGGCTGCTCATCCTCTTGCTTCTTGCACTGGCCGTTCCGGCCCAGGGCCAGGAGGTGATCGTGTTCGCAAGCATCGATGAAGCCATCGAGTTGCTCGAGCAGGAGGAGTTCTGGGGCGAAGAACGTCGTGGTGAACAGCTCGATGTTCCGCGCATCATACTGACCGGGATCAACCCCCGTTGGCGCAGTGCCGCTCAGGCACTGCCGGTCTCGCACAAGAAAGAGATTTTCTATCGCGCCATGCTGCCGCTGATCCTGCACGCCAACAGCATGGTGCTCGACCGCCGGTCGAGACTGCTGGAGGTGGAACAGGCTTTCCGTTCCGGAGACGGCATCGCTGCCGGTGACCTGGAGCTGTTGCGGTCGGCTGCCGTGCTGTTGCGGGTTACGGACGCGGAGAGCGCCGCGGAGGTGGGGCCGGAGCACGCGGACTTTGCGAAGATCCTCGATGAATTGCTCTACAAGCTCGATATCATCCCTGCGGGTCTCGCGCTCGGGCAGGCGGCTTACGAGAGCGGGTACGGCACCTCGAGATTCGCGGTCGAGGGCAATGCGTTTTTCGGCCAGTGGACTTACGGCGGCAAGGGCCTGGTCCCGGAGCAGCAGCGCAAGAGCCTCGGTGATCATCGCATCGCCGCATTCGACTGGCCCTTTGACAGTGTCAGGGGTTACTTCATCAACCTGATGTCACACCCTGCCTACGAAGAGTTTCGGCGCCTTCGTGCGGAAGCGCGGGCCGGGGGCCGACCACTCAGGTCTATGGAGCTCGCCGACGGACTCGTGCGCTATTCGGAGCGTGGCCAGGAATACGTGGATACGCTCAAGGGGATTATCCGTGTCAATCGCCTGGACATCGCGGACGATGCGATATTCAGGGACGAGCCGATGCGATTTTCTATCGGTGCCGAAGACGAGGCCGCCGCCGATGAGCTGCGCAGGAACATCGAGAAGATGCGGGCGTCGGGCGAGCTGGCAGAGATCATTGCGCGGATGCGTCTCGAATAACGGAAGGCCTATCAGCCCTGCCGCGCACGTTCAGCCAGCCTGCGGCTGCAAGGACCGAACCCGAATGACCTCCTCCTGTTCGTTCAGGTCCAGGTGCTCCTCCATCGCCGCGAGATCCTGGTGAATCTCCGGGAGCACGACGTTCTCGAGCGCACGGACGCGCCGTTCCGTGCGCCGGTATTCGCGTATCAGGCGCCTGAGATTCGCCGTGGTGGCGGCCAGCGGCGCCGCCGCCTCGAGGACACCCCGGATCGCAGCTACGAGGCTTTGCACCTCGGGTGACAGCCTTACGGGCTCGCGCGACAGCTCAGCGCTCCCGATATCGATGCTTGCCTGCAGCATGACCTGGCCGACGAAGGGTCGCTCGGAGACCTCGAGCCCGGCCTCGTGCAACGTGTACCGGGGATGCACCTGCAGGCCCTCGAGCCCCTGGTCGGCGGCGGCCGCGGGGAGCAGTTTCGCCACCCTGCCCCAGCGCGCCATGAATTCAGCGTTAGCCTCACGCCATGCATCGCGCTGCCGCAACAGCTCCGCCGCCAACAGGATGCGCTTCTCGTCGAGGAACTCGTAACCGTCATTGACGAGGCGCTGCTCGTCCTGCAGTTCGAGAAACGCGCTGCGCGAAGCGGTCTGTGTCCGCAGCAGCTCAGGCACGGGCTTTCTCCCGCCTGATGTAACGGATGATCTGCTCGTTGCTCAGGCGCGTCAGTTCGGTTTCCGCCAGCAGGCCCAGGATCTCCCAGCCGATGGCCATGCTGTCCTCCAGCGTGCGGGCCGTCGCCTGGCTGATCAGCTTTTCCTCGAACGCGTCGCCGAACGCGAGATAGTCGCGATCGATGTCGGACAAACCCTCCTGCCCCATCACGCTCGCCAGCACCCGCACGCGTCGCGCATTCGCGTAGGCCGCGAACAGCTGGCTCGCGAGGGCCGGATGGTCCGCGTTGGTGAATCCCTCGCCGGTACCATAGTCCATGAGGCGCGACAGGCTCGGCAGCACGTTGATCGGTGGATACACGGCGCGGCGATCCAGCTCACGATCGAGAACGATCTGACCTTCCGTGATATAGCCCGTCAGGTCGGGGATCGGGTGGCCGATATCGTCACCCGGCAGCGTCAGTATCGGCAGCTGCGTAAGCGTACCGTCGTTGCCGTGCAGGCAACCTGCCCGCTCGAACAGGCTGGCGAGATCGGAGTACATGTAACCGGGAAATCCCTTGCGCCCGGGAATCTCGCCGTGGCTTGCCGAGACCTCCCGCAACGCTTCGCAGTAATTGGTCATGTCGGTCATGATCACGAGGACGTGGCGGCCCTCGACGAACGCAAGGTACTCGGCAGCCGTCAGCGCATAACGCGGTGCGAGCAGGCGTTGCGCGCTCGATTCGTCGGCGCGGTTCAGGAACATCACCGTATGCCCGAGGGCGCCGCTCGACTCCATCGCCGTGCGAAAGCTCTCCGCGACATCGTGCGACACACCGATACCGACGAAGACCACGGCGAACTCACCGCTGTCGCTGTCGCGCAGGCGCGCGCGCTGCGCGATGGAGGTAGCCAGCCGATCATGCGGCAGCCCGCCGCCGGAGAACAGCGGCAGTTTCTGGCCGCGAACCAGGCTGTTCATCAGGTCGATCGCGGTAACCCCCGTCTCGATGAAGTCTCTCGGCAGGGCCCGGCGCGCGGGGTTTATCGTCATGCCGTCGATACGCATGCGGCGCATCGCCGGTGTCGGCGTGTCACCGTCGAGCGGCCGCCCGACGCTGTCGAATACGCGGCCGAGCATGTTCGGGCCGACATCGAAACAGACCGGTTCGCCGAGCATCGATACGACGGTGTCTTCGACGCCAAGGCCTGCGGTCTTCTCCAGGACCTCGACAATGACGGAGTCCTCGTCGAGCGTCGCGACACGCCCCAGCCGCTCGACACCGTCGCGACCGATAACGTAGAGCGCCTCGTTCAGGCCGATGTTGACCGTGCGTTTCAGGAACAGCAGCGGGCCTTCAACGCGTTCTGCAGCATTCGCGACCTTGAAGTCAGCGCGCATGGCTCTCTCTCTTTTCGAGCTGGTCGAACTCCTCGTCCAGCCTCGCCATCAACAGCTGAAACTGCGCGACCTTGTCCTCGGAAATTTCCTCGCTGGCTCTCTGCAGCCGTCGCAGGACCGGTATTGCCGCAATGCGTTCGAGAGCCACATCGTGATCGAGCGCCTGTCCGGCACGATCGACGAAATGCAGTATCACTTGCACGAGTGCCGCCTGGCGCTCGGGCGAGCAGTAGCGGTCGACCGGCGAGAACGCAGACTGCCGCAGCAGCGCTTCATTGATGAGATCGGCGCATAGCAGCGTGAGCTGTTGGCGCGGCGGCAATGCGTCCTTGCCGACGATGCGCGCCATGCGCTCGAGGCGTGCGCGTTGTTCCAGAAGGGTCAGTATCTGCCGGCGGTGGTCCATCCAGTCGGGGTTACCACGCGCCTGCCACCAGCGTGCGAGGGCATCGACATCTTCGGAATACGAGGTGAGCGGATGCACCGCCGGGAAGAAACGCGCCTGGGCACGGTCACGGTCCAGCGCCCAGAAACAGCGCACGTAGCGCTTGGTCTGGCTGGTCACCGGCTCGGAGAAGTCGCCCGCCGGCGGACTCACAGCACCGATGATCGTTACCGAGCCGTCCTCGCCCTGCAGCGTCTCGACATGCGCCGCGCGTTCGTAGAATTCGGCCAGCCGCGAACTCAGGTACGCGGGAAATCCCTGCTCGCCGGGAAGTTCGCCGAGCCGGCCACTGATCTCCCTGAGCGCTTCCGCCCAGCGGGTCGTCGAGTCGGCCATCAGCGCCACGTGCAATCCCTGGTCGCGGAAATACTCCGCGACGGTGATGCCGGTATAGATGCTCGCTTCGCGCGCCGCGACCGGCATGTTGGAGGTGTTGGCGATGATGACCGTGCGATCGAGCAGCGGTTTGCCGCTCCGCGGGTCTTCGAGCGTCGGGAATTCGTTCAGTACTTCGGCCATCTCATTGCCGCGCTCGCCACAGCCGACATAAACGATGACGTCGGCATCGCACCACTTGGCGAGGCTTTCCTGCAGGATGGTCTTGCCCGTGCCGAACCCACCCGGCAAGGCTGCTCGACCACCTCGCGCGACCGGAAAGAGCGTGTCCATGATGCGCTGCCCCGTTACCAGGGGTTCGCGCGGCGGTAATCGCTTCGCGGTTGGTCGCGGCTGCCGTATCGGCCAGTAGTGCCCGGCATCGAGGCGCAACTCGGCGCCTGCATCGTCGCGCAACACGCACAGCACTTCGTCGTCCAGGTAGTCGCCTTCGTCGGCAATCGAGACAACCTCTCCGCCCACGCCAGGGGGCGCGAGGTGTTTCTCGGTAATAGCGCCCCCAGCGAATTCGCCGACAACCTGTCCCGGCCGGAGTACATCGCCCTTCTTCGCCAGCGGCCGGTAATGCAGCGTTACCGGGGCGACCTCGCGCATGCCCGGCAGTACCGTATCACCCGGCATTGCGACCAGCGGCCGGAGCAGTCCGTCGAAGATGTTGCCGAGCAGTCCGGGCCGCAGCCGGATCGAGAGTGGTTCGCTGCTGCTGCTCACGTGGTCGCCGGGCCGCAGTCCGGTGGTGTCTTCATAGACCTGTGCCACGATGCCGCCGGTATCGACGCGGATGACTTCGCCGAGCAGGCGATTCGCGCCAACGAGGATCGCGTCACTGACGTGAAAGCGGCCGGAGGTGTGCGCCCGCAGTACGGGACCGCTGAGCCAGCTGATGGTCGCTTCAGACATTCGCGTCCTCCCGATGCTCCGGCATCTGTCGCTCCCATGCCGCGAGCAACCTTCCCTCGACCGTGCGCCTGTTCGCCAGCAGCCCGTCTGTCGTCGCATCGAGGCAAGCCGAGCCGAGCCGGATCCTGAGGCCGGCGACGATGGCGGTATCCTCACGGAGCACCGGTCGCGGCAGCTCACGTAATTCGAACGCCCGCTCGAGCCACTTCGTATCGTCACCGGACCATTCGCCAGGATGCTCGACCGTCCACGTGTCCCCGGCGAGTCGCGCGGCCGCCTCGCCGATCGCCGTTTCGCACCAGGACCGGCGCGACTCCACGTCGCGCCAGCGCCGCTCCAGCTCCGCGGCAAGCATCGGCGCAGCATCCTGGAGAAACTCCCGGTATTCCCGCTGCACCCTGCGGCGCCGGGCAGTCTCTATACGATGGCGCGCATCCAGCAGCGCGGTCTCGCGGCGCTGCCGCTCCTCGACGACCGCCTTGTGCATGCGCTTGCGCATCCTGTCACGGCTCTCCGCCAGCAGTTGATCCGCCTTGTGACCCACGGCGCTTTCGATATCGCGGCAACGTCTGTCCTGCTGTGCTTTCAGCGCAGCAAGCATGGATCCGATCTGCAGGTCGAGGATTCCGCGGAACGTGTTCATTGCTCGATACCCAGCACGCGCTCGACTTCGCTGTCGAGTTCGGGTGGTGCAATCCGGTCTGCCGCATCGGGCACGACCAGGACCAGTGGCCGCGCCTGTCGCATTGCCGCATCAAGCCGCCTACTGTCTAGCTCCGCCGCGCATGCGGCGGTAATCAGGAGCAGCCCGTCATTCGCGAGTGCCGCCTCGAAAGCCTCCTGGACCTTGCCACTTTCCACCGCGGTGGCGCGCACGCCTGTCAGGCGCCAGGCGCTCGCGGTAACTTCGTCGCCGATGAAGGTCGGTGCGATCACGCTAGCCGATCCGGTTCAGGATGAGGATGGCGACGATCAGTCCGTAGATCGCGATGCCCTCGGCAAGTCCCACGAGGATCAGCACGCGGCCCAGCAGTTCGGGTTTCTCAGCGAGCGCACCGACAGCTGCGCTGCCGACATGCGCTACTGCGTACGCCGCTCCGACAGCGGACAGCCCCGCGGCAATAGCGGCGGCCATCATCCCCCAGCTCATGACTTCGGGAGCGACGCCGGCACCTGCCTCCGCTGCGAGGGTCGTGCCACCAATCAGCAGCACGGCGGTTGCCAGGACGGCGGTGAATATCGTGAGAAACGCAGCAACGGAGACTGCAGCCTTGTTGATGGTCATTGTTGCCTCCTGTGTTTCGGGGGCGGAGTCGTAAACAGTGGTGCCAGGGGACGAAAAGGCCGTCCCTCGGCGCGCAGGAAACGGGCGAAGAACTCGAACAGCACCAGTCGCGTCGTCTGGATGGCAACGACGAGCCCTTCGAGTGCAATGATCAGCACATTGCCGAGCAAGAGGATGATCGCGGTGAGAATCACCGAGCCTGCCGCATCCGCCAGGCCCACGACCGCCATCGACAGCCCGGCGTGTGCGAGTGCGAATGCGCCGACGCGGACGAACGAAATCGTGTTGACCACGAGCTGCAGCATGGACTCCAGGAATTCCACTGCCGCACCGCCGGCCGCCGCGAGTCGCCGGCCCGCTGACACGAGAGCGTGTCCCGCAACGAACCAGAGCGCACCGGCAAGCGCCAACCACAGCAACCGCGGCTCCCAGATCGAACCCAGCAGGGCGAGGTAGCAGAGCACCAGGCCGGCGCCGGTTTCCCACCAGAAGCGGCCCTTGCGCTGCCAGTACGCCTGCAGCGCGTCGAGGCACATGCCGATCAGCAACAGCACGGCGCCGCCGGCCACCGGCACGAACAGCATCATGACCGGCTCCTCGAGAGGATGAACCCAGAGCGGCGGAATGACGGTCTCCAGCGCGAACACGCTGCCGAATGCGAAACCGAACAGGATGCTCATCACGCCGCCATAAATGAGCAGCCGCAGCGCGGGGAATCGCCGCTGCAGCAGCAAGCCGGCAAGCAGCAACACGGCGCCATGCCCGACGTCGCCGAACATGTAGCCGAACATAAGCGGCGTGGCGATCGCGACCACGCGCGTCGGGTCGGCCTCCCCGGCTGACGGCACGCCCAGCATCTCGGTGAAGATCTCGAACGGACGCATCCACCGCGGATTCCTGAGCAGGAGCGGCGCATCGTAGCCGGGGGGCGCTTCGGTCAATTGCATAAGTCCCTTGACGCCGGCTTCGGCAAGCAGCGCCTGCAGTTCGTCGCCATCCGTGTCGCTGGTCCAGCCGCTTATCCACGCGAAGTTCTCGGTCGCCGACAGTTCGGGAACGCTGTTCACGTACCAGCGCACGAACAATGCATCGGCCAGCGCATCGGCGACGTCGTATCGCCGGTGCAGGTTACGCAGGTTCTGCCGGGAATCCTCGAGCTGCCGGCGGGTCTCGAACAGGCGATCCCGCATCACGGATTCCGCGTCTTTCGCCCGTGGCGGCAGATCCGGCGGCAATACCAGCCTGCGCGCTTTCTGTGCATGCAGCTGTTGCTCGAGCACCGCCATTTCTTCCGGTAATCCGACCGCCATGAGGAAGCGATGCGCCGGGATCGCCACGCGTTGTGCGATCACAGTCCCCGGTATGCTGTCCGGCCAATCGCCGGGTCCGAGGAGGAACAGTCCGCTCTCGAGCATCGGCCCGGCTCGCGAAAACTGTTCGAGGTCCGGAAGAGACTCCGCATCGCGCAGCATGTCGAGCAGTAACTCCTGGTCATTGCTGCGTTGCGTAAGGCGTTCGAGGCGCTCGACGACGTCCCGGGCCTCGGCCGCCCAGCGGCGCAGGCGCGCGAGCGCATCCTGCAGCATGTCGTAGGGCTCGCCCCGCTCGTCGGGCTCGTGGGGCACGGGAGCCGGCCAGTGGTGCCTGTAGAGCCGCTCGAATTCGTCGAACTCCTCCAGCAGTTCCCGACACTCGGGCATGAGCAGCGGCGCCTTTGCCTCGCCGTGACTTTGCAGCTCGACGCGCCGCGACGACGCGAGCACTTTCGTCGCTTCGGCAAGGTCCTCACGCATGACCAGAAGCTCGAACCAGTTGGCGCTCGCCGGTCTCAGGCTCATGCCGCGGCCTCCGTCTCGAGGTCATTGAACAGTGCTCGCCGCAGCAGGCCCTGCCGGAGGCGATACAGTTCGAGTGCGGTGAGCAATAAATGACAGAACACGGTCACCGCTTGCTCGCGACGCCGGCGCAGGATACGAAGGGCATCCAGCTCGAGCTTGCTGCGCCAGTCGCCCACCTCGTCCCCGTCTCCGGCGGCGCCATGCCGCACTACCAGCGATACGAGCTGCTCGAGGGCCGGATCACCTGCAGCGTCGCCGGGCCAGAGACTCCGCCAGCGCAGTAACCAGGCGGACCGTCCGTCATCGCTGCTGCCGCCACTCTCAGCCAGGGCGGGCAGCGCCGCTTCGATTGCTGTCCGCATGCTGTCTGCGTCCTCACCGGCGAATATCGACAGGACAGGGTCCTCGGACATCCACGGCAGGAATTCGCCCCCGTGCAGCAGGTGATTGAGGGCCGGGAGCTCGGCCAGCCAGGCGGTCCAGGCCACTGCTTCACGCCATTGCGCGGGCACCCAGCGCACGGCCGATTCCACCTCCCTGTGCCATTCGCGTCGCAGGGATCGTTCTATTACGTGAGGCGATGTCGTCGCAGAGAAGTGTTCGACGCGAGGCGCCAGCGCACTACCGCGAACGAGATGCAGGAACTGAGCGAGAGTGACGCTGGACTCCAGCAGGCCCCAGGTGTCGGCACTCAGCCGCTCGCCATGTCGTGCCTGCGCACGCGCCTGGGCATACGCGAACTCAACGGCCATCGGCGGAGCCCGGGGTCGTCAGCTCGGCAGCGACGGCCCGTACGGCCTCCAGCAAAGTATCCTTTCCATTGTCGCGGGTGGGGTAATCATCACCCTCGGCCGCTTCCTGCTCCATGCTCGACACGAGTTCGTGCGTACGTTTTTCGCATGCCGCATGCAGCCGGACGATGCGTTGCTGCGTTCTTCGCACCATCGCCCGGATCTTCTTGCGGGTGGATTGCAGTGTCTCGTCTGCCCGGCTTTGGCACGCAGCAATCTGCGCCAGCGCGTCGCTTTCGGCGCTGAGAACGCGTGACATGGCCTTCTCGACGGACATTCGTTCATCCGCCTTGGCTCTCATAAATCCATTCTCGGAGTGCCGCTCGACCCTAACCATACGTACTAGTACTGAGGATCGTTCGGTGCACGGAACAGGCGCCCGGGGCATTTCTCTCCCTCATGGCTCGCCGTGCTGCGCCCGGCTGCGCTTTACTTCGGTCGAAAAACGCCCCGGGCGCCTGAGCCCCAGGACGAAAATTGTGGGCCGCAGGAGCGCTTCTTGAAGCGCAAACTCTGCGCAGCGACCGCTCCTACTGGTGGTACTGCGGGCTCAGCTCGTGAACGGCGTCGAGCAGAACGCCGAGATGCTCGGGATCGATGTCGGGGGTTATGCCGTGGCCGAGATTGAAGACGTGTCCCGGACCCTTGCCGTAGCTGGCGAGCGCGTCCGCCACTGCCTGCCGGATGACCTCCGGAGATTCGCGCAGGGTTGCGGGATTTACATTCCCCTGCAGCGCGACCTTGTCTTCAACGTAGGCCCGAGCCGTCTTCAGGTCGGTTGTCCAGTCGACGCCCAGCGCGTCGCATCCCGTACCGACCATGTCGGCCAGCATC